>Ga0210059_1002773_pt1 | contig 27672 bp, 24 predicted proteins | sample Ectturendosymbi2_FD_188042 | JGI IMG/M metagenome (GOLD analysis project Ga0210059, IMG submission 188042) | Ecteinascidia turbinata endosymbiont from Florida, USA - Sample 2 (SPAdes) (version 2) | ecosystem: Host-associated > Tunicates > Ascidians > Unclassified | place: Key West, Florida... | reverse complement strand
AATCGTTCTTTTGGCATGTGTATAACTCTCTACTCGTGCATCACGCCTATTGCACAAATGTCACGAAAACGTTGCTATTTGTGTGCTAAAAGCTAATGGTTGCTGACTGCTGTTTAGTATCAATCAATGTTGCCACTGGGGTCATTCTTGTTAACATCAGATTGTTGCCTTCTTCAACATCAGATGACGTCAAATTTTTACGCCACGGTTTCACACAAGCTAAATGCTTCTATTAATAAACTTAACAAAGCGTGAGTACCCTCGTTGAGTTCGAAAGAGAGCGAAGTATCGCCATTAAATGGAGAAGTCGTTTATAATTTACGTAAAATGTTGGTCTCACGAAGAGAGCTTCTTTAGTTCGAAACGATAACCAAACACGCACTAGGGTCAGTAGCTTAGCTGACAGCGGGGAAAAGGGCGGCCCTCACCCCTGGAAAGCTAAATGTAAAAACTGGGCCTCTTCCAGTTGACTTTTAGATGTTTAGTATTCTTTAGGTTGTTGTTTTTTGCGTTTTTCGGGGTGTTTTCGTTTTTTATCTAGTACAGATATCCACGAAATCCAGAGATGCACTAACTTTATTAACGTCTTTTCTGAGTTTTGGCTAGGTGGTCCCCTACAGTGACCAGTGGGCACCTTTCAACTAAGCTTTCAACCCTGGGTCAAACCTCTAGTTACGTCACTGATGAGGGTGAGAGATTGATGAAAGAAACTTAAAAATCATGAATCTAACTTATTTTCCTCCTAAAATGAGAGGAAATGTGGAAAAAAAACAACCCAGTCAACATCAGATTTGTCGACAAAACATCAGAAATTTATCTGAGAACATTACATCTGATGTCATGCTATAATATCAGAAGTGGCAACCCTGGTATCAATGATCCCAAACTTCTGATGCAGTCTCGAAGTCGCGGCAACCGAACTGCAGCTTTGTTTCGTCATAAAGGGTAACACGTGGTGGAAACGGACTTTTCTTCCAATGGTTACTATCGTTGTGTTGCATCGCAAACACATGAAGCTATTCAAGCCATTTACACCACATGTTATTGCGTGGTCCGTCAGGAAAAGCTTTAATCAGTCGATTCGTAGAACGAAAGAGCAGAAAACGAGATTGCAGCGTTTAGTTAGCGCAATGCCAAAACCTGTAATGCCATCAAGACATCAGGAGCTATGAAAAGCGCAAAGCTTCTAAGAAGAAAAAGCGCAAGGATCTGGCAGTGTTAGCTGAAATGGCGTGACTGAATCGCTTTTTCTAGCAAAACTTTCAAGCAGCAACGTTACAGCAGTGGCGTTAACCAGAGCACCTGGAAATTAAGGTGAAAACCAAGACATTAGCTTGGAAACAAGTTCACACTCAGCCTGTCTGGTCATACTGGCATGTTCTTTTTGCGGTGTTTTTGTTTGTAATCTCTGCTTTCTACTTGTGGTTTGGGTGAATATTGTTTCTTGGCGAGTCACTCTCCAGTCTGTGAAATATTAGTAAAAGTACACTCTAGTATTCATATCATAAATTCTCTTCTCGCAGCTAACTGTTCGTGAATTTGAGTAAGCACATTCTCGACTACCGGAAAAAACAAATGGGAACCTTGCTAATCAGCGAAAACATAACTTTTACAAACGATGACGTCATGAATTACGTCATAGGGACCTCCACTAAAAATTGCCCCGGGCCCCCTAACCTTTAATCCGGCTCTGCAAGCAGACAGACTCCTCAGAAGCTTGCCACGAGGCTAGGGCTTGTTTTCCTAAAGAAATAGTTTGCTGATGACATTCCACGAAACTGCTTTGTATTTCGTAATGATTGAACTGAACAGCGGATGCGCACCTCATCGATGATCAGCTCTCCATTGTGTATTGTCCATTTTCTTCACATAGTTTTCAGACATTGCGTAAACGCTGTATTTTCTGTGAGAAGCGATGAAAAATCGGGAATATTTTTAGGAAAGTTGCTCGTAGACATCGAAAGAGATAGATAGACCATGTGATTTCAATGCTACAGAATTTCTGGTCGAGTTCAATGAAAACCAAGTGCGTGTTCCGTTTCACGCTAACTAAAGCTTGATCATTGCTTCGATGCATCTATCACTAAAACAGCTGTGTCTAAAATCCTGTGCTCATCACGCTCGAAAGATTTTTTTCAATGCACTGATTTTTCAGAAAAACAGACAATAACTCCTACTCGGAAAATCTTCCTCTACGACACGAAAAATCGGTGGTTGAATGCCAACTGCACTGAACTAGTTCAAAAAATAAATTGTAAATGCCAACTACGCTTTCCATTCGCGCGTTTTCACATTCTTATCAAATTAATAAAGATGCTTATCAATACAGAACCTGCAAAGGAAACAAGATGATTACAAAACAGCAGTACATACGTAAAAATCTTCCCCTACGCTCAACGTCAATTGAGCCTCTTTCCAGCCTTTTCCTTGGTCTCCGGACAGGTACCAGGCAATTTCATCGCCAGATTTGCTTGACTTAATCACCATCAATTCTCCAATTTCGGCGCCGTACATGCTGTACCAAAAGCTGAAACAATCGCCTGAAATAAAGAGGAAAGCGTGTAGTTGCGTCAAGAAAAAAGATTCAGTCATTCATTCAGTCCAGGAAATTTCTCACTGGTCCACCATTTACGCAATACGCACTGAAGCTGGTTTTCATTGAAGCTAGTTTTCAAAAAACAGCAACGGCGTACCTGTCGGTCACTCAATTTAAAATTGTATCCTCCGATTTCATGGCCGAAACTGTTAGTATTCTTGCAAGCCATGACTCTATCAACCCGATAAAATTATCTTTCATCAGGTTAATCACCAGTGTTATCTTAACATGATTAACAGGAAAAGAGTGCAAAAGGTCATCCCAAGTGATTTTACGTAGGGAAATAATGGAAAATAGAAGTTTATTTGGAAAAAAAATTCCCCAACGCTGCCTTCACTTCTTTAAACGCTTTAGTTTTATGTCACCCTCAATCTCGGTCTTTTCAAACTTCTCTTTTTACAGCTTTCAAAGACGAAATTCATCCATTTTTATAACACTACTGCTGTAGAGAAGTATAAAACTGTTGTATAGACAAAAATTAGTTTTGAAACAGACGTGGAAAAATAGTTGTATTTATCTAGAAAAATACACAACAACCTAAATTGTTCTGTTTGTTGCCATCAAACAATCATTTCAAGCTAAGTAGTTTATCAGGGAGAATTCTGTGTTTGTTGTTTCCCACGGTTTCTGAGATTCTTGGCAAGATCAAGGTCGTTCAATATGCGGGTTGAAATTTTTCTTCCAACACAGAGATGAGCACAGGTACACCTGGTGGATGGTTTCTTTGGATCAACGGTTACTCATTGATGTGCATCTTTCAGCTGACTTGTTCCGTCCGGTGTTTGAAACTCGTGACAAAAAGGGTGCGAACTGCCTACTGATCACCACCGTCTGCAACATACGTCTTGAAAAAACAAGGGCCTACCGAAACATGCCGGTCTAAAAGGTCGTACCGAAAAATGTGGGAGGCCTTGGAGAAGCATATAAGAAAGACCTTTGAAGACAGCGTATCGTCTTTGTGCCGAGAGCTTCCAGTATGCATGGCAAACGCAGAAGTGGAGCGGCAGCTGTTCAAGGCAGTTGTGGCTGTAGCTTCATGATCAGCTGTTCAGGTAAGTGGATGGAGACGACTCGATATGGCGAATAATGGCAAAAGAATAACCTCTTGGTGGAACCAAGAAGTCAAAGACGGTATTCATGCGAAGAAAGTGGCCTACAAGGTGTGGATTCAAAACAAAGCAAATTTTTTTCATTCGCGGTGCGCTGAGGCGCAAAAGTCCGTAGCCCTCGAAATTAAAAATACCCGAAATCCAGTATTGGGAGAATTTCTATCATAACCGAGATTCCAATTCCTGGCAAGCCATCAAGTGTTCTGGCAAAACATATGGCGTCTACTGGGCAAAATATCTACAATTGCTTGATCCGCTAAAGGCCAGAATGTTGTCATACTCAGCAATGAAGAGGAAATCCTTTGCAGAAGATGAGAATATTTCAATATCTTTTGAACACTGTCACTCTCACATCATTGGACACATAGAAGGTGCATTTAGGGAAGGACACATGGGAGGTCCATCTAGGCAAATGGAGTTTTCCCAGTTGTCAAAAAACTGAGTGCTGGAAAAGCTGCAGGTTGTGATGAAATCCTGTTTGAAATGCCTAAAGCCTTAAAGAGAGGATTTCTTTGGCTGACTCGTGTATGTCAAGTGATCTGGTATTGTGGAAAGGCGCTGGCAACTGGGGTGGCAAGCCCCACAGACAAGAAGGGATACAGGAGGGAATGCACTAACTACTGGGGCATCTCTCTCTTTAGCCTCCTTGGATAAGTGTATGCTAATTGCCTTGACAATAATGCTGCGAAATAATTGAACAAAATTCGTCCTGGGTGTGGCACTACATCCCAGATTTTCATTCTGCAGCAATTTTTTGAGAAATCTTAGTAATACGCCAAAGATATTATTCGGCGCACCCTTCTGTCTACCTCAAGAAAGTACATACGACCGAGTACTCGGAAAAACTCTGGGGAGTGTTGAGGGAGAACGGTGCTGACGTCGCCTGTTACTGGTTGTCAAGTCGTTGTAATTCATGCTCAAAACGCAGCGTCCGTGTCGGCGGCATTAAATCGCACCCGTTCACCGTGGGTGTTGGACTTGGATAAAGGTGTGTGCTGTCACCAATCCTCTTCATAGTCTATAACACAGAAATTTGTAACCGAGCCGATGAGGGTGCCACTGTTGGAAACTATTTCCTTTTTGCGGACGATTTCCTACTGCATGCCTGCAACTTCTGAACAGGGTCTTCAACATGCACTTGATCAGGTTTATGCTGAGGATGAAGCGAGAAATTGAAAGTAGCACTAAAAAGACCAAAATATTACGCCTCTCCAGAAACCCTAGCCAGTGTATGTTGCAAGTGTGCGGCAACGCGCTGCAGCAGATCGAGAAGTTCAAGAGCCTTGAACTCATTCATGAGTGACGGAAAATGGAACAATGAGATTGTTAAACGGATTGGAAAAACAAACGCAGTTCTCCGTAAGGCTTATCGCTCTTTGGACGGACGTCATAAAACGGGAGATTTCGAACAACACAAAGCTTTTCTGATTTTAGATCGGCCGTTGTTCCGATCCTATACTATTGTAATGTTTGGGCGATGACTGAAAGAATATCAACCCAGGTACAAGCAGCAAAGATATTTTTTCCAGAGTTCACGGGGTGACACTTCGCGAGAAAGTGCAAGGCTGTAAAATTCGCAAAGCCCTGAATGTCGAGCCACTTCTCATCTGATTAGACAGATTTCAGCTACGTTGGTTCCGTCACGCAATCCGATGGTCCCAAGTAAGACAGCCAAAGAGAGTATTCCTGGCTGTTTCCACAGGAAAGTGGCCCAGAGGTCAACTGAGGAGCAGATTGTGTGATTGCAACTCCTAGCTGGCTTGGTCCGCCCGTCCTTAATGCACCGCCAGCAAAACTATCAGAGGTTGCGAAGTCGCTGAAAACACAGAAGTATTTATCCTGGGGGTGCTGTACCCACGGCCTTACCCAAAGGAAAAGTGGGTGTGAAAATGAATGAATGTCAAGTTCTTATTTTTCAAAAGATATGAGTTTTGTTAATATAATGATTGCATAAAACTGTTTTCTTACTCTGCTTCATTAGATTTATCCCAATTTCCCCGGTTCGTAACACCTGCTCTATACATCAGACTAAGAAATACAATGCACCAAATATTCAAAACTTTTCCAAATTACGGTATTTGAACAAAAATAACCTAAACACGCTTTCAAAGAGCAAGTGATATAGTCATGAACTAAGGCTCGAAAAATTTTGAAAAACTGTTGTGAGCAAATTTTAGACTAAGTTAACGTGCAAAAGGAACTCTAAGTAGGAGAAAAACGTGCGCACAAATATCCTTGTTTTTAAAGCACAGCCAGACCAACGCGCAATCCACAGAAACTGTTCGTCAACATCTGCATGCGAATGTAGAAAAAAGGCAGACAAATTAACTGTGATTTTCATACCATGCCCAGAACCCCGGTTATGCATTTCGCTTCGCAGCTTAAATCGAGTGCCCAGCTTTGGACCACTAGCTTCAAGGTACATATACCGTCTGATGACACCTGGGTCGGGGTGGTTGGTGTGGTCACTATCTGGTCCTGTGTCAGGGCTAGAAGTAGGGCCCTGCAAAAAATTGAATCCAAGTTACGTGATTACTACCGCAAATAGTAATGAAACATTGTAGACAATTTGTTTTTTTTTGTCAAATGTGATCAAAATAGTGCAGTACAACGTGAAGCAAAATTCGATTTTATTCAAACTCACGTCAAAGTAAATAAAACTTCGTCAGCTTAATGTTTTGCTGTTTGAGAGGTACTTTAAAAGAAAACCTATCAAACAAGCATACTTTTGGGTATGTGAAGTCATTTAAACGAAGAGAAGAAAAAACAAGTCGTACCCAAATTTTCGGACAAGACGAACAGTTCTGTCGAATTATTTAGGAAAAAATGCAGATAATAGAAGCGGTTCGTACTTAATCTATGCAGAGCTTAAATTACATCTGTTTAAAAATTTACTAAAAATAATTGCAGTTGACCAAAAAGAGTATTTCCAAGGTGTCTTTGTGTTAGTTTTTTTAATGAGTTCTTAGAAGCGTCTTTGGTAAAAATGAACAATGAATATCGTTTATCGGCTTCCAACGATAACTGGCTTTTCCGAAACTTTAACTGCAAAAGCGTTTCACGCAATCTCGGGAAACACAAGAATTCTAGAGTTGTTTCAAAGCACCCTATAGTGATACTGGCCCTCTGGAGAAGAGCGGACAAGTTGGCCGTATGTTCATATGAATTATCCGGATTGCTGTTCATAATAAACAACTTCGACGTTCTGTTCAAACTAGGTCGAACAATAGCGAACAAAAAACGTTAACTTGCATGTTGTTATGTTCTAACTCAGGGGTTCCCAACCTTTTTTTTACCACCTACACCTTCAGCATTCCGACAAATGTGTATGTACCCCTTCAGCATTTCAACAGATATGGATGCACCCTTTCAGAATTTTGACAGATGAACATGTACCCCAAAAACTCCTTATGACAAAATATTTTCTCATGATTTTTTACAGATATATTTAACAATATACATATTAATGACTTTTGAAAATAATATTAAGTGATATATGTAGAAAGATTTGAAAATAAACAACATGTAAATATATTTTTACCTTCTATTGCTAACCTTAAATGTACCCCTTCGGATAGGCAAATGTACCCCCAGGGGTACATGTACCCCAGGTTGGGAACCCCTGTTCTAACTGATATCGTCGTGTGGACCAGAAGTTCACAACCTCCAGCAATAACGAAAAACAACACATTAGAAAAATTTTGTTACAGTGCATTTCAAGTAGCATGAACAAAACTTCAGAATACTTTTGGTTAGTTTTAACTATACCCATTAAATTTAACCTGACCCATCAAAAATCACGTCCATTGCTGGGTGTGAACCCTTGCAGCCCCAGCTAAGATTGCGTTTGTGGCGGAGATTGAGCTGAAAAGAACAACTGTCGTAGAACGCCACTACACTTAGACTCATGCAACATGAAATACAGGGCAGATGGACTTGATGTCGCACAATCTGCGTCATCACAACAAAAGCAAATTCAGGTTTGACGCCAAATAGCCCAGCAAGCTAGGGACAACAAACGGGCCAATAACCTTATGAAGAATCCAGTCGCCTTCATCGTCGGGGGCGGTCATCTGGACCCATGTGCAAGGTCCATAGTCGAACGTGCACAACCCTTGGTTGGAGCAAGCTCCTTTGTACACCACAATGCCATCGATGGCAATGTCTGACAAAACACCGTCACCGCGAATAGCTTCAAAACCGAGTTGGAACTTTTCACCTTCAGTTTTTTGGAATCCTGCTTGTCCCGGCAGCCATATTTTCCCTGAAGTGAACAAGTCACATTTTGCGAGGTGCACATCAAGCAAACATTCAAATGTTTCAACTGTAGAACCGAGGCTTGTTCGAATACCAAGCATAAAAATCAGCAGCAAAGTACGATATTAAACGCTACAACTTCAAATTAAAAGATTCCCCAAACGCAAAGAACGGACTTGCAGCGCATTTGAAATCTCAGTGAAGCAGGCAGCAAGCTATAGGTGTGAAACACCATCCGTAAGCTACGTGTGGCCTGCAAGCAACGCGTGATGCTCAGTGCTTTAGAGTTAGTCAGGAGTCGCAACAAGTTCAACCTGAACGTGCAGCATCACAAACAAAATTCAAAAACCCAAAATTTTGACAGCCATGACATTCATTTTTTGTACCAAATCAATGGTGCATAAAACTGCAGCGAAATCTAAAACTTATTAGTACCTTGGTCAGAATTCATACTCCAAATATTTTTTATCTTATTTCCTTTTCCGTCATAAAGATTTACATTGAACTCTCCCATGTTGGCACCAAACATATAGTAAAAGAAATCCACGCACACATCAGTGCCGTCCACACCGTAGAAAGGAGTTAGAAGCCTGGCAACGTCTCCATTGGTTTGACCGCTTGCTCCAAGTGCAACCCAATATACCCCTAAATAAATAGAAAGTCAGGAGCAATGGCTGTTTAAAAGTCAAACCTAATCATATGAAGAGGATTTCAATATCACGTCATGCTCTCAAGACTCGCGTACCAACTGATAGGTTCAGCGAACGGCTAGGATAGCGGTCCTCGTCACCAAAAGAATCAACAGTAAGTGGTTTGTAGTAGAGTCACACAAACTTGTATAGACGGAAAGCATAACAGAGACGAATTATTACAAAAAGTCGGCATCCATACTTTAAAAGTTAACATTCGCTTCAATTTACCCCCGTGAAAAGTCCCCGACCTGAATTTGAAGAAATCAAGCCAGGAAAAACGCCAAACGGATTCTAAGAAATCAATGGCTAACCTGCTTTTGAGCCGAGAGTGTGGTCTGTTTCTGGCCCTGTGGTAGTTGGCTTGCTACCCCCCGATTCTTGCTTCCAATCGTATTCGCTTAGATTATCGTTCGTGTAGCCACAATCCGATTCGTCTGATGTACACACGTAGATGTCTTTTTGTGATATAGGGCAGTGGCCACTCAGGAGAAACACTTCGTCAACTGCCATGTCACTTTCGTAGCTGTATCCAACTATTCCCTCGAACACGACCTGAAAACAAACATTGAGCAAAGGAGTACTGCTTAAACGTTGTTCACGTCAAAAAGGAACTCGGGCCGAGCGCTAGTCTTTAAATGCATCTCTTTGACGATCTATACAGCACTGTTTTCGAAATTTCACTGATGCAAATAAATTCAATATGGAAAACACCTGTAGAAATTCAGGATCGACTAAGTTGTGAATGCAGGTTTACCTGAAACTCTCCTTCACGCGTAAAAGGAATAAGGGCTCTTAACCACAAGTCATCAGCTGCCACGTTCCTCGTCCAATATGGATCCATCAACTGTTCCGAGGGATCAACTATGTACAGATTCAAGGTGCCCATCGAGCCTCCAAACATGTGGTAGTAGAACGACAGGCAGTTCTCCCCTGAATCAGCAAAAGCCATAATAATGTTACAGACATTCGAAGTTGAATAAGTTTATTTGAAGAAAAGCGTGCTCGAACCTACAGCTACGAATGGTACGTGTTTGGTAAATACCTGTGACGTTCATCACCGGGCTCATAAGACGCCCCTTGTCGCCCATTTCACTGGGAAGCGAACTTTCGATGTACATATAGTATCCCCCTCCCGTAACGTCATCGCTGGGTCCAGTTGAGGCGGAAGATGTGGTTCCTTTGTACCTTGTCCAAGTTATATCTCCGTTGGGATCATTGCGCCAAGAGCAGGTATCCTCATTGAAAGTGCAATTGAATTCAACACCTGATTGTGAAAAGGTGTAAGATAGAAACGTACAGTATTAGGTTATTTGCTAGAGGTTTACTCAAGCTGGGTTAAATCAACGGTTGTCTAGCCCGGTTCATTGCGCACAAGTAACCATAATTAATATGACAGTCTGGGAGCAAACTGTGCATCATTAATCAAACTAGAAGGTAACATACATGCATAAGTTTTTTTTACAAAAAGCATTTTAAATAAAAAATTAACAGTCTAGCCATTTGCGCTCTCGTAAACATGCAAAACACAAAACTTGCAAGAACTTACTTGGTGGTGGAGGAACGTAAACAGCGTCAGGGGGTTGAAGACTGCACAAATTATCGCTCCATGAAATGTCGTCTATGGCTATGTAACCATCAGCTTGGTCAACCACCACTTGCATCACGAGCTTAATTAAAGGATGCATTTTTAGTAGCGATCATTGAAAGAATTACCTGAATTTTATTGCACACGTTTAGAAACTTTTGCTATTACTACTTGAATAACTTTGTTTCTGTCCATAGTTAAAATTTTGTTATCGCATGTCTGTTGGTCTTTACATTATGTTATTTTCCTTTTTCTGCTATTTTGCTCCTTACCGGCACGACCTCAAAAAGCAGTCATTCTTCAGTTGTGTTCAATTTTCAAAAGTTAAATTATTTTTTCAAGATCTGTGTCAGGTACTCTTCAATAAACAAGAGATCTACGCAAAAATAACTATTACACACAAGAAACAAAATTTTTAGGTGATCTATCTCGGGAATGAAAAAATAAGCTAGATGCAACGTAGTGAAATATTACGAAAGATTAAATTCAAGTTCCTGAGTGCGCAAAGACGGAGGGCACCTGCTACATCGCAAACCAAAAAAGAGAAGTAAAAAATTAACTGACAAAATAAAAATATTTTGCTTAAAACACGTTTCCATTATGCAGCAATCACAACAGCGGGGACATTTGGCGCAGCTTTTTAGTCTGTTTTAGTCACCGAAATCCTATCACGCTGAGGTTTAGTCATAAATCCGTATGTACTAGGAGTAATAAAAGTTTTTGGGTAAAACAACAGTAGAAATCGGGCGGCCGACGGGCTCTTGCATGCATAAGATCAGATTAGTGTCACCCTTATTGGTTTCTCGTTTAAGACAAAGAGATCTTTACTACAAACAGTTGTGAATAATTTGGTCAAATCGCAAGTCGAAATCTCAAGGCAAATATTGTTGAAAGTTGCAGACCACAAGGTCAGACCCCCGGAAACAACTGCGTGGCAGCATGCCATCACAAGCTTGACTTAACGGGCTTTGTGTAGAGCCCGGTCTTTTCGATGAAGTCTTGGCCTCGTGCTTTGAAAAATGTCCCGGCCGAGTAGGGTACAGTTCCGACTTTCGACTACACGCGCTGGAGTTTACTTGAAACAGGTTCTTGCACTTGGTGGCAGGCCGAAATAATTCGTTTGGAAGTGGCTTTAAAAACCTAATTTCATTGTCTCTTTTTTACATTTCATTGCAGCAAAGCTCACAAAAGTTGCTGAGGGATTTTTGTCGTTTTGCGACAACGCAGATTGCGAACATCGTGACGTTTTGGAAAAAAATTGGACTTGCAACAAAACCAGGCCAAAACCGACAAAAAAAAACAAAAAAACGGTCCTTTGTTAGTGTCTGTAGAAGTGAAACGAAATTTAATCATCTGAACTTTCAAGTTCTCAAACTATCTAATATAAATACTGGTAGGTAACATGCGGACAAATTTAGAAAGAAACAAAAATCCACGGATGCCGCGTGCAGTTTTGTACAAATACATTTCGTCTTTGTAGTTTGAAGAAATGAATCCCAACCCAGCAAGCGTTAGACTGTTTCAAATAGTGCCAGGATTCCAAATACGAAAAATCAAAAATAATGTTTCAAATGCTTTAACATCTGTAAGATTTTAAGCTACCACGTCTACAATTTTCTACTTTGAGGACAATCAACTTTTGAGCTGTTTGCCTAAAACTCTTGCTAAATACAATGTTTACAAATCGCATCCAAGGCAATACTATTTTTATGCAATTAAAGGTGGTTGGCTTTCTTACTTTCTATTTTGTGGGCTATTGATCACAAATCACAATTTTGTTCGATGAATAGCTACAAAGAGTAAAAGACATTTTTATAAAAAGGTACGTTACCTTTTCAGAAATGTCGTTGTGCTTCCACTAAATTTCTTAACATCGAATTAACGCTTTCATTATTTCGACATCCTCACCAATTACGGGCTACCTTCAAGCGAGTTTCCATGACACCATCTAGTTTATTGAAACAAGAACTGCTACTTTACCGTTGCTGTTTCAGAAGAGCACTCTAAGGGAAGCAGTACTTTGAAACGCAACGGCGAGCTTAAGCAAAACTAAAACAGCAGAAATATGTCGTTAGTAAAACACCTTGTTTTCACCAGTTTTCAAGCATATCAGCCTAATCATTATAAGCTTGCTAGCCGAGTCTGTTTTATGATGTTTCCAAAGGCAATAACACACAGACAAAACACCGCTCATTTCACCGATTGCTGAAAAGTATCCAAAAGGACTTACTTTGAATGGAGCTGATGTGTTAACAGGCACTGATGCCTTCGTCCATCCACTTTTCGGCGAGTCGTAGTACCAAATGGTTAAGTTTTTCGTTGCCTTAAATGGAAAACGATTCATGTTTTGCAGATACGCCAAACAAATACAAAGGTTTGAATAAATCTATTTAAATTGGCTTAATGGCTATGCAATCCAAGTACAACTCATTCTTTGGATATAGGCGATAATAAACCAACAGCCTTTCAAGGCTCATAAATTGATACCTTTACTTTAAAAACTACTGTACTGTGCAAATTGCAATCCCAATTTTCATAGTTCTGAAGCGAATGAGCAATTTAGGGAATGAATTTTGCAAAAGATGCGGAATTGTCATGCACACGTGAGTATCATGATCAAATCAACATTGCACCAACATTTTTTCGTCTTTTGGTACTGCGATTTTCAACAGGTTTTCGGGTGAGTTACTTACACAGCCTTTACGAACAATTTACTGCACATGATAGAGTTTCCAAGGCGAAGAAAAAAGTTATCACATGGGCATGTGTGGCAAAAGAGGGATTCGACTGTATCGCTGGAACAGAACTGCACAATAGTTTCAAAATAAGTATGCATTTTCACGCACACTCCGTGAGGCACGCAAGGAATCCTTTTACATGCACCGCAAGATTAGGTGGTGAAAAAAGCCTTTGACAATCCTATTAACTGTGCGCACCTCTGTTTGAAAACAAGTGTTTCCCTCTAAGCTGCAAAAAACAGGGCGGAAAGTAAAAGGTCTATAGCTAATGGCCGTAAGTTATCATTGCCGAAAACACCTGAAAAGCTATTAAAAAGCACAAACGATAAGGACAGTTAGAAATAGAATCAGAAAGTAATACGTCATACAATCACTATACCAAGATCAGAGTCGTATCAGCCGCACTCCATACCCCCGATTGGGGGGGACCACGCTGTCACAGGGGCCCAAAATTTTGTCCCGTCACCACTTGGCCCTAAAGAAAGCTTCGACCCCGCAAACTGAAATATGAAGCCCAAGAAATTAGTGGAGTTAAAGGCCCTTTGAAATAAAAGCGCTTATACCTTACAGTTACTTTGGGCCCGTTTGAAAGTAAGGTAGGCCCATTTACACATTGTAACTGCTGATGGGGGGCCCTTTGAAAGCAAAGTAGCCTACTTATACATTACAGTTGCTCTTGGGCCCCCTTGAAAGCAAGGTACTTGACACATTGCAGTTGCTATTGGGGGCCCACTTGAAAGCGTAGTGAGCCTATGTCCACATTACATTTACTATTGTGAGCCTCTTTGAAAGCGTAGGACTTCACATTACAGTTGCTATTGTGGTCCTTTTGAAAGCAGAGTACTTGCGCAATGCAGTTGCTGTTGGGCGCCTTGTAAAGCAGAGTACCTGCACATTACAGTTGCTGTTGGAAGACCCTTTTAAAAGTAGAGTAACCTACTTACACATTGCAGTTGCTCTTGGAGATCCCTTTGAAGGCAGAGTACTGAATTATGATGTGGTTCAGAAAATATTATATGAGCGGATACTGAATTTTGAACCAAAAACGAGGAATATTTACGCACGAAATACCTAAAGGGTCCCCTGAAAAGGGGTTGCCTGAGGCAAATGCTTCGCTTGCCTTCCCTTAAACACACCATTTTACATAACCCTGACAATGATCTTATATGAGAATATGAAACCGATTAAGCACGTTCTGCTTCATCCAATTTGCGTACTTTCTCACATGATGTACGCATGTAAACACTGTAATATAAGGTTATCTTTAAATTATTGAACACATTGATATTGCTGATGAATTCAGTTGAAGTTGCTGATGAATTTATCACTTCAAAAAGCACAGATTTAACGCTATTTTTTATAATTAAACCTACACACCCAGGTGGACTAAAAAAAGAGATCCGCGTGGAAGAAACCCTCAGTCGGAGCCCTGGTCACATGCGGCAAAACGCCTGCTACCGTAACTTGAAGTTAACATTTGAAGGTTTATTGCCGTGTTATTGTTACTCAATAAACACCAAGAGCACAACAATCCGCTAGCAAGTTTCGCAACCTGCCTCTACAGGCACAGGATCGGACATAAGCGAACTGCGCAGTTGCGCTAAGCGTTTCGGGGGTCCCCCGGTCACGACTTTGCCCTGATGGGCCTTGAGTTCGTTTATCCGGCCCTGTCTACATGCTTAGTTGCATACGTCCAGAAGTCAGACTTCCACTTGATCAACTTGTTTTGTGTAGTGATTGATGTAAAAAAATGTAGCCTACTATGTCTAGCACAGAAAGTCTTCTCGTATTTTGTACTGCATAGGGCAGCAAGATACTTTTGGTGCTCACGACCAAAGTTACACATTTGCGCAGCCTGCTGTTCAGACAGGCAGATGGAGTTAATTTTATAGTTAGAAGTATCTATTTAGCAATAATTGCTAAGTTGTCTCAAAACAGAGTAGCGCAGTTAGTGGATTATGGATGTTAATTCTAACGTCCACATAGGTCTTAGTCTATATTTGTTAACAATTATAGGTGATTTGAAATACAAAATGCTATTAATCTAAACATGTACCGTACACCAGGAGATTAACAAGCCCAGACATCAGCGAGGTTCATGCATGCGTATTTCGGCCAGTAAAAAGCCCAATGCTCACGCTTTTATAAGCATATTCACTTAAAGATGTCGTAAAGAAATGCAAATGTGAAAAAATTTGCAGGAAATCAGAAAGAAGCCTATCGTTCAGTTATGAAAACAATATTACCAAAGCAGCAAACATGAGGCAGGGCAAAGCGTGCGCCGCGATGAACGTTTTCTTTCATTAGCGCAAATTGATAAACTTTACCATGAGCTTAAATAATCGCCGTCAATTAAATAACAATGATTTACGACCCAATTCCTTTTGTTAAGCTCGTTCGAAATATTCTAGTTGGAAACTAGGAACCTATTGTGGGTAGGCTATTTGCGGGAAAATATTTATAATTAATTTGTACAATCTGCAAATGCTGTTCACGTTGCGAATTAAATATAAATTTTCAGAATGTCTAGCCTCCTGCACAAACATGAAGACTCCACTGGAAGACTTTCTGGCAATGGTTCTGCCCAGGCCCGCAGACATGGGGAGCATTCGAGAGCAGTTACCCCCCAAGTCTTGTTTATACCCCCCAAATTTTGTTGTGCTCAGAAAAATTTGTTTTAAACATATGATAAAATCAAAAATATTTCTCCCCCAAAGTATATCTTGCCCCCCCAAACCTTAAAACCTGACTACGGGCTTGGTTCTGCCAAAAGTGTGTCTGCAGTTAATATATTTTGTTTTGAAGGCCTTCGGCCTAAAAAGATGCAGATGTAGCTTAACGTCGAAAACGTTTTCTATATCATCATTAGGAGGGCCCCTGTAAGAATTTTGGGGGGTGTCCAGAATTGGGGCGTTACGGCACTGACCCAGATACACAACCACCTGCCCAGCGGCCAAAGTGTTCAGAAACTATGAAATCATTTCAATAGTTCATCGTCATCACATGGTGCCACGAACATTAAACCAATCAGGGTTACGGTAAAACGACTTTTTTCCATGTCTATAGATTGGTTGTGGATAAAAGTGATGGCTGTCGAGTAATGATGAATATGTTTCACTTGTTGCAAACGAACTGCATTGAATGGTGCAGTCACTTATCTACTTACCGTCAAACTGTGAACCACTGCCAAGTGTCCAGCGCCTGCTTTTTCAATGTTGAACCAAAATTGCAAACAACTTGTACCGCTGCTTTCGGGCAACCACTGACTCAATAGCTCCCCTTTGTCACCCGGTTTCATGCTATCCCGTTTCTCAACGAAGAGATAATAGCCTTAAATAAAAACATTAGCATACATTGAAATTGCTAAGGCATGCCGGAATTTATTTGCTAGGAAAGATTCGCAAGCTCAACGTCATAAGCAATTCAAAAGAATTAAACAAATCTTCATGTTCTGAAAAAGTGCTAACGCACACGCCAAGTTTTACATTTTAACTTCACAAATAATGCCTGCGACTTGCGAAAATCCGAACTCATTAAATGATAAGATGCTTACAATTTATGAAAAGATGGCTAGACATCAACCTTGGCTTACAACAGTGCACTTTAGTTAAACCAGCAGCATGGCGAGCGATCTTGTGCAGATTTCAGCAAGTCATGCATCATTGACCACCACGAAATTGTAACGTTGTTTGGCATCAGCAAAGAAATGGTGAACAAATATTTGACAGATCAATCAGTAATATTGTAATACTGCATAAAAAGATCATTGGTGGCATTTTAGTGAATACTCAAAGTGCCCGCATGCGTTTCAGTCTGACAAACCTGAACCAGTGTGATCAGCAGGTGGCCCGGATCCGAATCTGCCTTTTCCTTCAACCCAGTCGAATTGATCATTGAGCTGCGTGTTCATCCACCCACATAAACCATCCTCAAAATCGCAAGCCACTGCCACATGAAAACTTAAATATTAGAAAAAAGAAATGTTGAGGGTCACACAAAAAGAAAATTGGACGGCAAAATTTTGGGCTTGGAGCATGTTAAATTTTAATTTTTAATAAAAAAAAACTTTTGTCATTTTCCTCAACAACAAACCTGGTATAATTGCAGTAGTCAAATATTTTAGCCGTGTTTTCCTTGGCTTCGAAAAGCATGTTCCTCTACGTCCGAGAGTTTTCCTCATTCGTTGAGATTATCAAGATTCGCTGTTATGGTCAACTATGAGATTGACAAAGTGTCTAACACCGCAGTGATTGAATACTTGCTTCAGTTTCGTCTTTGTATACGAGGTTTTCTATTCCTTTCCGAGTGTCATGAGTGGTATGCTGCGCCCATCTCCGCTTGCTGGCGCCGTGGCCACGCGACTGATTTCATGAATCCTGCATTGGTGGTGGCTCAATGGCAGCAATGCGCATGAACTGTTCCCATCCATAAACCCACCTATTTAACGACGTGCACAAGGCAGGCCGTAACTACTGTTTTCCAAGTTTTCGGTTTGACCTGACCGGGAACACAGCCTGCCAGCTTTGGTGGCGCATGTTCAGGGGTGGAGCGAGGTGAGACGGCGCCCGGGACAAGAAACAAGTTTGGCGTCCCCATGTTCGAACCTGATGTCTTTCGGAATCAAATCTGCTGTTGAAGGAAGTACTTGTGATATTGTTAGAACTTTTCGGCGCCCCCATAATGATTCGGCGCCCCCATAATGATTCGGCGCCCGGGGAATTGCGCCCCCCTTGCCTCCCATTCGTTACGCCTCTGCGCATGTTTAACCAATTGTACCAGTGCCACCGAGCCGTCTTTGCTACTTGGCAAATGTTCAATTTCTAACTACTTGCTGCATATGCCACATCAAGCCCTATAAAAAATTGTGAACATCAAATACAAACTAATCAAGAACGTATTAAAAAGCTTGGTATCACCGGTTCCTTTCTCAACCTCGTGCAGTCATCTTTAACAGATAGGTCGCTGTCTGTGCGTCCAGGTAGTTGTCGATACAACCTAAAAATGCTCATATCGTGGCGTGCCTCAGTCTCAGGTTTTGGTTTATGTCAATGATAAAGCTGCAAACATCAAGTATCCTATTCTCTTGTTGGCGAACGATACTACCTCAACGAATTCATCAAAAATTCCTGGTGTAGCGCTTTTCTGTGTCGCGTCCAGCTTGTCGCGCTGATTATTATCTGATTAACGTCTCGCGAGTTTTCTCGCCTGGTAATTTAGTGCAGCCTGTTCCGTGCCAGTACTTTCTCAGTTTGAGGTCGTCAACGTTACCTGAGTTGAGCTTACTCTTGACACAGTGAACTCACTTCGGTGGCCTTTGTTTAATCGTTTGCTTTTATCCGTTTTCAGGTTATCTCAGAGTTTTCTTGTGAAATAAAGCCTAGCGAACCTGTGTGTAACTGTTCAACTGTCAACATTGATAGGTCTCGACACAGTGTATGATACCTTATCCACTGATGTCAGCCAGTTGGAGTTGTCTACTTTCGGGAATGTTACTTTCAACGCTGCAAAATTCCAAGTTATAAACTATTTCAACCAGCCGAACTCTTCCCCTTAAATTACGTTTTCGTTACCAAGCATCAACTGAAGTTATTTCCCACAAACATTTGGGGATTATTTTTCATCGGTTCATGATTCGACGTTTGCACATTTCAACGTTGTGCCACAAAGCAACATCAATCACCAACGCGTTAAAGATTATTGGAAACTTTATAAGCGGGCGTTTACCTCTACTTAGTTATGACGCATGTTTTACCAGTCTTCGTGTGGGTGATAATAATTGTTCTGTTGCAGTTAGCAACCTGCTTCAAAGCGTTCAAACGTCAGCTGCAAAGCTTATTTCAGCAGTATACCAGGAAGACATCACAGAAAAATATCTTGAGTGGGTTATATCTCACGCTACTATCTCCGTCGTCAATTTAATATTCCCACTGTTTTTTGTAACCCAGTTATTGAACCCTGCCATTCTTTTATTTCTCCATTTGACAAAAGACAACTATCCTTCACAATTTATCTCCAACTACCCCGTGCAAAACTCACTTTCTTCACAATTATTTTTCTCACTAAGACTCCAAACTTGGGATTTCATCGCCACTGTGCTTATTACTTTATATTCTCGTCAATTTCCATCATAGGTATCTTGTTTGTTGTCATAGGTATCTTGTTTGTTTCTTGACCAGCCAGCTAACGCCTGGAATTTGCACGACTGCAATCCCACGCATCTAGCAACAATCTTGGCAAGTCACGTTTGGATCACTGTGAACTCAGTATCGCTGGCAGCTCCCACCGAATATGTCAAAGTGGCGCTGTCAAGACCGACTATTCATGTATTATTGAATATCCTTCAATGTAACCTCACGTCAGATGTTATTGTCAGGTATACAAATCATTTTGAATATGAACGCGTCTTCTCGGGTTCATTTCTTATGTTCACCGGCTTCCAAAAATTAACAAAAATGTTACTCTCCGGATGTCCAGGCTTACTCGGGCACATATTTGCGATACTGTTCATGCATTTTGTCCAAACACCCTACTTTCTATATTTATATTACCAACTAGGCGCTCGTTGTACTATTTTGCGTATTTAAGTATGTGTGTCTATTGTTGTTGATGTTCATATCATGTTTGCATGTCAATTCCATTTTGCGCTTCAGGATTTCTATTTATTTTTTATTACTTTTTATTTTACTTCGGATATGATATCGCAGCCTACTGTTGCAAAAATAAACCAGTGATAAGTTCAGACCCTGGCCTTCCCTCACTGGCATTTTTGAATAAACAAGCAAACAAATGAAAAAAATTAATGCAAGCACTCACCCGGATTAGGACAGGCCTCCTGAAATACTGTAACATCGTCGATAGCAATATCTCCATAATAGTCTGCGCCTCTCGTAGCTTCGAAGACGATTTTGTAATCATATATCGACGGTATGTTGACTCTTGCCTTGAACCAATGATCACCCTGGTTTTCACTCAAAACCCAGCGAGGAGTGAGCTTGTCACCTTTCGTATCCTGAAATTAACAGCGGTGGATAGGAGCTTCAGGCTTAACTTTGACACCCAGAGAAGTTTTTTTCGTACATTTGGGGCAAACAGCAGTGCAACCGAGGCAAACCTTTCTTCGCTTTTGAAACCGACAGTAAACATAAAACATGGCGTTTTCATAAAAAAAAAAAAAAGTAAACGCCCAGTCCTTTAACCAAATGCCATAAGCAATGCAGAATTGCTAAGAAAAAATAACTTTGATGCAGAGTATTTCAAATTTAAAGGTACAACAGACCTACCGCATACTGGTACAGGGTCAGTTGGCCAATACTGATCCCCAACATGTGGTAGTAAAACTCGACGCAGTGATTTCCGTCTTCGCGGGGAAGCTCGGGCGAGTAAAGCCGCGTCTTGTGTCCCTCCAGAGGTCCAAAACTCATTTCCGCATACATGTAGTAACCTGCAGATTCAAAAGACGAGCATGACACCAGCGCACATGGATAAACGCGCATTTGCAAATACTTTATGCGACATTTTAAGCCTTTCTTCAAATATACAATAAATATTTTATGCCTTCCGTCATATTTATACAGTAATATCTTATGCCTTTCTAGGTGCAGTAGTACAAAGTTTGCACAGATCACATAACTAACTCGTGAGTTTGAAAAGATGACAAATCGCACCTTCAGACGTTTGATAGGTGTGATCAGTAGTTGGCCCCGAATCCACGGTATCTGTCTTCCCTTTATTTCGTGTCCACTCAAAATCATCCGTCTTGTCCTGAGTGTAGCGGCAGATGTCGGGGGCTTGGAAGTCACATGCATGAACAATTCCGTTTGCTGCAAGAAATGTTAGTTAAAATCAGTTTAGAATACCACACGTCAGAAATTAGAATACCACACGTCGGATTAGAATACCACACGTCAGAAATGATCCTCAATTTTCACAAATTTTGAAAGGTGTGTTGTTTCCAACGCATCAGAGGAGCAAAATTGCATCCTACCAGGGACACATTCTCCCTCGGTGACTTTGACGTCATCAATCGCGATGTCACTGGTGCCGCCTTTTTTCACCTTCGTTGCGAAGACAATCTGAAAACAAGTTTCCACACAATCAAACAAAACTGTCCAATGCCATAACAGCTGATGTTGCGAGGCAGTATGAAACTAGCAAACATATTTCATATATGCAGTTGTCGCTCCAGTAGATTACTGAGCTGGTAGGGAATCAGTCAAGGCGTTGGTCTAACACAGTGCTTCTCAATCGGGAGTCAACTTAGCTCAGCAAAGAAGGAATTTTTAAATCACGATAGGAAATTCGCCCTAGGGAGGATTTGCGAGAACAAATAGGGCCTCTAGGTTGTCTGATATGTCCAAAAAATTAGAATTTTTATTTTTCCTAACTTGTGGGTCAGTTACCATCATGGAGTGTAATAATTAAATTCTACGCTTAGTTGCATTTCTGGATTTTCTAAACTTGCCAGGCTTAAGTTGTAGTGACATGCAATTAAGCATTGTGATGCAATTGGTGCTGACAGATTTGAGAACATGGATAAGATTTATGTTGTAGACTCCAGCGTTTTGGTAAAAGCGTTGCTAATTAATTTGAAAGAGTTAGATAGGTTTATATAGCTTATTGTCAGCTTTTTGTAGACATTGCCGTTGAGATCAACAGATGAAAAACTTTGTTCAGAAGCACTTTATATGGACACTTGGTTCTGTTGCAGAAGAAAAATAGGTCTAAATCTACATCTTACATAGCAGACTATGTTTTATCTTCGATAGTGCGAAAGGAAACCCCAAAACATCCCATTTACAATTCTGCAAAAGGCCAAAATAAAAGTTTCAGAACAATCACTTCTTCCATTTCCAATTACGTACTTAGTTGAATGTAACGTTTGGTGCCGTTAAGGACATTTTGGCCAAGAAAAAAGATAATCTTGACATTAGCGAGCGCGTAGATCTTCGAGCAATGTTGACAAGTTTTTCTCCTCGAATTTCTCTGTTAAGGCCCCAAACGATGCTCAAGGTTCTCAATAAAGTTAAATGAACTAATTTTTTAATTTCGTGTGGTTGTTTTGTTTGATAAACTTGTTTTTTTGGAAAAAAAAATTTGTTTGCTATTTTTCTGTAATGCTCACCTCAGCATTTACTTTTTATTGTTTTATGGTAAGGAGGAAATTGAAGTGTCAGGTGTTTTTAAAGTAAGAGTACAAAATATCATTGAGAACTACAGGATTAACCAAGTAACAGCAGCGACAACAGTAGAAACTTTTTCATTAAAAACCATGGTGCTTTCGGTGGGAAAAAAGTATCAGGTCACTTAGACGATGCAATCAAACACAAAATCAATTTCACCAAAAGCATCCTCAGCTAACTCTTATCCGAAAGAATCGAATAAACAAACGAATGTAACTGCCCTTGTTAGTTATTGTAGCAGCACTCAAGAGAGGTTTGCCACAAAGCATCGTCCTTCTACTGACGATGCCAAGCATACACTAAGCAACACGACACAGACAATTTTAACGTTGACACCCACACCACCATGTGAACCACACATCATTTCTCTACTTAACCTCAAACACAACCCACATAAAGCCTTAAGACAGTCGGGAGAGTTACTATGGAGCCGTACGGCCTCGGGAAAGAAGTAATCGCATAACCTGATAATCAATGTCCGTCTCAATTTCGAAAGAAGCCCACTTCCACCTGGGACCCTGGTGACTGGATCGCTCCCACACTGGAGAGCCAATGTTTGGCCGCGTCCTGATGTGCACAGACAAGCTTCCCATGTTTTCACCGTGCATGTGGTACCAAAATGTGAGGCAGTTTTTAACCATTGAACCATTTGTTGGTGTGAATGGTCCAAGCAAGTACGCTCGGTCTCCATCTAAAAACGAGAGTCATTAAAATGCAAAGAAACAATGTTTTTTGCTGAGATTTCATTCGTCTCAAAATTTTCACGCAGAAAAATGGGTACCGCATAGAAGATTTACGCTAACAGTAATAGACCCCAACAAACAAATAAATAAACAAATTTGGGTAATCTTGCTCATAACGGGATCCTTAGAACAAACACTATCGCAGCAGTCCTTTTTTTCTTGATAGAACTCGGTTTATCAGCCCAATAACAATCAACCAAGTGTCATGGCAAGCACTCAATCGAACACCACAACAAATCCGACAAACCTTTTGCAATGCCTGGATTCGAATCGACATACATGTAATATCCCATATCCAATTCTGTTGTGTGATCAGTTTCGGGTCCAGTGTTTGGATTGTTACCCAATCCTTTGTGTCTGGTTGTGAAAAACAGGGACACGTTCTTAGTTTAGCAAACAAGGAAACTCTTACCAATTCCAGGATACCATTCACTGTCCAGTGCGGCACAGTTAGCAATGCTTCACATTTCACTGATTTTGACGCCAAGCGACCGCGAAGCATTTCAAGCATATCGCTGTCAATTTATTTCCCAACCTCTGCCAAGAGATATCTCCCCGAGGATCATTGTACCACGAGCACGTGTCGTCATCAAAATCGCAGTCCGGTGAACCGGTGGTCAGGGGGGGTTCGGTGATGGGTGGTGGTTCGGGAGTGGTAGTACCAATGTCAGGAGGAATGGCTGCCGCCGGCGTTACCGAACATTGCGTCATCATGAAAGCGACGTCATCAATAGCCACGATTGCTTAGAACGGCAAAAAAATTTTAAATTTGACGTCAACAGATACGATTGTTGAGAAAAAAAGATTTGGTCAATGTCAACAAGGATTCTGTTGCAAAGACGCATTGGTTTTAATAATTACTTTTATGCGAGAAAGTTGCGTCAAAAACTGTTAAAAGTAAGGCCAACTTACCGCTAGTGTCTGAAATCGCTTCCACTTCAAATATTATTTGCCGATGGTAGCTACTTTCGATTGGAACCGTTGCTTCCAACCAAGTTGCACTTTGACCTCCCGACAGAGTCCATAAAGTGTACCTGATGCAACGAAACCAGCACATTGAAATCTTCCGTTTTATCTGTATAGGATCTACTTAAAGCTTAGAACTTCCTGTTTTTACGAAACAACATGAGTAGCAAACGAAACAGCATGAGTAGAAACAACATGAGTAGGAAACAACGCTACGAAACAACATGAGTAGCAAAAAGAACAGCATTCCTGTTTTTAGTTTGAAAACAATTCTGCTTCCAGTAGTCCAAGCGTTAAAGGAGATTTTGCTCATTTTCATCTCCCACTCTTTCATATACCAAGTGGTAAGTCACGATTTTGGAGGCTCTAAGCGCAGTTTGCACATACAGTATGTGATAATGTTTCCAATTTCCAGCGTCCCATTACAATGTAAAAGACTATGGAACAGATGGCATACGTTGATAGCAAAACTGAACTGTCATCTTCCAAAGCATAGAGCGTGAAAGTTTTGAATTGAAAATGTACGGCAGTCTGTGAATCTATAGATGGCAAGCGCAGTTCGAGGATAACATAATTTTTGGGACCAAAGTAGCAGAACAACACAAACGTGTCGTTCAAAAATACTTCAAGCATACCTGGCGTCTGAGTTCAGACTCTCCATAACAACGTTCAAAGTGCCCACTGTATCACCGTCGATGTAGTAAAAGAACTTGACACAACTTGCGCTAGCTGGTGATGGGGACAGTGGTTCACTCACCCAACGGGCTTTGCTTCCAAGCTTCAGTCCAAAATGATCGGCGTACAAGTAAGTGCCTGAAAAACCAGGAAGGTCTTGAAATATGTTGTAGACACCTCACGAAGGTGGCATAAGACCGCATCACATTTTATTTAAAGTATGTGGCGTAGTCTAAGAGAATGCCAAAGTTTCAATTACAGTGTTTAGTTTATATATGAACCATCACAAACCAACATTACCTTGATCAGTCTGAGTGGTATGATCAGTAAGTGGGCCTCTACCTTCGGGCACGACTCGGCCTTTCTCTTCAGCCCAGTCAAAATCGTCACTGAAATCATTCCACCACAGACATGGCTCAGGATGTTCGAAGTCGCAAACCTGGAGACAATCCTCTTTTCAAATATCAACCAATCGTTCAGGCCAGTAGAAAAAAAGGTATAAAAATGGTACAACATTCACCTAAGTTTGAGCATTGGTTGGACTCAGGGCCGGATTAAGGGGGGGCAACAGGGGCAATTGCCCCGGGCCCTCAGCTCCAGGGTGGCCCTCAGCGATGACATTTATTTGTTTTAAATAAAATATTCAGTTGAAAGATTGTCGTGATTCAAAAGAGATACAAGAATGCAAACTCTATATTCCGATGTTGCGTTGAGTATAATTAATTTCTCTGCAAGTTCGACTTTCTTCCAGTTTTAGTAAGCACTACTGAATATAAATATGTTCAGTTTTGTTCAGTGCAGATATATTTGAATTTTGCTTGTAACTTTTCCTAATAATCAATCTTTCTCATGTGTTTATCTACTCGTGCATCACGCCTACTGCACAGATGTCGCGAAAACGATACTATTTGCGTACTTAAGCAGCAAAGCTAGTTCTGCTGTGGTTGCTGGTTAGTATCAATGATTCCGTACTTTCTTGTGGGTCTGGGGGAAGCCGCAACCGAACTGCGCCCTTTGTTTCGTCATAAAGAGTAACATATGGTAGAAACGCACTTTTGATCCGATGGTTACTATTCTTATGTTACATCTTAAACATATGAAGCTAGTCAAGCCACATGTAATTGCGTGGTCCGTCAGAAAAGCTTTTTGATCAATCGATTTGTAGAACGAAAGAGCAGAAACGAGATTGCAGTGTTTAGCTAGTGGCTAGCGCGATGCCGAAATCTGTAATGCCATCAGGAGCTAAAAATGGCAAAGCTTCTAGGAAGAAAAAGCGCGAGGATAGCTAAAACGTCCCGACAGAGACATTTTTTTCTAGCAAAGCTTTTAAGCAGCAACGTTAAAACAGTGTGGCGTTAATCAGAGCACCTGAAAATGTAGATAAAACTCACGACACAAGTTTCGAAGCACCTTTCATACTCAGACTGGCTGGCCATATTGACATGTTATTTTTCCGGTGTTTTTGTTTGAAATGTTTGGTTTCTGTTTATTGTCCGGCTGCATGTTGTTTCTTGCCGAGTCACTCTACAGCCCAGGGGTTCCCAATCTGGGGCACATTTGCCCCTGGGGGTACATTTGCTTATCTCAGAGGGCAAATTCAGGGGCGTAACGAGGTTAGATGGCGCCCGGGACAAGAAGCAGGTTTGGCGGCCCCTGTTACAAACTGAGGTCTTTCGGAAGCAAATGTACTGTATAGAAAAAAGTGTTTGTGACATTGTTGGGACTTTTCGGCACCCCCGCAGTGATTTGGTCCTCCCTTATTGACTCGGCGCCCGGGGAATTGCGCCTCCCTCGTTACGCCTCTGGGTACATTTATTGTACAGCCGCAACAAATTAACTTTGAGACATAAAATATACTCTACCTACAGTTCTATTAACATTCAGTGGGTGTTTGTTATTTTACTCAGCCTTTCTGTTATGAGAAACTTTAGGGGTACCAGCTCACTTTCCGAACTGCTGAAGAGGTACATGGTCAGAGAAAGGTTGATAACCGCTGCACTAGTCTGTGGAAATATTTTTCCTTAGTAAGAATACACTGCAGTGTTTATAACATAAAGTCTCTTCTCGCAGCTAACTGTATGTGCAGTTGAGCAGGGCCTACGAGAGGGGAGTACGGGAGTGGGGTTGCCAGATGGCCGGTATCTCACCGACTTGGCCGGTATTTTACTACTAATTTAGCAGAGACCGGTAAAAGGCCGGTATTTTGAAAATCAATGCCCGAAGCCGGTATTTTGAAAATAAATAATTTGCCTTACTTTCAAAACGAACTAACGCCGAATTTCTCAAATTATAATGACTCTAGTAGTGAATCTTGTCAGGACAGTTCTCTCAGCGAAGTTTATTTGCTGCTGTTGACGCAGTTCTTGGTGCGATTTTCGCGTCACGCACACACCGACATGTAATGAAACAGTCAAAATACAGGCAAATTATAAAATTAATAATTATTAATTGTGGCTTAACAATATTCATTGTCTCTCTGTTTTCCCTGTGTCGCTTACGAAATACGGCACAGCTTAGATCTGGCACTGTTGACAAATCGAAATGGCCGGTATTTTTACAAAACGAATCTGGCAACCAGTGGCGCAACCATAGCTTTGAACCAGGGTGGGCAAAGCTTCGCTGAAGGGGGCCTATCGGTCACCGTAGGGCGCCCACTAGCCAAAATTCGGGAAAAAAAATTTAAAATTATAGTGAATCACTGGAAGTCGTGGATGTCTGTACTAGCTAAAAATAAAACACCCCGAAAAACGCAAAAAAACAACAACCTAAAGAATAATCAAAATGTCAACTATAGGGGGCCCAGTTTTTGCATTTAGCTTGCCAGGGAGGCGATTTGCCCCCTGTCAGTTACGCCACTGCTGGCAACCGTATGCAGGAGGTACATCGTACCCGGGCCCGAGAGGTACTGGGGCTCGGGAGGATGAAATTACGCAGGCTGTTTTTCTGTAATCAAGCCCAAAATTACGAGTGTACATGGTAGTTGACAACATCACACTTAATATATTTCTAAATCTTGGCATGGTAGCTGTTTTATCTATATTCTAATTATTATAGAAACAAGCTATACAAGTTTCAACAAGAAATCTAGAAGCTAGGGGGCCCAGTATCGATCTTCCTACCCCCAGGTATAAT
>Ga0210059_1002772_pt1 | contig 27672 bp, 15 predicted proteins | sample Ectturendosymbi2_FD_188042 | JGI IMG/M metagenome (GOLD analysis project Ga0210059, IMG submission 188042) | Ecteinascidia turbinata endosymbiont from Florida, USA - Sample 2 (SPAdes) (version 2) | ecosystem: Host-associated > Tunicates > Ascidians > Unclassified | place: Key West, Florida... | reverse complement strand
ATTTTCATTGGGGGGGGCCACTGGAGGGGCCAGTTTTGCAACAAGGGGAGCTGTCAATGGTCTGTGTAGGACTTTCAGAAAGAGACCTGAAAAATTTTGGGGGGCCAGGCAAAATTTTTGGGGGGCAGTGGCCCCCCTGGCACCCCCTTAGCTCCGCCCCTGCTGTGGGGACTGCTGGTGTGAGGCATGCTGCCGCTGCTCTCTGCGAAAGACATTGTAAAATCGGGATTGTAGGGTGATGGTGGGGTAGTAACCGCGAGGAAACCACGGGGTTGGTAAGACCTGAACGTTTACGACTTAAACAAATGGACACGCGGAGTGGACGAAAGCGCACGTGCGTAATGACGCTGTCTGATGGAATGTATGAGATGCGACAGTGCTGATGAGAGCACGGTGCTGATGAAAAAGTGTATATCCCTGGTAACAATGGATGATGGAAACAGAAAAACAATGCCCGTATGGCGAATGAGATCAGCGAAAAGACAAGAGCTGAAAAACTAAGAAAACACTCCCTGTAATAGCACATGCAAAAGCGCGCTGATCGAGGGTGAGGCTAAGTAGAATGGAGAATAACCAGCAAGTAGCTAATGAAGACACTAGCGATGCTGATCTTGTAAACAATGCCAAGGCATGCACCGACTTGAAAATGAGAGAGAGTCAAAAAAGTATAGCGAAACCAAAACAGTCAACATAAAGTAGGCTATGCCGAGACGAAAATACGAAAAAAAACACCTTACGATTCGATGATGTCCACGACCAAAGGCAAAATGTCCGGGCAAAGGAAAGAGAGTACGTTCACGGGAAAAAGGTGAAACATGGAAAAGTTCACGCCGTCCAAGTAGTTGGAGCAATGTTCAAACGACGAGAGGAAGTCCGTGCAGAACCGTCGCCAGAAAGTTTTCAATAAGGGGGCTTTGCGGTTCTGCGGGGGGGGCTTGACATTCTAAAAATCGACCTGATTTATAGTGTTTCACATTTCAATTTGGGGAGGCTTGGAGCTTTGTTTGCGGGGGGCTAAGCCCACCAACCCACCCCCCGGTGGCGACGGGACTGAGTCCGTGGCGAAAGTGCTGCTGACCGAATCCTTAGCAACTGCATATGGTCAGCACGACCGGTGTGCGAGCCATCTTGTAGCCGTCGGAGGGTCTTTGAAGTACTTGCAGGCGACGATGGCTTCGTTGAAGAGGTCTAGTGTGTATAATCCTTGTTCACAATGTGGCCAGACATCGGGTGAATGACGATCTTTATTTCTCGCTGACTCGAATAGGTACTCGAACAAAGGTGCAAACAGAGCATGTAAACAGTAAAACTAGAACGTCTTGAAAATGAAAGATGATGATACTGGCTCTCACATGTCTCGCCACATCTACATTACCAATCACAGATTACCGACGACCGCGTGAGTCGAAGTTCGTATGTCTTAAAGGGCCCATCGCGCCACCACGCCGAGGTGCGTTCGGTTAAGTATGATTTGCGCTGCAATTTCGAACATTAAGCTTCGGGCAGAAACCAAGGTCCGTTACACCATCCACGTCTGAACTGTACGCAACTCCTAAATTCTCACACGTAGATTTTGTTTTTTCACTGTCAGGACCGTCACAAAGGCCTTGGAGATCGAACAGAAAGCCAAATTTGAACAGAAAAAGGTAGTTTTAACAAATCTCTTCTTTCATGAGTTAACATTTTTGCTCAACTGGTACAGTAACGTTATTAACTGCTGATGTTTTGAGAACGAAATACGGTTCTCTTCCTTAGTCTCTGGACTGGAGCATTGTGTTTGACCTGTCATTGGCCACAGGTGGCCATCGAAGAAGTTTCGTGACGTCAGAGTTGGCCGCAGCACTTTAAGTAACTTGTAAATCTGCGGAAGCTTAAAAGCAATTATTTGAGTAACAGTCAAGATTCTAAACTCGTCTCAACCAGACTCTGACTAATATAATCTATTGCCTGAACCGCAGCAGCACAGACTGACTTCGCCTTTCTTAAAGCGTGAGAGGCAGGTTGCCAGATCTACTTTATGCCAAGGGGCCAAATCCAGTCCAGAAAAGAGCCAAAATAGAGCCAAATTTTAAGACAAGGGGCCCAAAATGGCCCAACCATTTTTTCCAAATTTATCAACAGTTACAAAGTCATATGGACCCATACTTTGCAATTTATTAAATGACACTGTTCCTCAATCACAATTGTAGATCAACAGCAAAACACGTACATGATGAAAGATCGTAATAAAACAATTTAATTTCAATGTGTAGCCATAAACTGAGATAAATTTACCATCCTCGATAAGTTCTAAAGCGATCAACAACAATCTCAACAAAACCAACAAACACGTGCACCACAGTGTTGCCACTCTGTTGTTACGGAAAAGTACTAGATTTCATGATTAAAAAAAACACCAGATTACAAAAGCAAACTTACACACAGTGGCAATGCCCAGAAAATGCGTTTCAATGTCAACTATAGACATTGTGCAACTCATTGCAAACCAGAGACAAAGTAAATGGGAGATAGCAACAACGCTTGCGTTTGTTCGTAGAGGTCACTGAAACTTAACAGATCACCAAGTGCCTTCGCAGCGGTTTAACTCAAAATATATTATATTTTCTTGTGTAATTTAAGATTTAATTGGGTAGAATTTTAGCAAATTACTATTGCACTAAATCTAAAGGTCTCAATTACAGTTACAATTACACAAAATTGTGCAATTACTTACATTAAGCCCACTCCTAAAAAAACACTAGATAGCCATGGAAAAACACTAGAACACTAGATGAAATGAAAAAACACTAGATCTAGTGGAAAAACACTAGATCTAGTGGAAAAACACTAGGAGTGGCACCACTGGTGCACCACCTAAATAACAGTAGCCTACGTTAAGCCACGTAAAAGTTCTCACTGCTACCGCTGGAATTGCAGCAAGTAACACTCAGCCCAGGTATTCTGATGAACTTACTTTCACATTAACTCAAAAACTCTAAGGATCCTAACAAATGTTCTAATCGAAAACCTGCAAAATTTAGGAATATGGTGAAAATCTGCATTCAATTAGTCAAAAAAATGGAAAAGTATGGTTGCTCAGACAGGACCCAGGGTGTTCAGAACTAACTTTTGCAAGGAGCCAAATCCATCCTGGAAAAGGGCCAAAATAGAGCCAAAAGGCCAAACGAAAATTTTGGGCAAGTGTTATTTGGGACCAAATTTCTGAGATTTGGCCCCAAAAGGGCCAACCTGGCAACCCTGGTTAGAGGACGAGGTCTTGTAGATATGGGAAGCGAGCGTCCTTGTTCTGTCACAATGTCTGACCGCTATGTTTTGTCACATTTTGTCATAATGCTGGATGGTGCTGGCGCAACTTGCTCTGCATTAAATGCGAGCGCTGTGTTGATGCAACATTACAGTGGTTGGGGAGCGCAAAATAGAGGTTCAATGAACTAAAAATAAAAATTTTAATTTTTTCCAAGCATTTTTGTGCCCCCGTCAAAGTGGCGCTCATGGCACGTGCCATGCCTGCCATACCCTAAATACGCCACTGGGTGCATCGGATAATTTATAGCAAATTGGTCCATCGGATATTTTTGTAAAGAGATGGTCCACGTGTCAAAAAAGTTGAGAACCACTGGACGAGATCAAAAGTGAAGCATTGACCACATTTTAGTGTTTGCACAGAATACTTTTGCACCACATACCAGAGGGACCTATTGTCAGGAGGACGGGGGAATACATTTCCCTCAACGTTTGAGCAAGATAGGACATAATATCTTTTATACCCCGCAAATTTTGTGATATAAAATAGTGTGGTTGTATAAATTTTGCGGTAACATTCTTGTTGAAAACCCCAGCCCAACAGCCGGGGAATAAATAGAATGGACATTGTCATTGGGTTAATACTAGCGTGCAACTGTCATAAACACACACAACACACAGTTCGTCCCCTACAAAATTTTCTAGCAAACTATGTCCTTGCCACATACCAACAGGACAAAGGACGTGAAACGTTTGCTTTCTTGTTTGCCCGTTTTCCACTTCATAATTGTATCTTTTAGCTGATCAGCAGAAATGCTTGCTACATGCAATCTGCAAAAAGAGACAATTGTGTTTTATGGGATTTGTGTTTGAAACACCATGTTGCAATTTTTTTTCGAAACTGCCAGCATGTAATGAAATAGGAGATTGCAGCCCAATTTGATGTTGTGGGTTTGCTTCACTTGAAGTTATTTTTTATAGGAGCCTCAGCTGTGGAACGAAGAAAAGTCAAGGTCTAATTTTATTCATAACCGTATTGTCTAATGCATCTCTGACTATTTTTGTTGCATTTATTGCAAAGCGTTGCAGCTAATGGATAAGTTTAGTCGATAAACAGCCTTTCACGTTTTTTATCCGGAGTATGGAGCTGAGTGAGAAGCTGTCCAAAGCGGTAAAACTATTGCGTCCGTGACTGTCATACCAGTCACTGATGACAACATTAAAATGCTACATTTGAACCAAACCGCAGACAACGTGACTGACACGTGACACGATACGTCATCAACCAGTGACCTGTGACGCTACCTTTGTCCAAACACGTTGGAGACGATGAGAGGCAGTCATAAGTTCACACAGCCACAGCACACTATAATCACTGCAGATGACACGTAAAGTATTTTTTGCTGAAAGTAATTACGAACGTAGTCATAAACCCGTTGGGTTGGCCACAGTCAGCTGCATGGCAACTGCAGCTTTAATCTGAATGTTTGTAAAGTTGAAAGTTAGATCGGTCTGAAGAAACGATGCAGATGTGGTGGATACTTAAACTAGCAGATGTTACTGTCGTGGTAAAAATAGAATGAATCATTTCACACAGATTTAAGAACTGGAAAGCAGGCGCTCGAAGTTGCTTTAACAAACAAATGTGTAAATTATTGTTTCAAAGGCACAATTTCAATGGTGATTAGAAATCAGAATTATGAAACTTGCATTAGTAATCAGAATTATGAAAATTTGAGCGCTTGGGTCATGCTGGTTTGTTGCGATTATATCTATATGGTGTGCCTGATGCGTCGACTTCCGTTTCAGTATCTATTTTTAACGCTGCTGACGAATTTCTGAAATGTTATAATAGATTCTAGTAAAACAGTGTATTCTTTTTGCGTTTTATTTATGTTTTTTTGGATTTACTCGCGCTGTATTTGAAAACTCGACGTGACACCACAAAAGTGCACAGGTCAAGCTACCGCCTATAGCAAGATTGTCGTTAAATAAATAAATAAATAAATAAATAAATAAATAGACAATAACTTGCAGGTTTTAATGGAAAATAAGGAAAAATGCAGAAGTACATAAAACAAAAAACAGTGAAACGTCTCGTCGCCACAGAGGACTTTGGTGGACTTAGCCCCCTCGAACAAAGCTGCAAGTCCTCCCAAATTGAAATATGAAACATTATAAATTAGTGGAGTTTTGTCAAATTTTAGAATGTCAAGGCCCCCTACACAAACGTAAATCCCCCCCATTGAATCTTTTCTGGCGACGGTTCTGACGTACGGGAGACCTACAGTAGCTTGCTGCCCCTTCAGATACGTTATAGATCACAAATAATTCTCCTCTGATGAATTGAATTTCGAGGAGTAACATGCTACGATGCTCAGAATAATGAGCCTTAATCTATTTTTAAAGTAAAGTGATGTTTGATTTCCGTCAAAACAAGCTTTACCCGAAAAAGCGAAGGTTGCTTTTTCAAAAGCACAGCAATCTGGAACAAAACTTAGCTTTGATTGCAGACTGCATTTGTCGAAAGGCATACATCCACAGCAATGAATCAGACGCATGATGCTTACCGAGTTTTTACAGTGTTTCTCCTATTGAGCAGGGATATTTTCCAATGGAATGATTAAAAGTGTAGAAACAAATCAACGTATTGCTGCCAGTAGCGATTTTAAGGGGGGCCTGGGTGGGCCATGGACCCCCTAGATTTTTTCTTGGCCCCTGTTTAGCCCCCAGGTTTTTTCTTAATTTCCAGCTAAAGTTCGTTTGGTTAACATACACAGTAGATAACTTTCGGCCAGCAGTATTTTAAACGATAATTTACTGTATAAACCCTCTAGCCTGCATTCAACATTTCCCAAATGCATGATAAGCTGTGTTGTTGTTTTTGACAGTCGGGTAATTGGAGTTGTTTATGACGAGACACACCAGTGGTTACTCGGATCCTCCGTGGAATTTCGTCAGACCGCGGTTGTGCGTCGTGGCGTAGAAAAATTCAGTTCGAAGCTAAGAATAAGTCGCAGAAATGGGAAGATTGTTCTTTCGTGCATTTCAGTGTGAGATGGAACTACGGATTATATTATTGTCAGCAGATTGTTGCTTGTCCCAGTAGTAAATGTTTGTGAAAGCATTGAGAATTGGTTTCAGTTAATTCATCCGAATTATCCTGGCTGTAGTATTGCGTTCTGGTGCCTTGTGTATATCACTTCGAAACATCTTAAGTGGTTCGTGACTACAGTTTTAACTCTACCCACGCATGTCCTGCAGCCTCATAGAATTTTGTACGGATTTTCGGTAATGATTCAGAAGCAATTCTTTTGCGCATTTCAGCTCTTCGCCCCGAAAGTCAAACATTTCTATCAGTAAAACACTTGAAAGAATTTGCAAATCATATTCATTTAGTGAAAATGATTTAAAACAGTTTTTCTTAACCGGGAAGATTTAAAGCATGAAACAACTTTGGCAAGGAATTTGCTTCGGAAGGAGTCGAAGCTTGATGAATTTGGCAGTCGACATGATAGTAATCGAAGGAATAAGTCACATTGAGGTGTTGATATAAAATTCTAACGTAGACTGTACAGATATCTGTGTGAGAATTATATTGCTCAGTGTCTACTTGTCTGAATCTTTTTAGGTTTAGAGTTAGTGCGTGTTTCGCTTTTGACAAGACAGTGATAAATTAACGCAGGGTTGAAAAGGCCGCTTGTGAGGATCAGAGGAAAATTCAGTGCGAATTTTGAAACGAACAACTTTGTTGGGAATATTCTACAAAATAAGTTTTACACCTGCTGTTATATCTTCCTATATCAGGTTCACGCCCTAAACGCCGATGCACACCTATCTGCGGCGCTGCTATGTAACTTAGGTGCAACTGGTGCCGAAACCTCGCTGCTGTTAACTGCAGGGCCGGATTAAATGAACGAGAGGCACCCGGGCAAAGTCGTGATCGCGATGCCCCCTAACCGCTTAGCGCAACTGCGTGACGTTTCAAATGGCCTCGTTGCAACTTTGCGGAAGCACCGGTCAAACACGTCAAAACTGATACGATTTAGCAGCCTACACTTCAGAGACAATTGGGGATCACCATGTACGGCGGTTCGTATGCGGTTAATTTGTTCAAACAGAAAGTTGTATCACAAAAAACGATCTTTTTGCTACCGTGACATTACACAACAATCTTTTTTGTCACAGACTTTCTTAACATTTTCACTGCACAAATCGTCCATTCGCATATATATTGAGGAAAGAAATGTCTACACTCTCTCGTAGATCAGATCAAAACATACACCGTTTAGAAAAAATGTTCAACAAAATATCACGCAAAAGCAACTTCAACCATTTGACGGAAGTTTTGCGATGGAAGCTTTACAGTTGTTACACCTATTAACTGTTCCGTGATCTAGTGGACAACAACACTGTTTAATTTAAGAATGATACCCCGACGATCACGGCAAACACTTCGCAACTAATTGTTACGTCAGCGCATTATACGTTAATTGCAAAGGCGTTGGATTGCGAAGAATACTTAGTAACGAACTTATTGAAGTGACCTTAGTCTCTCTCACTCTGTCAATGTGCGTTTTTTGAAAAAAAGTCAACTACGAAAAGTTTCATGACGGCGCAGATCATTGTCGAGGTTACATATTGATGTGACCTAATGAAGGCTTTATTAAACTTATTCGTCGAGTCCGCAGCGAACGATCAAGCGACATACAGTGAATGAAACAACATCAGCGTTGTCAACCGAACAGCGACTTCTGAACAAAGCTGGAGGCGCAAAGAACCAACGCCACGTCGCAAACAATCAACGCAAGCCAAACAATTAACGACAACAAAAATGCACTCACGCGCGTGACACTACAAGAAAACAAAATAACGCCAAATAGGACATATATAATTAAATGTTATTGTCTCTAATGTCAATTGAAGAAACTGGTGAAACAACGGTTAGGGCTGAATGTTTAAATTTCGATGTTTCCTATGCATACAAACTTAAAAAAGTTATTAGAAGAAGCACTAGGATTACATTTTTTGTGAGATTTTAGATCCCGCTGGAGTTCAAATTGCACAAAATTTCCTCGTTTAATGACAAATGCACTCCTACAATTGGTGAGAGATATCATCAACGGAGTATGCTGCCATCGTTATGAAAAACGTCTTGAGCAACAAAAAGGTCGTCTAAATGTTAATATTTGCCAGAAGAAAATTTGGAAGAGCAACTGTAATTAAATCAGTATTCAATTAATTATCATTTCGATTAAAATAAGCACGCATATGTTTTTGTTGGTGACACAAGCTTTCTTGGTTTTTATTATAGGAATATGGGTCTTTTGGTGTGTATTCTAAGTTTATTTGAATGGAAGCCCTGCATGTGACGTTGAACACAGACATCTTGGCAAGTAATGCAGTGAGACAGTGACACTGCTGATAGCGGTAAGCCACGTATTGTTTTATGCTGTGTGAAAAGAAGCATGAATAAATCTGTAGTCGTACTTCCACAAGTTTGAAAAAAATCCATTGTTAGTGTGAGACTGTGATCAACGTGCTGAGTGAATATCTTCATCAAACGACTCTTATGCAGGCTTCTTTTCACACAGGATAAAAATACGTGGCTTGTTAGAATACGTCTATGCAGACTTGTGGAACACGTCTTTATCGCTAAGGTTTAGTTCTGACTTCTTACTGAGCACTAAGTGCAAAGCTATATTCGCTGTGGCGAGTTTTCGTAATTCATCTGCTCATTTTATAAAGCCTGCGTGGTTTTCTAACTTTAGTGAGTTCTCCGATAGTCTTGCTAGCATCTGGTTCTACTTCTAGCTGGAAACAATTTTGCGAGACCGTCTAACGTTCTTGTTTTTTCACCGCTCATGTGGTTTTGGCTGTTGATTATTCTTAAAGTACGAGCTACTAATGGATATTAGGGTGTTTATGAAAAGAAAAAGTATTTCTAATTGCCGAAGTGTAGAAAACATTTCAGACAAAAGATTGAGAATTGAGGTTCAACCAGCACAGACGAATGGGATAGAAAGGACAAAGCATTTTGTGAACGTCCATTTGCATTGCATCGTCAGCAACATGAAAAGGATAAGCAAAATTTCAACATTGCCCCCTCCCCCCTTTAAAATGTTCTGCAGACGCCCATGGATGCACTGATTTCGATTTTTGGGTCATAAAGCGTGGTACTGTTTGGTTCAATACGTTTTAAGTCACTCAAAACCTTAAATGCCAAAGTTGTCAGTTTCCTTAACGTACATTCTAAACGCAGTAATCAAAAAGCTCTACAATTTTGACGCGTGGTGAACAGCTTAAAAACATGAAAAACCATTAAAGGAGTGTTTCGATATTTAAGCGCGACGCCCTCAAAAGCGCGAGACCCCGGGCATTTGCCCGGTTTGCCAAATGGTTAATCCGGCCCTGGTTAACTGCATTGAATAGTCCTCACCCTATCCACGCTGCAGATGGGCATTGCACTCGCAACAGTAGTTGCATGACATTGTTATGGTTACAATCACAAAATGTCCATAAGCTACCACAAAAACGGATTACCGTAGTCACAAGCAGGGTTGCGGAGTCGGAGTTTTTTTTGGTGGAGTCGGAGTCGGATTCCTAACAACATTGGGATTCGGAGTCGGATTTTTGTCCGACTCCGATTTCGGATGTCACATTGCATCACTTTTTACATCATACTCCGAAATTAGGAATTCCTGTTGAAATAGTGCAATTTCTTTTGAAAATTTTGTTGAAACAAACATTTCGTGCTGTGCACCAAGATTTCCATTGATTTTAACCGCCAAATCTCATTCCCTTCATGTTAAGGAGTCGGAGTCCGAAATTTTGGAAAGGTCGGAGTTAGAGTCGGATATTTTACCTCGGACTCCGCAACCCTGCTTGGTAGTATGAATATATGATACTAGTTGGCTGTCAACAGCCTACATGTCTTTGTACCAAGATGGAATTCGTGGTTGGAACCATTTAGCTTTCATGTGAATTGTATTCACTTTCATGGAGCTGTTTTATTTCATGTGGAGTCTGCACAATTGTGTACGGAAAATGGTGTTTCGTGTTACATGTGTAGTGCTGTGGAAGTTGTATGGTTAGCACAGAGTAATTGTCATAGCAGTACATGTGTGTGATATAGTGGCGTTTAGGTGTCTCTTGTGAATAATAACGCTAGTTCATATTTAACGATATTCACAAGCAGGGGCGTAATAACGGTAGATGGCGCCGGGAACAGTAAGGATGTTTGACGCCTCCATGTTCGAACCTGAAGGTCTTTCAGAAGCAAGTATGTTGTTGAAGAAAGTACTTGTGACATTTTTGGGACTTTCGGCGCCCCTCGCAGTGATTCGGCGCCCCCCCCATAATGATTCGGCGCCCGGGGAATTGCGCCCCTTTGCCCCCCCTCTCGTTACGCCTCTGTTCACACGCCTGTGTTGGGTTTGATAGGGTTGATCATAGCAACTTGATCTTCAAAACAACGAAAAATCACCATGCAAGAGAGACATTTATGTTGGCCCTCCTACTTTTTCCTTAGCCCCGCAGTGCCCCCCACTTTTTTATTTCTAGAATTGCGACAAATTGCTGCTACTGACAACAAACAATTGATTTTTCTGGGCGACCCGATATATATATTTCTAACATTTCGATTTTTTGTGTTGTACCCACCGCTCCACTGCAATTATCTTCAAGATCTGCTAAAGAAAGCATTGCCTTGTCGTTGGCGCAAACGAAACCTTTTAAATTGACTCTCTGGTTTTTCCCCAATACACTCAACTCATAAACTTTTCAATGTAAATTGTAAGAAAAAAGACGTCTTAGCATTGTAAACTGAGTTAAACGTAAAGTGAGGAACATCACAACTTTCGGCTTCTGAAAGAATAGTCGTCGAAACTTTTGCACCTTGAAAAAATATGTCTATTTAAACGAAATGAAATTTTACTTTTTTTTCCAACGCCGTTTTTATGAACAATTTATGTTTGTTACTCAACCGTTTTCACCACAATCTGCCCAAATGTTACGCAGCGTGTGAACGCGTTTCAGCAAAGCAGGAAAAAATAAAAATGTCCTACAGTGTACTTCACATAAGGCGTGAAAACAAACAATGCAATGACTCACACGACTCTTGCATCACGTTCAGTCACTTATTCATAGAAAAGATTACTTCCAATCGAGTTGAGACATAAAACATATCGACTCAAATGAGAGTCGTCATGGGCTGTTTTCAAGATGTTACTGGTTACATGGTCTGATGGCTAAACACGTAAAAGTTCAAATTTTAGGTCGATAGATGCAGGAATCTGCTTTTTAATGAAGATAAAACTCAAGTTAGGTGCGTTGATAACAAGAACAACCCGAACCATCACTTCGTTGATTCGCAAGTTAACGTTTGTGTTTCGTTGTTTTCTCGTGGCTCAAAGATATATTTTTATTTTTAGGGTCGCTGTGTCTAACAGGTCAATAAGCTAATTTTTATAAATCTGCCCAAAACCTACCAAAACGGTTTTATCAGATCCAGAAGTATAAAAGCTTCTAGACCAGAAACTAATTTCAAGTTCGAAGCAACGTCTGCAATGACCTGATTGTTCACAGAAGCTGGAGGTGAATGGCCTTTAAAATGTTGGTCTTTTGTTTTACCCTTTATTCAAAACAGAAATAAAATGGAACAGTAAAAATTACCGTGCAAGAAAGTGATGATTTTGTTTTGCTGACTTGTTGCTCTCCCAAACCGGCTGTTGCACTCATCTTGTCCCCTGTGGACAGTTCCACTCACCACCCGTTCTGACTGAAAACTAAAATGATAAATCCACACAAAAGAACATCCCTCCCTTGAGCATGGATTTATCTCGCAAGGCTTCTTCGCAATGATGATCGACGGTTTACTCACGAACAGAGAAGAGTTGCAGATTTGATAAGAATGTCAAGCTATTGCTCGTTGCCCATCACCACCACCGCACCAGCGCACTAATGAGGTCGCTTGTTAGACTTCGGGAGTTTGTGGAATTGTGGCACGCTTAGGAAGGAGATAAAACAGGCGGGTGCTGAAAAACATAACACATAAATGCTGACTGAAATCTGAAATATTCACCAACTTTAGTCAGAAGAGATTTAGTTTTGCAAGATAATGAGCACATGCTCGCGAACAAGACAAACTTCGTCAACATCGGCAGTCATCGGTCTGCGGAAGCAGATCAGAAAAAGATAACACGGAAGCAGAAAATGCACGGCAGTCAGTCTCGCAGTTCAGATTTTAGTTGTTCTTTAGTTGCACGACAGTCAATCTCGTAGTTCAGATTTCAGCCTGCAGCATTGCCGGGGCGGCCCTAAGTATGACCAGGTACAAAGGTTAATATTATGAGCGGATAGAAACTTACAAGACAAAAAGACGTGTAAAGAGTCCAAAATATATTGAAAATCTTTGCACGAAATGTTGTACTATATTTGAATTTTGGAACAAACGATTTTTTTGTGAACCAGATGTTTTAGCTAAGGAAATCTTATAATACTGATTCAGAGAAAGAACACCCCTGAAAAGGAGTTTCCAACCAGAAATCAAGTGTTCATTTTAATCACGCCGCACTCTATTTTCAAAAACTATATACTACTTCAAAATTGAAGTAAAGCTTGTACATAGCAAAATTTCGACACTGCCAATTGATGATTCGACTTAATTGAGGCTGACACTCGAAGGTAACTCGCATTTTGTTTTCGTCGCTGCTTCCGGTGACGCAGCTTCCGGCGACGCAGCATAAAAGATGACTAAAAGATGAAGAATGACAAGCATCGTTGTGTGTTGCCAATTAATTCTGTGACAATTTTTGAATTTTAAAAGTGTTCTGTTCCAACCACATCAGGGATATTGGTACAACGCAAGTTTTTAAACGTTTATTGCTTCACAGGGGAGGAAAAGGTACGAAGAACCTGTTTGTTGCTCACTGGCGTAACATCAAAAGAAATCGTTTAATATTTTTTACTGATTAACACAAAAACTGTTGTGCATAGCTCTCCAACTTGCAGTTGAGACTAAGCAAACTTATGTGCCAATAAATTTGGTACACGCATATGTATTACGTTTTCTACAAAGTTCTTCACTTGAATACAAGTTTCGCGGCGAAACAGAAACTCTATTTTCCAAGAAATAGCGAAACGTCTGCAGAACCAACACGTTGTTAGTCAACAATATACAATCAACACAAAGAGCAGCGATCATCCACTACAAGTAAGTTTAAACTTATTCATCAGCCAGTTGAATTTAGTTATAGCTGTGGTTGGAGAAAGTTCTCACATCTGGTCGAAGCAGGATGGCTGATGCCTGTCAAATGTTATCTGACGTTTATTGAAGTTTCGTCAGTGCAACAACAATCACAAATATCAGCGATATTAGGAAAAATGTTGCTAAAAATCTTGTTGATAAACATTGTAATGGTGAAGCGATTTGTAAAGTTGCAAAAATCTGATAAAAAAGGCAATTGCTTTTTTACAATCCCTTTTGTTGAACTTGCTTTGAAAGCGTTTTTTGTTGCTGTGATTTTTCTGCAAACACTTCACCAACATTTTGACAAATAAGGAAATTAACCTTCTGTGCTAGTAGCGAATTTCTTCGTATAACCAGGATTTAAAGTTCAACCTTCAAAGAACTTATTCAAACTGAGTGCAGGTCCGCTGTGAACATATATGATACAGGGTTTTTTAAGGTGTTTTAGGGACCCGATTCGGGTCCTTAGAATTGATATTCGGGTCCTTAGAACCAGCGAAAATTATCATCCGGTCCCTAGAATTTTCTCTGGAATCAGAGAAAATCGGGTCTCTAAAATCAGAGAAATCGGGTCCCTAAATCGAACGCATTTTTGTTCAGATGTTTAACCTTCGCTACTTGTTTCAACTTTTCCATTATACTCTTATTTCAACTCTTGAAAACATCAATTACTTTTCCATTTAGCAGAATTATACCTGATTATAAACGGTATGGAAAGGCACGAAATAGCGAAAGGTATGGGCCTGACTTTGATGGGATCTCTGGCAAAATGCGGTAACACCATATTCGTCAGATATGCCGGTGAAAATTCGGTTGATGTGTTCGAGGTTCTCTTCATGCGGAGCTTATTCCAGGTATGCATCGCAGTTCTTAACATTATATTTACGCCAAAGGTCTGCAGAACGCTGAAATTCATTTTCTGGAAAGTTTAAAAGTACAGACGTATAAACTAGTTTTTCCATATAATACTTATTTACGTTTGCTGTCTTGAAGTGGACTCTTTATCTTTTTGCAACGGACTGTCTCCAAGTTTATGAATGCTTGTTTAAACCTGGCGGAGTATTGCTTCCTGAACTCAGAAATCAGGCAAGACAAACAAAAGGAACAAAAATCATGCACAAAGTTTCTAAAAATGAACTTTGTAGAAATAATGAAATTTTTTATATCAACGGCTATTTTATATGTATCTAAGGTTTTTCGCAATAAGAACACATTGAAAAGGGTTTAGTCTCAGAACTTCTTTCACCTTTGCTGACAAACTATATTTACCAAGTATTTAGTAATTGGCGTAACTATTCGCACATCCTTGAAAGCAAAGCAAGGACATAAAGTTTAATGCATTCAACAGCAATTTTGATTGCGAAACGGGTCCAAAGTTTATTTTGTTATTCTTTAGCTGTGAATCAAAATTTCTGTTTGAACGAAATCGTTATGTCTACAAGTTTAACAAATAGAGGTTTTTGCCAAAAAAGGGACAGGGGCAGCTAAAATTAGGGACTTGTTTATGATATTCAAAGGTATTTTTATTCAAATTCTTTCATATGCAAATGCTTATTTTTATTTTTGGGGTTGACAATGGTCCCCACAGAGTAATGCTTGAAGTGTTGTTCTTTGCAGTTTCTTCTCTTCCGCCTTCTAGTGCTCTGTATCAAGGTCTCGGTGATTCCCCCGATCGGAACTCGAATCCACTGCTTTGGCTTCGTGATACTGAACACTTTGTCAACGTTATGTGCTTACCACGCTTTCAGGTCGGCAACAACTTTGTATTTTGTTGAAGAATCATGTCTTTGCATGAAACAACGTGAGCGAATGCCAGGATTTATCAAACGTAGAAATACTGCATATCGTGTATTTGCATAAAACGTGTCATTTTGCATAAATTATATCTGTAAAAGAATACTGGGAACAAATGAATGTCACTTCATTTGACATGCAGTTCAAGCTGTTTTAATGTTTTTTTTGTGCGTCGTTGCCAAGCCATTTGCCTGGCATATCTGTAAAGAAAAAGTCCACGTTTGTTCATGGCCAGTCACACTAGAATTTTACGCTCCTTTTGCCGAAGACGAAAACCACGTTCTAGAGCAGGTGTTGGCAAACTACGGTCCGCTAGGCATTTTTCATATACATTTAACATTTTTAATATTTTTTGTGCTGATCGAGTATCACTGACTTATCACAAGTCGCTTCTACTCGAAAATATTTGTCGTGCTTCATCCATCGTAAACGTAGATGAGGCTCTTTCACACGTTACCCACCAGACCACCACGATACGATTTGTCTGTAGTGTTTTTCACCTCTATCTATACGCTTCATCAAAAGACTGTTCTTTTTCTTTCGAAAACGCTTTTCGAAAATAAAAATGCTTGTGTCAAAAACAAATTTGGAGCATAAAATCGGGACAGACTTATCAACTTCATCAAAACTGAAAAGCCGTGTTAAGACTGTTCATTTTTATTTCGAGACTTTTCGGTGAATTGTTTCTTAATTCATATATGTATGAGCATTTATTGTCCCATATTAAGGCTATAGATTTGTAGCCTATTGAGGTTAAACCAACATTGAAATCTGATTAAAATCAATGAGTCCATTCTACATATTTCATTCATTCCAGTTTCATCATTTAAAATTATGTTTGATTCCAAACTGATTTACTGCAGAAAAAGGCATGTTTGCCTGTTGGACAGCAAAAGTCCGAGAACATTAACTTCTGACAAAGCTTAACTTGGCCCTCGGGTAACCCCGTTATTTAGACGGTTATGTGAGAAACTGGTTTTGTTCAAGAGATTTACAGTAATGTAAACACCAACGTGTAAACGTGCATTATCTGCAGTATACTTCAGTAGCTGCTAATGCAATGTTACATCAGTTGCTCTCAGTTTCTTTTTGAGTCAAAGCTGAATGTTTGCAAGTTTATGGAAACTTTCCTTGCTTTGCTGAACCATTAATGTCTTGTTTGCCCTGCAGCTACATAATATTCACTTAGGGTTGTCAGATCACATAAAATTCTTTCAAGGACATTTTGTCGTTTTGTGATTATTGACATCCTACTTATGCCTGCTTTGAATACTTTTTAGTTATAGCGGTGTTACACATTTTTTCAAACATTGCTGAATAGCAATGAATACGTTTACTACACAATTGTTTAAGATGGAACAAATCTACACGGTATTCTGGTCAATTACATCGTTTAGTTTTGATTCTTGAATGTTCAGTGTAATCAGTAGTTCAATATTGAACAGCTTCACAACTGTACAAGAACTTTCAAGGACGCCGGATAAAACTCAAGGACAGTGGTGTAGGAGGGGGGAAGAGGGGATGCAAACGCATCCCCAAAAGTTTTGATTTGGTGAAAATCCGGTCAAAATCCCCAAAAATCTGGGCAAATTCCCTGAAAAGATGGCAAAAATGGTGCTCAACGTAATCTGATTTGATTTAAAAAAAATGGCGCCCAACGTGTGGAGAATTACATGAACCTTTTTTGGAGGTAATCCCAAAAACGGTCTTCATGAGAAAATATTCGCACAAAAAGTGGCCCAAACATTTTTCGGGCAAGTTTGGGGAAATTCTGAAAAAAATCTTTCGCACCCGCAAAAATTTTCCTCCTACTACACCTATGCTCAGGGACAGCAAAAGGTTTTTCAGGGATCAAGGACATAACGAGTTTTGATAGCAAATTCAAGGAAAGTCCTTGGCGCTCAAGGACGTCTGGCAACCTTCGATTCACTGCAGAGATTCAGAAATGAATGTTGGCAGCATAAATGTAGACTGCGGTGATTTGTAAATGTATGGGTTGGTTCCTTGTTTTGTGCAAAGTGAACGCATAAAGCTGGAGGTGTTGAGGTTTTCTGTCCATTTAACTTAAGGAGCAGTGGGTTGTTACATTTTGCTGTACGTTGTGTGCAGTTGCATTGTTTGTGTAGTGATTTAAGGTGCGTATCAGTGGCGACTCCCGCGCTTGGGTTCCGTCCGAGTCGGCGAGTCTTCGACTACGATTTACACTGCAGAACGCGAGCTTGCTTGCTTTGTATATTTGTGCTGCCATCCACTTCATTGATTAAGGTTGTTAACTCGGACTCTTTTTATTGGGCCTTGTCAGTTGTAACTGTTCATATATATTTGTTGCATGTCTGGCCTTTCGCGTTCATGTTGCAGATGACCTGAATCAAAGCTTTTATCGTTCGTATTAGGCGTTCTCTCGAGTCTCGACTTCGTTCGCACACTCTTTACTCGGGCTCATCCCTTAGAGCCAGAGCTGCCATCGGCAATTAAATATTTTAATTTCAGTAGTTCATATCACATTGAACGTTTTTTTGAAGCGATGGATTTGCATAGAGCATTGGATTTGAATTCCAATCTAGTTCCCATTCGAGAACAATATCAAACGAACGATAAATTGTCCAGTAACTCGAGCTAATTTGTATAAGCCTAGCACGCAGGGGACTAATTGGAGCAGGACTCTCACAAATGCAACTCCAAAAATCCCTAGAACAGTACCAAAAAATCTCTAGATCTGTGGTGGTGCACTCAAGGTGCAGCATCAAATCGGAGTGCCAATGATAAATGTTAAAAACAGAACCAAATATGATTTGCAAAATAAACTGAAATAGTTCATTTCATACATTTTCATACTTTTCCCAAAATCGGTAAAAAATCCCTAAACAGGGTTAAGAGTTCCAATCTAGGGACAAAATCCCTAAACGTGAAAGCACTGAACTGGATCTATCATCACACTGTGTGTGTTTCTCAGCAGTTCTGATGAGACGTTCTCGTTTATTGTGACGTAACTAATGCCACAGAGCAACGACAGTGCCAAAATGAGAACAAATTTCAGTGACGCAAGCCTCGAAACAGGGGTGGATCCAGAGGGTGGCGATTTGGGAGATCTCCCCCCCTAAAGCTTGGGAAAGTATATTTTTTCACAATGAATTTACAAAATTCGGAAAACACCATTCGCGATATAAGGACATTTTGTCGTTCACTGTTTTGTCACAGCAGTGTTGTGATACTTCATCTCTGTTACGGTAGCGAAGCTGTTATGAGACTTGATTACCAAATAATACTGAAATCGCCCCCCCCCCTAACCTTATTGGCCCGATCCGCCCCTGCCTCGAATGGTTGCATTCAGTGAATATAATCGCGACTTGTAGATCTGCTTGGTTTGCAAAGTGTTTTATAATTTGGACTGTATGCAAAACTTGTGATAAGCTCGAGTTTCGCTGTTGACTTGGACCTGGAGTCGTCCCTGGTGCATAACAGGGGTGGGCAAACTTGTTCATTAGAAGAGTCATTTGCAGAAGAACAAAAACACCAGCGAGACGCAAAATCGGTCTGTAGTGTCAATACACGTTAGGTAAAGAAAGCAATTTTCACATAAAATAAGCTAAATTAAATCCTTGGCAACTAACCTTCCGAATTCGTGTGAAGACATTCATAAATAAAACAAACATTAAACACGAAGTGACAAATCGCTAACAATTTGAGACATTGCTATTCAGCAAGAGGAGCCACACAAAACATGCCGGCGAGCCGCATGCCGCAGTTTTCCCGCCATTGACAAAAAGGAAGGATCATGTATTACCAAAGGAGGTATACGAGTTGGCTCAAACTCAGCATCAGATCTCAGTGTTGCTGTAAATACAAACCTCATATTTTGAAAACGATGATCTTTATTTTGATCTTTCAGTAACCCGAGCGCAGATGGACCCTAAATTGCTAAGACCGCCACTGATACCGAAAAGTTGCCGTAGAGAATTTAATAGCAAACCTTCCTCAGTGACTTCCCTGTAGTATTTGTGTATTGCTGGTCATGTATCGCAGTAGTGGCAAGGTCTCCAGTTGATAAACATATGTGCATTGAATACATCCTAGAAACCAATTTCTCTTCGGCTTTCGCGCGCATCGTACTCCAAATTTCACTGCGCTTAGGGCATTATTTCGACACTCCGATAGTCAACAAGTAGTAAACCCGGGTTTCGGGTAGCTGAGAAAAGAAACCCGGGAAAACCCGTTTTTTTTTCGGGTTTTGCAATGAATGCGATTTTGAGCGATAAAAACTCAATATTATTTTGAAATTATTACTGTTGGTCCCTGCACAATTTATTTAGCGAATTATTAATTAAGTTAAGCACAGTTTTATCAATGATGTTTATAATACTGACGCATGACAATCAAAGCACACTTTCATCATTCAGTCTGTTTCTGAGTTTTGTGACAAATACCGTAGGCCCGTGGCTGAAAAAGCCCTCTCTGGTTCCACTGATTTGGGTTTGATTGTAATTAAGGCATGGAACAATTGAAGGTTATTTGACTTCTTTGTAGCCTCAAAAAGACTCATTTCCTTTTTCACAATTTGTGATAGGATCGCTTCCTGTGCCGGATAGTTTTGTGGTCTTCACTCTCATGGGTTACATGGATTCTGTGCTTTGATTTGAAATGGTTGATCAAGCTTTCGGTGCTTGAACCACCTCCTTTTGTATAACGGAGCACAAATTGCACTTTGGTGTTGGTTGAGCCATATTGTATAAGAAATGGCTCTAGCTTCTGATTTTCTTTGATTACTAACGTCTTTAAACTGAATGTGTGTGATTAAAAATCTACTTAATGTCGCTTCTGAAGGAAAGACAAATATTTTGTGGAAATTTATTGCAAACTGAAAAGGAACGAATCGATTTTGCAAAAAATCACAGCTTGTATATGGACTAAAACATAACAGCTTATGAATGAACTAACTAGTAATTAACGAAACTACGGCATACCTTTAAAGAACTACCTTACATGGCAGTTATTTAATTAGGTTAGCAAAAAGACAAAAGTTCGCGTAGACACCTATTATGGGCAAAATAACGTCACGATCCGTCTGAATAGGTCAATTGAACGAAAATATTAGCGGACCAACAACGAACGTACGATGATCACTGAGCAAAACCCGCACCTCCTGCCTCATGATAATAGCTGAAAGTTCAAACGTGCTGGTTCGGCCGTTACACGCCCCAATCTGCAACTTCAGTGCTATCAGAATCGTTAATATTTGAATGCAACAGCAGTTCCAGGATTTTTCAAATACCCGGGTTTGGTAGTTGAAAAAACCCGGGTTTCGGGTAGTAAAAAATAGCCAAAAAAACGGGTTTCGGGTTCGGGAAAACCCGGGTTGGAAATACCACAAACAAGTAAAGAATGTCAGGCTCCATCCACTCACTCAGACTCAACCTGAGTTTTCATTACTTGCACTGCATTGCAAATGCTTTGCTATCGTGCAAGCAGCAAGTTGTTGTGGATATGAGCTATCTGCAAGTGCAAATGAACCGCCGCTTGGTCTGTTTATGACGCAAAAGACGCTTCGTGCAAGCGTTGGGATTAGAGCGAGGGAGTTTAACCAAGCACTGATAAGCAACCCAGGTGGCGCAGCCCTGCCAGCTCTGCTACCAGTGTCAGTCGCCAACATCCGGGGCTCTGCATCTGTTTTTTTAGGGCTTATTGCGTTGTGCAGTTTAATGCATATTGGTCAACATATAAAATGTTTTAAAGGAAAATTTCCTGCTGTTGTGTGGAATGTTTTGTTTTTGATTCAAACCTTCTCCCATCCTTGGGGTAAAAATGTTTTCGTACGATTCCATTGAGGACGTTGCACATACGTCACAGTTGAAGTCGGTCGGATAGTTGTCGTGGAACTTTCAATTTATGTCATGACTTCAAGTGCATGCGTTTCTCAAAATTGAGTTTTCGTAAGGTTAGACTTCTTCATGTGTTGCTCCGAGTAAACTACAATTTATATTTCAGTGAAAATAGGGTAAATTAAACCCGAAACAGTGCTTTAGGATCCCACCATAGGCGTAGCCTGGGGGAAAGGGGGCCATTCCCCCCAAATTCCTAGCATATCTTGTCATTTTGTGCTTTGAGAGGCTGGGTCCCTGTACTAATAGTTCGCGTTTATCTAATTCTCTCAGTGGAGACGCGTGTGTTGCCTCGTGCGCATCATGTACACTCATCAAGATTCCAGTCCCGATCGAACTACGGAGATGTTTTGTGCGCATACACTTTTCATGTCACGCCCATGTCAGCTTCTGCTGCCTGGTCAGAGTTTGTCTTGTCGTTCTGTCAAGCTTGTACCGTACCTACTTTTATTCAATACTTGTTTGCAGGTATGCGCCCATTTTTGTGTTCAGTAAAGCTACTTGTAATAATTTGTTTAGTACAGACCCAAACACAATACTATTGCTCGCATTGTGTCAAAAGGTTTGGCCCTTCCAACATTTCGGGGTGACTATACGCCACTGAATATCGGTGTATTAAACAATTATACAGGTGATTGTTGACACAGAATAACGGTAATATTTCCTGCCAGACATTATTTGAAAGTCAAGGGTCGCACCTGCAACAAGTTTCATAGAAACGACACCCGAATGAACCAAAAAGGGAAACAAGTGAAAGATAGTTAAAATTAAAACAATTTTGAAACAAAATTGTTTCAAAAACATTATACAGTAAATTCCTTAGTGAGCCGTTTTCCTTGCGGAGCTGAAAGCTGTTGCTTTCTTTTCAGAAACTGATAGCCAGCAGTGTTTTCCAGACTTACCTTTCATTATGTTTTGGCCGATTTTCCAACTCCAAACGTAACATGGAAAAAAAATTTTGCATCAAAATTTTACAAGCAACTGAAGGTCATCAAATCACCGTTTCTTGGTTTGGATGCGTCATGCACACGCAACGATTATAGTTGCGTCCAAACCGGTAATATTTAAATTTCCTGCCAGACCTTATTTGAAAGTCGCGGGTGAGGTTTAATTGTCTCACTGATCCTGGCGACTCAGAAATACTGTCCACCCGTTTGACACGCACAATCCGTTGTTGAAGTCGTGTTCTTCACACACGTTAAATGAAAGCTTCTCTCAACAGCAACAATGCAGATCATGCATCCACAACGCAGTAGCTCAGCACGTATTTCACAAGCTAATCGGTCGAACAGTTAGGTATAAGTAGTTGGTCGGGAGTCAGATTTCCGACAGTCACGGCTCGTGTCAAACGCAGAAAAGCGCCTCACCGCGACCCGACTCGCTCACAGCGCCACGCTCAAGAAAGAAAGGTAACTACCAACTTACGCAGTTGGCATCTCAGCCAATGGGAATGCGGTGTCGGACGTCTGCGGCCAAGGAGTGGTGCACAGGAACAAAAGTACAGGCGCAACGAATCATTCAACTTCGCAAGTAAAATAATTTGAAACGATGTTGTAAATAAGATACGGAACAAGAGTTTGGCTGGCACAATTATTTTCTCAAGGAATACTAATTATATGTAATGTACTGTAGTATGGCCAATTTATCAGACATATGTTGGGTTTGAAAACAGTGATTTTTAATTAAAATATTGTTTTTCAGCTTGATAGTCCCTGGGTTAGCCGTATTGTCGAACAGAGCCGCTCGGACCCTTTTCACAATTTTATTCACTTTCCTTTTCACAACCGATGTTTTGGGCTTTTGGGAATTAATCGCCATTTTCTTTTGCTTGGTTGGAATTGGATTTGGTGTCGGTGAGTGTGGAGTCGGATGGCAAATTATTTAGCAATCGTTTGCTGTGAACTGGAGGCACTTTTGTTGTTGAGTCACTGAGCTTTGCTTTTTTGTGACGGCATCGATAGAGTGATTCTTTACGTTTTCGTAAAAGCGCCAATAAACTTTATAAAAAAAATATAAAAATAAACTTTGACTACGTTTTCCCCGAAACAATTTCTGCCGAATGCGATTTTCTGTCAATTTACCTTCCAAACAAAATTAGCGGATTCATAAACAAACTTGGAGAAGTGGTGGTTTTTGTGGGAGCTAAATATTTTATCACAGAAAGCACCCAAAACTTTGCCGAAGAAAAAAACAAAAGATGCTTGAAGCTATGCGAGATAATTCGCCTGGTTTTGAAATCATAGACAACGCTGAGGGTTGCATATATGTAAGTTTTGAAGATACAAAGGAATTTGTTTTTGCTTACTATGAATGCGGAACGAATAACGTGAGTTATAGTAACCTCCAGATATGTCGAAATATTTTATGAAAGATTAAAATATCAGCATCGTATTCTCAAATTCACAGCTTCCGCTCTACTTTTTCCTTCGCGTGATTTTGTTCCCGTTGTCGTCCTTCAGTCATTGACCAAAGAACCCGCTTTGGTGAACGTTTTGGGATTCACTCTGGTCATACTTGCTGGGATGTTCAAAGCGATGTCAATGGTTGTGGTTCGACGAAACAAAGGTAAGGCAGCCTCGACTGAAGACTGCCCCCGTTTTTTAGGATAAGCCGAAGTGAAATGCTTCTTTCTATTTTTTTGCTTTGATGTTGTATTTCCAGAAGTATCTTTGCACTATAAGTCGCATATTGCTGGTCCTGAACCACCTCTGCTAAGGAATCTGGCAATTTCCTTTTTAGAAAGGAGGACAAAAAGAGAAAGCACGCAATTATGTTAAAAGCTTGATTTTGTTGCAAGGGGAAAACTGAAAAGGTTTCAGAAAAAGCGAAACTTATTTCCAGTTGATTCAATGAGTTTTGTTACGATAACTTGCACAAAATTTGTCCCAGTGCATTACAATAAACCGGTTCCGCACTCATTATCAAAGTTGTTGCTGTAGATGGCGCTTTGAAACGTCTTATCATAGTTTTGTCCGCAAATATTCTCAATTCAGCCAACAGCCTGTTCCTTAGTTTGTGTTCTGAGAATGAATCAAAAAGCTTTCTATACTTGCTTCGAATTTGAGAAACAATCGAGATTGATATTTGTTGGGTGTTTTCATCTTCCGCGAATTTTAGCGCGTTGCTTCATCAAAGTAGCCCTGGCGTCCTTTCTTTCATGGAGAAAGAAATTATTCTTTGGTGAGTGAAGCAGCTTCGCAAAGACTTAACACTCGTTGTTATAATTTTTCCGCATTACACACTCAGACAAATTTTCTATGACTTCAAGTGCTGAACAGTCTGCATTTTATTAGAAACTACTCAGCAATCACAAAAAACAAAGTATATTATGGCGGTCCTTAGCTGAGCAGGCCAAAGGTGGCGAAAAATGTTTGCTTGAATCAAAATCGCGTTGCTTGACGCAGCCGTTCCGTAAATGGCATCAGTTTTGTTTTTCGGCTTCGGCGAGACCAGGATTATGGCCACAGCTTGTGTCTGAAAATACAGTTCGCGTACTTTCTCTCAGTCTTGATTTAGTTATTCACCATTTCACTCACGAGATTTTGCTTGCGGTTTTCGGGACTGAGGATACGAAGATTAAGTGACCAGGCCCGTAACCAGGGGGCGCAGGGGGGAGAAGCCCCCTATAAAATTTTTCGCCCCTCTGGAAAAATTTGTTGGATATATTTTGAAACTATTGGACATAGTTTAAAAAATTTGGGCCCCTCTCAGAAAACTCCTCGCTCCTACTGGTGTCCCAATCTGGTTACGGCCCTGTTCGTGACATCGATTTCCTATTAAAACAATTTGCTGACTGATTTGTCGTGTCGCCTTTGCGGAGACGTATTACTGGAACGTTAATTACATTGTTATATTCCTTCTTCATTCCCAGATAAACTTCATTCTTTTCTGCTAGTCCTCTACCAAGCTGCGTTTACGATGCCTGTGATGTGCGTTCTAGTGGCATATTTCTCTCAAAGAGCTTCCTTTCCAAACTGGAAGGGAGGTTGTTTTATCATGGCAGTCTGCGCCACGTCATCACTTGCTACGTGGACGTCGAGCAGGTAGCTTGTGTGCGGAGAGATGATTTGATTACTCTTGCGCGGGCACGCTGTTATCTAGAGATGACAAGCCATTACTTCGCTCCCAACGTAAGCGAAATGCATTGTGGGAGATGTGGTTTGTGGTCATTGCAGACTGTGAAGCAGCTTAGACTTGTTTCAATACACTTTTGAAGCTTCTGCGCGCCACATAAAACGACTGGGCGGGTCACATCCGGCCTTCAGTCATTGATTTGACCCTTGATTTGAAGGCCGACGCTTAACTCAGTCCAGACTTCACGCGATGTAAAGCTGTAGCGAAATTTTGATGGGGGTGATGCGAAAACTTTGTCTGTAGACGTAAACGTTTCTCACTGCCTTGCCACAGAGTTGTATTACGTATAATTTTTTCACAAGCGTTCCCCAATAAATCATAAAACAATCAATATCTAAATTTATTTTTAAGAGTTATGTTGATTTATTTGCAGTTTTTCTTTTTTATACCCTTCAAATATTTTTATAAGGTCCGTCCAGCTGGCCCCTCCAACGGTTGTCGCTCTTATCCAAAATCTCGACATTTTTATGGGACTAGCAATGGACATTGGCTTTATGTCCACTATGCCCAACTGGTTAGAACTAGTTGGTGCCGGAATGATCCTGGTCGGAGTTGTGTCAGTCACGCTTGCACGGCTTGTGCTTTCTAGCAAAGGAGAAGATGGAAACGACAATCAAGATATGAAACGGAAAGACCCTCCGGAAGATACAGCACGTGAGCCTTTGTTGGAGTAATTATGAAGCTTGAGTAAGAGCTAACTGCGTTGCAAGTATGGACGCATGCACCTTGCATGCAGCTCGCGTCTGGGTGTGCGTAAAACTCCGCTTTCGCTGCTCAGAACTTCTGTAAAATGTGCATCTTTTCTTCTTTTCTGAGAAAGTTTTTCCAATACCAGCCCAACCTTTGTTGCCACGGACACAAGTGCTGGAGTAGCCTCTTCACCACCACTAATAAACTCAGCATCACTTTGGACAAGCTGTCGCCAGTGCTGCATTTGGTTTCTGTTGTGTGTTGTGTGCTGTGTATTCGTGTGGTACCGTGAGTGCTTCAAGATACTCGTGCAATCTTTAAAAACCATTCAGTGTTGCATGGATACATTTGCGTTAGTGACCACAGGAAAGTGACCTAATTGAAAGTTTAGTTGCTTTGAAAATTGCACGTGGTTAATACTTATTAAACTACGTGAGTCAGAACGAACGCATAAACAATGTTGCAAATAACTACACCTTGACACAAATCTTAGACGATGACTGCGGTACTACGGGGGGCGTGTATATATTGATGATGGGATGTACACTGTTGAGAGCTGTTCTTTCTGCTTACGCATAGCGACATGTTTTTTCTACGCTGTTACCGATTGTTTTGTAAGACTTTCACGCTCCGAAAGGGTTTTTTTGTAAGGGAACAGTAGTTTTTTGTTTTTTAGCAAAACAAATAAAGTTCGCAAAAACAACTCTGAGTGATTTTGAGACCACGACAAACAGCATTGCCATAAGTCTCGTTCACTTACCATTATACCCGATGATCTTTTACCCACTTCAGTAGCCTATTTTTTTACTTTTTATATAAATTCGTACAAATTGATGAAACCATTTCTTTTATGAACTTGTATCTATGCCAGGTCACAAATATTCAAAGATTCTCAATTCAGTGCAGTTATAGCTGGTGCGTTGTATCAGTGTTTGGCATCTCCCTGTGCTGTCTGTGTTTATCATCTAACACTTGCTCTGTACTGTGCTACGACTAACCGTTTTTGTGTTACTGTGTTATTCGAGTATCTATGTGATATGGACCATGAGTCTGACGCAAAATGTGTCTTATCTTAAACAACTTAATCAACAAAATAAAAAGCCCGTAGTCTAGCGGATAGATGGAGGAGCGTTTTTGAAGTTGGAGGGCCTAGTGCCTGGCTTGAAAAGCCAGTAATAACCAAGCACGTGCCAGTTTTTGCCCTGCCAGAACCAGCGGCGTCATGAGCCAATAGCGCTAGGGGGTGGCAGGTACTGCGCCCCCTAACGCATAATAAACGTGAGTCACCGATGGGCATAGGCGTGCGGGAAGGCGTTTTACTGGGGGGGCGGATAAATTTGCCCTGAAAATAACAATTTGCCCTAAAAATAGACAATTTGCCCTGAAACTAACTTTTTAGTTTAATCCAAATGGGGCCTGAAACCTTATGTAAATCTGTTCTATACAGTTGAATTCGTTTATAACGGCTCCCTCTGTAACGTCAATTCGCCCGTAACGTTACATTTTGTTTGGTCGCGATGGCATCTTTTATATGCATTTCAGTTCGCTTATAATGTCAATTCGGCAATAACGTTCTTTATGCAATCCTCTAGAGGTGCCGTTATAGACAAATTTTGTAGTTACCTTGCTTGTTAACTAAAGGGTTTGAAGTTCCTTGCGTGTTTTGTTCTCCCAGAAAAGAAATTT
>Ga0210059_1002771_pt1 | contig 27676 bp, 13 predicted proteins | sample Ectturendosymbi2_FD_188042 | JGI IMG/M metagenome (GOLD analysis project Ga0210059, IMG submission 188042) | Ecteinascidia turbinata endosymbiont from Florida, USA - Sample 2 (SPAdes) (version 2) | ecosystem: Host-associated > Tunicates > Ascidians > Unclassified | place: Key West, Florida... | reverse complement strand
GCTGCTTGTTATCCGTTATTACCGGTAGCCTAACTACTAAAAGCAGGAAAGAGTCTGCAAGAATATTTGATCTACCAATATATTCTTTCTTACCTGTCTCTTACCTGTCACGGTGTAGCTTATGTTCGGGTTTGTAGGCTAGTCATAACTACAATTGGAACAATGGTCGTTATTAATGACAAAAACCTGATTAATAAAAGTGGGACGAAAACTATTTGTTGTCAAATAATGGCACTAAAGTTTGTCAACATATATGTGTGCTAGTCCACGAAATAACTTACAAATATGTAGTGATATAACTCATTGAGACAGCCAATGTCAATTAAAAGAAGTACAACACAATGAATTGGCGACTTCACTAAAAAGTGGAAATTCCTCCCCTGAACCCATGAAATTCCTCCCCAGGGAGGAATTCCTCCCCGGTTGGGAACCACTGTGCTTAGCTAATCACTATAGGATCAGCTTCTGCACGCTTGAACGTCATAATCCGGTGGCAGGGACCGATAAGCGTGCAGTACCGTCCGTACAAAGTTTTTTTGCTGCTTCTATACCTCCGAGGTGTGCTGTTTAAGAATCTGAATGATGCCACTCTGTCATCCTTGGGCAATCCTCACAATATGCAAATTAAGGCCACCATTACGGAAAAATCTTCTTTTGTCAATATCTCAGTCACTACGCATGATATCAAAATAATTTTTGTGTTTATCCCCATGTTTTGAAGGGTAAAGAATAAAATTAAGCCATTTCAGTAAAGATTACGCCTTTATTTTTTGCAGAATACGCATATTGAGACTGTTATTACTGAAAATCACGTCTTCGTCCAAATCTCAGTTGCTGCACATTGTATCATAATATTCGTGGCGTTTATTCGTGTTTAATGAGTAAATAATTCAGATTAAACTTTTGAAGTATTGATAACAGCAATATTTTTACAGCAAAAATATCAAAGTAAGGACAGCCGTTTTTGATAGGATCAGCAACGGCGGCCTGGCAAAAACGACTCTTCAAATGACTTCACAAAGGGGAATCCCCAAAGCCGTAGATGAAGTTTTGAGAAAAATGCTGATGCAATAAAGCTGTTCTCAGGAAATAAAAGCATTCTCATCATTGAAAGTGAGAATGCGTTGGTCGAAGGTGATTTAGAAGTAATTGTTAGCAAGACGCATAATCTTCTGCATACAAGCTTGATTGAATAGGCTTTTAGCTGAAAGTGGAGGTAATTCTCACTTTTAGAGCATACTCAACATTTATCAGGGAAGGAATCAGTTTTAGGCCCCTCCCGATCCGCCTCCTATTATAGCTTGTAGGCTAGTGAGGCATTTATACTGCAGTAAAAAATTTAACAGAGAAAAATTTAGAGGCCTACTCAATACAGTAATAAAAAATACATTGAAAAAATCCCGTCCTCAAGTGTATAACAGCCGGAAGGTTGGTGCTGGTGGATCTCGGTTGTCATGTTCATTGCTTGGTTTTTCTTGGAGTCTGACATCTGGATAGAGACAACCTTCATGCGTTACGGAATTGGCCCAAACGAAATCATAAGCATAACCCTGAAGCCCGAAACCATGAAACGATGGGCATAGAGTACGGACACCTGCAGCAGGATCGTAAAGATATCGCGAACATGTCCGATCACAGTGGAGAGAGGGAGGTGACGAGTCATGAAAAAGAGAAGCCATCACGCAATACTTCGGACGCAGAAGATAGGGATAAGATAAGAAAACATCTGACTTGCATCGCTCCCCTGGATCCATATAGTCATCCCGCTGATTTAGGCAATGTTGGTACTGGTCTGATTTCACCTGAAATGGTGAACGCATATGACGCAGTGGATATTGGAAACGGACAACTTGTGTCATTTGAACAGAGCATGACGGATTTACTCTTATATCCAAGTTGGTATTGACCATGGCAGTGAAGAGAAAGGTAGCAAAGTTTGGGAACAATACTTCTTTTCTGGTTTACTCTATCGAAATGTGATGTCACAGACAGTTGCGATGAAGAAAAACTAAATGCCGAGATTTTGCAGCAAGTTTTCAAACGAAAAACCAGTTAAAGATGTTTGTAGCAAAAAGTGTAGATTGTAATCTTTTTCCTCATGTTTTGTCAACTTTTGTTGACACTTTTGCTACATTTAATCCTTTTCAAAGCACAACCTATTGTTAAAAGTTTTCGCGTTATTTCTATATAAGCTTGCACTTGGGCCACGTTGGGAATGTCAGGGTAATATGTAATCAGTTAAGCGATGTGAATATTCTTTATGTGGAGATGTTCAAATAAGTGCATTGGCTGTGATGAAGCTATCTTATTTGTTGCATTTTTACATGCGTTCAACTCCCACGAATGCTGTGGAAGCAACATACACATTCAAGGTTTCTTTTACAAGAGCACGTGTCCACAGCATTTTACTTGGCACGCCTTACGCACCTACGTTTCGGTGCCAGTCTAAGCTTAGGAACGTTTGCCATATAATCTTTTTGTAAATAAATTTGGCTGTAGACTGGACTTCCTGGACGTCTTGCACGAAAGACTGCGGATTCGGAGAGCAACTTCGACAAAGGAACTGCACTTCATCTCGATCCGAGTGCGGATTTCTCAAAGTCGAACGAAGAAGCTGCAATACGCATCCCTGTCTCGGTACTGCAGTGTTTCGGTTTTAGTTTTAATAGTTTTAAGTCGATGTCCACGCTAGTCTGCTGCAGCTTTTCTTGAAGGTCACCATGCTATAGTTCTAGTTAAAATGAAATAGCAACCTAAAAAACGATCATCGGCGAACCACGCATTTTCAATACAAATACTGACAACTGTACTAACAGCACGTTATCACTCTCACGTACACGTTGTGGTGGAAATATGGACAGCCGCCATGAAGCTCATGGCAAAAGATCAATAAGTTAAACTCTTTGCAAACATGCAAAAATCAAGTTTTATGGCTGTGCAGGGAATTGATATCGATTCGGGAACTTTGCATTTACAATGCATGGGACATACTCGGCACACAGCAGCATCAAGCTTGTTTTCAGTGAAAGTAGAGATCATTTTCCCTTAATTCATTCATGCGTAGATTATGGAGCTTGTTCTCGAACTTGCGGCGGAGGAAGCATGGTGCACTTTGGCGATTGTGGAAATGAGCACGACTGTCCGATGAACTACAGCGACTGCAATACACAACCTTGCCCTCAAGGTAACGCCAGGGTCAGGTAACCTTCTGCCCATCATGATGTTAATACTGATTCCAGCAACAATTATTACTCGCGTGGAAGCTGTTTAATCGGTTGGCAATATATTTTTAGGTAGTTAAAGGGATGAAATGATTCCAGGTTTGATCGTCAAACTGATTTCATCGAGTGGTCTTATTGCAGTTGCAATGATCTTTTGACTGCGCGTTTCTATACCATAATGTTATAAAACAATACAATTTCACTTTTGAAACGAGATCGAATTACACTTACCAAAAACTTGCTAGACCGCGTTTAAATACGGTAGAAACAAATGAGCTGCTGTTGAAACCAGACCGTATGTCATGCACTGAAAGGCTGAAAACAAAGCAGACCAACTCATCACGGAATGCTTGATCAGAAAAAAAATAACACCGATTCTACCTGTTAAGCCAAAGCAGCGACATGCCATACAAGGTGCTCAAACATGTAAGAATTTAAGAGAAGAAAAAATGTGGAACTAATTTTACAAATATATGTTTTTTAATGTTTTTTTCGAGGCACGTCATTGGTAACGACGAAAAACAAAATTTATTGAAATATTTTGTTTATCATTAAAACTCAAGGCCATGTTCCATGTTTTTTCACTGCTCTTGTAAACTTCCGGGGTAGTTTTATCCTAGTAGTTCCGCTTTCAGTGTTGCAGTTTCGCCTGCGATAGTTGTCATTCAAGATTACAAGGAAATCAGCTGCGTAACCGGGAAAGACAAACCGAGCAAATACGTCCGCTTCGCATCACCAAAATATCACAAATTCAGATGATTTTTGCCAGTTTAGCAGGTTTTTGACCTCGGATGTTTCATTTGAAGATTGTTTTGTCATCGGCAAGGTTTCGTTCACGGATTTGCGAATATGTTGTTGAAAGAAGAAGATGCCAAGTCGGACATGACATGATATATAGATTTCTAAACAATATGCTTTTATCAAAAATACGAAAAAAGCACAAAAAGCACAAACGACGTTTCCGTTCGAAAAAAAGCTTCATCTATTTAGCACAGTCATTTCAGACGGAGGAAATTGGCAAGTACAAACTTCAGAAACCAAGATCTCCGCAACTCTCTCTCAACTGCTGACAAATGCTGGTGATGCTCAAGGCGCACTCTCAGCCTAGTCTGCGGATTGTGTTGCGTGTGTGCAGTTAGGTCAGGGGTACACAACGGGCGTCCGTACGGCCGCATGCGGTCTTCGCTAAGAATTTATGCGGCCGTGCACATGTCGGCTAATTTAAAATGTCAGTTATGGTGGCCGTGCCTTATTAAAAACTCTTTGTCTACTGTATTAGAATGCTTAGTGGAAAGACAGCCAAACGGACACGTGTGCAAGCAGGCTAGTCTTAGTGTGTGGAAACACAACAGAGGGAATGCAAAAAAAGAAAAAGGTTGGACTCTCTGGCGGCCGTAACTCACAAAAATAAACGTAATGCGGCCGGCAACAGCGAATAGGATGTGCACTCCTGAGTTAGGTAAAAGTCATAATTAACGTAGCAGCTCTTATAAGTACAGTAGCGTTCTCAGGCCTGCCTTTGGCCAGTTTTTACGTATGTGGAATTAAGCGGTTTGAAAATGTTTTTAAATAATTGTGTGGACGAGAAATTTGACTTGAACGGGCGGTACTGGACAAAAAGCGATCCTTCCCATTTCAAGACCCATGTTACCCCCTGTTTGAAACCCCAGCCTATTCTGTTGTCACCAGAGTCCTGACCCACCCGATAGTGGTTCAGTAAACGTTGTCTGCTTGACAAACCTTTGAGCTACTATCTATCTATGCACGTTATGCGCCGCAGTCAAATCGCACAGCACAAGACATTTTTCAGTGGATCGGACTTCACGTTCAAAAACGTATCTTCAACTCCTGTGCTTCTGATTCAAATAAAATATGTACATCCATGTGAATGTTTTTGGTTCTAACGCCGGAACAGTGGTCGGAAACTATCCATTTGACAAACTTTTTTTTGAAATTAATTGCTGGCATATGTCTTTTCTGGGAGCATTGGGCTTTGTTTTTAAATTGTTCAAATCTTTTGTTTTATCAACAACTTTCCAGGAAATTGCGAAATTTACCGCTACGGAAGCAAGAGCGATTGTTGCAAACCATCGCTGGACCCCTTCAAATGTGGCATTTTCCGTCTGGACAGCCTGATAGTTGGCGGAAAGGAAGCCGAGCCATATTACTGGCCGTGGATGGTGAGTTTATCACTTTGCCGCACTTTCGTCGATGATTATGTAGAGAAGAAATCGAAGTTTTTTATGTAATACTCAGGAAGAAACAAACAAGCAACGATTCTCAAAATTTCATGCCACTGTAGTGGAACCACATGTGCCTTAGTGATTTATGCGTTGCCAATCAGTGATTTTAGACCTTTTCTATTCACCAATTAGATTCCACCTACATGTTTATGAGCAGCTAACAATAGACATGATAGCTGCTAACCTATACATCACGGCGTTTAGTCGCTTTTTCCTGTCGCTCCCGTGAGCGTTCAACACTGTTGTTCAACATTATCCTGTGCTGCCGAACCGTTTCACCGTTTTAAGCTACACTGCTCTGGATTTGCGATTCCTACACTGCTCTGGATTTGCGATTGCGTGTATTGGTGGTTTTGACCTACATGCGCATATAGTCAAAGAAAGTCTCCACAAAGGCGACACAGTCGCCGCAATCAGCAAATTGTTTTACGAGGAAATCGATTTCACATATTTTACGCATCTTCATCCATTATTCAAATCGAGCATTGTTTGCTATGCATTCAACAACTGTAAAGAAGAGTGAATCCGGATGAGGCTGTGTTTGTGAAAATTCAATTTTGCATCAAATAATATTCGTTTCTTTCCTGGAAAGAAACATGTTACTACATTATGCATGTTTCATTTCAGGAAGCAGTTTAGTCAGTCTTAAGCAGGCCGAGTTTATCGTGGGATTTAAACATCGACTCCTAGTATTTTAACCACGATCGCCAGCCATAATCTGCAAAGATCATTAAGTAAAGTCTATTCGTTGTACCAGACACGCAAATCATGCCAAGGACAAGCGGCCAACTGTCCTCAAACCAATAACAGCGACATTACGAACGTCCCAGGTACCAGGGTCAAAGTCTATTTTGGCCCGCTCCCTACACCCAGATCGTGCCCCAACCGGAGGCTGAGTGCTTTCAATTAAAAGACCGAATTTGGTCATTTTCACGTTTATTCGAATTTAACGGCCGAGCCCTTTCATTCTTCTACGGTTGCAATGTCAAAAGTTATACAAAGTTTTAGGTTGATTCAAATAAATTTAATCCGATAAAAATATAAAAATGACAAAAAAAGTTACCAAAACATCACACAAGCCGTTTTTCATGTAATAAATTGCAGTGACCCGTCATGTCACTGGCACGCCAATATACTAAACAAGCAGTCTTTCTGTTGTCAACGTACATTACCATTTTTTCCTTCGAAAGGAAATTTACAGCTGTGATTTACAATTGAGAAACAGCAGTTTCGCTTCTTTCATTCAGTGAAGTATGTTGCAGACTGGTCCCACCGTTTACAAAATGTCATGTAAGTAACAAACAGGTGCTTCGATTTTACAAGATATGTTTCTAACACTCTTTCTTCCCCTCAGTGGTGACTTTTCTTTGCCTTACAGGTTCAAATAAAACTGGGAAAGCCTGGAACGGGTGCGCTGATTTACTGCGGCGGCAGTGTGATCGGATCTAAGTGGGTGCTGACCGCCGCTCACTGCGTCGTGTAGGTTACTTGGTGGAGACACGAGCTGCAGGAACACTTAAACTATTTGATTGGTGCCGGGCTGTGCAAGTCGGGAGTGTGGCTAAATGTGGTTCTAATTGTCTTAATCAGATTCCAATTTTTGCATCGCCTGTTTCAAGAAACATCGCTCTCTTCGTGTGTGATAATTGCTTATCTAGTTTCTTTTTTTGTAGTTTTTTTTTAGCTTTTTCTTGTTTCTTTTTTTTCTAGTTAAACAAAGTAGATTTCGAAAACTAGAAATTAGGTTTAACCACTTGCAGTCGCAGCGCACTGTTCCACAGAATTCAACAGTTAAACCGTTTTATCGGATTCTAAGGTGATGGTTTATGGGGATTCATAATTATCACGCACGAGGACATGTGATTATGTTGGAATCACTTTCCGTTTCGTCAAACCAAACTTTTGTGTCTTAACGTTATTTCAGATTTGATCACTACTTCATGTTTTGGAACTACCTTTTTAATTAACTGCTGTTTTGTTTCCAGTAACTTGATCCTGTAGTATCGTACTGACTTTTAATGAAATTGGGCATACCAAATATTTTGCATTTCGGCATTTCAGAGCTTTTCGTCGCACCCCAGACGACATTCGAATGGATTTTGGTTCAAAATATCTCAGGAAAAAATCGCTGCGCAGAGTTGCCAAGAACGTTTTCATACACGAAGACTACCATTGGCCGGTGAACGACATCGCCTTGATTGAAGTAAGACTGTTTAGTAGCAAAAAAAGCATTGTGAAGTTTGAAAAAGTCTTGTCATTTTGCTGAAATGTTTCAAACACTTACTGTAAAAGAATATTTGAAATAATTTAGTGACAAAAGTTATTCTTTTTCGCTCCTAATTATATACGCACAGACGTTAAAAACCGTAATCTGGGGTAAAAAAACGCTCACTTAAGATGAACATGTGTTTCAATGATCAAGAAAGTTGCTTAAAAATCAACTAATGCTGCGGATCACATTGATGAAAGGTTTCAAAACAAAAAATATCTACACTGAAAACTTTCAAGTTCAAAATTCGGGCATGTTTTGCAGCTCCGTTCGGAATTGATTTTTGCCAACATGAAGAAACCAGGTTTCCCTGTGAGCCCCATCTGCTTGCCCGAAGGTGAAGAGACTCCGATCGACGAATACTGTTACGCCACTGGTTGGGGTTTTGGTGAGTAAACGAACACTGCTCTGACATACTATGCTTTGTTCAGAGGTCAGGAGTTTAGTTCTTGATACTATGGTCGTTGCTTAGAAAAATATTCTCTCAACGCCAACGTTTGGCGCGGGTCTAATTTATGACGTTACACCATCAGCCAAATATTAAAACCTAAGCCTTTATTGCAAAGTATGGTCATATTTATAGAGGAGTTAGCTTTTTCGCAAAGGAGCCACACTGTCTCTATTACGCTGTGCCATGGAGGCTGGACACCTGCTCCACTCAGCGCTCACCTGTCCACAGGGTGGGAATCCACGACATCTCAAATTAAGGCGCCTATTTATACCCGCCACACAACAATCCACCATTTCATCAGATGACAACAACAGAAGTTCGGTCCTCTGGGCGCATCACTAATGGCATGCGGAGTGGTTGGATAAAACTACGAGATTTCGTACTTTCATTCCTGACGTCGAAACCCACCCTCCTGGAATGGGCCTACCAAGAACAGCGTGGGTCCAGCTTAACCGCCTCCGCACCGGTGTTGGACGTTTCCGCTCCTGCTTGCGCAAATAGGGGTACGGTCCCTCCTACGGATTGTTAGTGTGGCGCAGAAAAACAAACCGCCGACCATGTTGTCCTCCAATGTCCAATCTATCGACCTCCCTATGAAGTGCATGGCCTGACGGTTCTGGATGGCGAGACAATCAAATAGCTGCTCAAAGCCTGCCTCAACATATGCCCATGTCGCTGCATAGTTTCGGACTGCAGGGTTATGCTTATGAGTCCTTTTGGGCCATGTCTGCAATGCATGGTTATCTCAACCCGCATGTCAGACTCCCAGCACAACCATGCCATGAACACAGCAAGCGAGATCCATCACCACCCACCTTCCGGCTATTATACCCTTGAAGACGAGATTTTTTCAATGCATTTTGTCACTCAGATGGTATATTTTTATAAACAATAAATACCGTCTGAGTGGCAACATACATTGAAATATGGTTGGCCTATAAGTTTTTTCTCTCCTGAAAATTTTTGTAGTAGTATGAATGTCTTATGAGCATACAAGCTATAATAGTGGGTGGAACAGGAGGGAAATTGCCGCCGAAAAAATTTGATTCTTCCCCTTAAATATTTTATTCTGCTCTGAAAATCAAAATTACCTCTAATTGTTTTCGGCTATTCAATCAAGCTTATTTGCCTCAAAAGCTCTTGTAACTTCCTAACAATTGCTTCTAAAGCACACTCGATCCACTCAATCTCACTTTCAATGGTTGGAATGTTTTAATTTGCTGAGAAACAGCTTTATTGCATCAGCATTTTCTCAAAATTTCATTAACGCCTTTGAGAATTCCCCTTTGGGAAATCATTTGGAAAGTCGCTTTTGCCAGACCGCCATTGCCGATCTTATAAAAAACGGCGGTCCTTATTTCGATATTTTGCCGATAATATTGCTGTTATTAACACTGCAGTGGTTTAATCTGGTTATACTCATGAACCCGTATAGAAGCAACGATTATTATGAATCATTGTGCTGTCACTGGGGTAGGCACAAAGACGGGATCTTCAGTAATGATAGCCTCAGTCAATATGCTTATTCAGCACAAAACAAAAGTGTAATCTTTACTGAAATGGTTTAACCTAATTCTTTACCCATCAAAACATGGGGACAGACACCGAAATTATTTTAATACCATGCATAATGACTGAGATATTGACGAAAGCAAGATATTCCGGAATGGCGGTCTCAATTTGCATGTTGGGGGATTACCCAAGGATGACAGAGTGGCATCATTTAGATTCTTAAGAGCACATCTCGGAGGTGTAGAAACAGCAAAAAATTTTGTACGGATGGTATTGCACGCTTATCGGTCCCTGCCACCGGACCAAGTTGGTGAAAAGTCCAAGTGGCTTCTCATAACTGTAAACTTTTCAAATAAATGGCGCTAAAACTGCAACAATCCGAAGAAAAGCTATTCACAATATTTAGAATTCTGCTAAGGCGTAACCTTGTTGTAATTATTCAAACTTCGAAAACGAAATTTCGAGTTGATCCAAATGGCATGCGAATGAATCAGTGCAAACATGAAAGTTGTTTTCTTTGGAAAACTGAAAAAAATTGAAAATTGTTTTTGGCAACCCAACGTGAACGCATTTGCTTCTCTAATGAAAATTACTGTTGATAAATTCAAGTAAGTACTCTCTACAAGGGGGTATACAAGGAATCTATCTGTAAATTGTTTAAAGAGGTAATCGATATTTCAAAAAATTGCTGATGGATTCGTTGCTTACGCCCTTTGTGGATCAGAAATGTAAGTGGGCTTCATTTGAGTCTGACATTTACTTTTGAAGCCGACTTAGGCCCGAAAGTAGTGTCAATTTTGTCCAAGCACACTGATTGTCGAAATGAAAACATCTAACATGTTAGCACTTCAAAGGTAATCAATAAAACCTTGCCTGATGCGAAATCTAGCGAAATTATTTTTTAATACAAATCAGAATCGCGCATTTGATTGATTTTTTCGACGCAACTCCATCGCGTGCTGATTTCCTAACCGCTGTCGAGTTATCTCCATTGGGAGAAGTGGCTCGCCATTCAAGATTTCTGAATTTCACAGATGTACAAGATGGCTCTATAATGTTTGAATAAAATAGCCTCACAAAAATTAAACTGAGCGCTTTCATATTTTTGGTTTGTCATTTACTGACCCTTCAGAAACTAGTGCAATTAGTTAGTTTATTGGTAATTTAGTTCTATTTAAGGTTGCCCTTCTGTGATTTGTTATATTGTTATGAATTGATTTCCTTTTTCTAAAATTGAGAGTAACCATACCTTTTTGTTCAAATATATTTTTTTAAATATTTTTTTAAACATCGCTACGCTTTATAGAATGAATGAATGATTGTGTGGTTCTATTTTTGAAAAAGATTTCAGGACTGAGGATGCGTAGTGTTACGTGAAATCGATTTTCTATTTTTTTAAATTTGATGATTGATTCACCTTCGTCCTCTAGACTAGTTACTTGAATGATTGCGTGCTGTTTTACCCTAAAAAATGAAAAGTATGTGCAAGTAAATGTTTGTAGCAGTTTCATAATATTTTCGAGCCATACTTAAACAAAGCCGTAACAGCTGGAGAGAAAGAAGTCACCTGTCCACCTAGAGCAGTGGTTATTAACGGTTGCCTCAGTGAAAACTCCGGGGATTATCAGAAGAAATGCCAAGGCGTTTTCTTAATGCCATGGTAAACAACTTATCCACCTTATCACAATATTATTTGCTCTGTTATTATGCACCTCCTTTGTAGGTTGCGCAGACTAGGGTCGCCAAGCCAAATAGTTAGGAATAGGGGTCCCCGGGGTTGCAAAGGTTAAGAACCTTTGGCCTAGGGCAGCGGTTCTCAATTGGGGGTGCTCGCACCCCCATGGGGGGCGAGAAGGGACTTCTTGGGGTGCGAACTTCTCTGATAATACTAAAAACAATACATCAAATGATCCAAGGGGTGAAAAAATGATTTTTCCTTCCAGACGGGGTGCAGGCTTCAAAATGAATTGAGAACCACTGACCTAGAGCATTCAAAAATAGTATTTTGTTGTCCAAAAACAAGATTTGTTGGGGTAACATACCACAACCTTCATGATGTTCTATTTGATGCTTTTATCAAATCAAAAATACGTTTGACGCTGCCTATTACTTTGTTGGCAAAAATGTTCTACCTGTCACATACAGATGTTTGCAACTGAGTACAAATGAAACGAATTGATGTCGCAACTTCAAGAAAAATGCCCAATGTTTGAACAAGTAAACTTAAATTGTTGACCAGAATTGATAATCCTTGAACAATAGTGTATGTGCAACAAAAACGTTATACACAACACGAACTTCACGTTTGATACGTTCGTGTGTAAAACTTGAAAATATAGTTATACCATATCGTAGATTGCTAAATTCTCCATGTCAGGTTTAGAAACAATCACAAATCGATTTGAAGTGCGGGAGACGTCGGTAAATTAAAATATGCTCAAGACGTTTTGTGAAACCAGTGGGAAGCGATTCATGATTTAAATTTGTTAGCTCAACACTTTTACTTCAAAATTTGATAATTGAAAGCTGTCGGTCAGTCTCTGGTCAAAAGTATTGGTTAGTTTCCAAACTAAGCAGTCTGGCCGCTTGAGTTTGCGAAGCTAAAGCAAGGTGGCATAACGGCTCTCACCACTTTGTCGTGAAACACTCGCCAGAAGAGCTCTGACATGGATTGCTTTCCTTGAATAGAATTAAAAGTTCTATAGATTTGTTGCGAGCATTCAAGGAACCTTCCTCCCATGCGGTGCGTTCATAACTTTGCAATGATTCGACCTGGCACATATCCACATTTCGACAGGAAGTCTCCACAAAGGTGACGCAGTCAAATCAATCCGCAAATGATTTTACTATGAAATCGGTTTCACGCATTTAACGCAACTTCAGTCCTGAAAATTGCAAGCAGAGACCTTGCGGGCGGAATTAGAAATAACTATAAGCACTATTTGTAGAAAGTGCGCGAATTGTAGTCTCAAAAACAAGCACGTGACCACAAAGTTAATTTTACGAAAGCTGGAAAGCAAAACCGACGTCACTTACGAAACTAGCTTCAAACAAAGTGCTGATGCGTCAAGAGCCACAGCGGGTAATGCTGCACATAGAAAACATTTTTTCGTTTTTTTCCCTGCTCAGCTAAAAACCTGCTGGCCACCGTAGCTGGACTGTTAATTATGTAGTCAATTGTATTCTTGTGATTTTCTCTTGCTTAACCAGTTTTTCAAGTTTTTCTCTTGCTTCAGCACATTTCAAACGTTTCTAGAAAGATGAGTTTGCAGTGATGCTTTCTACTGTATCGGCGATCGGTAACTCTATGTTTGCTGTGAACTTTCGAGGATCTGTCCGTCATGTTCTGCTTTCATAACTTTGCGATGATTCGAACTTGACCGTATCCGCATTCCGACGTTATGTCTCTACAAAGGTCGAATAAATCTGGAAAATTTTTAATACATTACCTTTAAATCTTATGCAAATAGAATCGTGAAAATCTGATGTTAAATGTAAGAAAAAAAAGAAAAGTTACCATAGCAATTCAGCTGCAAAATCTATTTCACTTTCTTTCATTAGCCAGGGATGCTGCACGCGCTTGTCGTGTCTGGATTGAAAAAACAACAAAGATTAAGCAGGAAACTGTTTGTCACAGTTTGGACGTTGTGAATCGACGAAACCTTTTACCAAAGCCTTAAAATTGCAGATTACAGCAAAACATCGTAGGGTTTTACATTTCTAAACCAGCCTATAGCAGCACAGTGATTTCCGCAAGCGCTTTCAAAGTTGATAGGCGGTCATTTCGTCGATCTCCAGTCAATATAGAGTTGAAAAGCGGTATTAACGGCCTTTTCAGCTCCGTGCTTGGCTTTAATGGAAGGGTACAAACAAACGCGTCTTGTGCAGTGGCGCCACTGTATCTCGCCCTCAATGCAGTATTCGCTACGAAAGTAACCATGTGACCCACGGCGTCGCGTAAGCGGAAATAGATTCCTACCCGTAGGTGTACGAGCCCGGTTTTTGGGTGCGAAAAGGATATTTTGCCAAAATTTCGACAAGCTTTCGCGACAAAGCGACAAGCTTTACCCATTCAAATTTTCTGCAGTTCTTGGTTTCTCATCAACTCACACAAATTAAAACACGAAGTTACTAGAAACAGTTTGTCGATTTTATGTATATTTAATGTGTCTTCTATGACATAATAAACTTTTATTTATACACTCAATAACAAAAAAAGTATAATTTCATTAATATTGTTAAAAAATATCTAAACCACTCCACCTGAATTTTTTAGGATTTTGCCGAAATTTTTGACAAATCAAAACTTTTGGGGTTGAGCGTGCACCCCAAGCTTCTACACCACTGTTCCTGCCGGCCACTCATGACACTCAGAACGGAATACAAGGCAAGTAAAATGATTGTTTTACTTGCATTTTGTTTCTTCGTACAGTAAACCCGGCCAGGCCTTCGATGAGCGATGTTCTACGTGTGGTCGGCCTCAAACACCTCAACATCAACATATGCAAGCAAGCGCACGACGCCGCACTTGGATTGAAGCTGGATGAGAGGATGTTGTGCGCCGGAGCTCTAAGCGGTGGTGTGGACACGTGCAGGGTAGGATGATGTTTGCGATGTTGTGAAAACGCAAATAATAACCAAAGCCGAGGATTACTGAGCAACAAATCACTGCTGATGACGTCGTCAGCTCGATGCGAGAAGAAAAGCACAGACACATTGTGAACATAATAGTCGGTAACGTTTTTTTAGAGGAACATGAACGTGAATTTCTGTGTGAATTTTTCACCCCTTGATTTATGTCGCAAGACGATCTTCGATAAGATGTTCTTTGCCAGTCGCCCCTCGGGCATAACCCAAGCTCGTGAGTCAAAACGTTTTGTAAAAGCCAAACGTAACGAGCATCTCCACTTGACTGCGCTGTGCAATGAAAAATTTATCAGACGTATAATTTTATGGGTGAATACAAGGAAAAAGTATTTGCAAATGCAGCGACCACACCGATTTTGTATCAAACGAACATTTAAATGTTCTTCGTATTTTGCTGGTTTCCTTGCTTTCACAAAATGTATAAAACACTGTTTTGTATTTAAACTATCACTTAAACTGAAATAGTTGGGTCATATTATACCAGACGAAACCTTTTCATAAAGCACCGAATAAAAATAGGCAAAACCAAGCTTCGTCTGTTTGTTGATCACAAAACAAAGAAAAATCAAAAAAGCTTTACAATCTAAACGCACTATCTTGCTCAACGTCTTCAAAATGATTGTCATTTCACAACTGCGGTCTAAGCATAAAAAAGAATAACTAATTAAACTGTCTTGGACTTTGTGCTCTTACCAAATTAAACTGCAATTGTACACGATCAGTACTTTTTTCAGGGAGACAGCGGTGGTCCTCTGGTCTGTCAACGTTCTTCGAGTTGCTCCTGGTACCTGGCCGGCATCACATCGTTTGGTGCTAGCAACTGTGCCGTTGCAGGAACGCCCGGCGTGTATACGAGGGTGGTTCGCTTCGAAAAGTGGATTCGCAGGATTATTGGTGAAAACTGCCAGAAGAAGTAGCAAGACCGACGCACCGCCAAAAAGCAGTGATTTAAGTTTTTCAAAGTTTGCCTGGACATCGCTCGATCGTGTTTATCCCGAATAAAGCTGCACTTTTTTCACAATAAACCGGTTAAAACTTAGCTCAACGTATCATATGTCAGTAGGGTGTGAAACTTGCTAGAAATTGAGTTTTCAGGCAGCGGCTTGTCATCTGCAGAAAAGAAAAAGTTGTTTCTTGCCACAAATCAAAATAAACGTAGTCAGTTAAATGCTTACAGGTTTCCTGTAAGCTTTCGAGGGATCAGCCGACTGTGCTCTGCTTTCAATAGAATCCTGTTTGAATAAGAAATGAGGATGCGTAATTTTGCGTGAAATCGATTTCCGATTAAAAATTTGCTGATCGATCCCTTGCTTACCCCACTGAGGAGCGTACTTAAACGTAGTCAGTAGGTTAAAGAAAAATATCAAGTGATGCGGATTGATGCATGCGAAAAACTTGAGAATGGGCTCAGTGATCTGCAGAGACTCAGTCGGAGTGCTGCCATATCGCACGAATTTACAGTGTATATATGTGTTTTTGATGTACAAAGCTATTTTTTCCACATAAATCTTTGTGATCTGCAAAAATGATTTTCTACAAAATTAACAGTTGAAAATTCCTGGTCTTATGTTTTTACGAGGGTCGATTTAAGAGAAATGCAAAAAGTCTTCATGGTACAACTCAACACAAAACTTTGATTTTTCCAATGGAATTCTGCACCAATGCCAGAAGAATTTATTCTTGTTTTTGTTTTAGGGGAATAGGATCACAGATCATTCACTGGTTTGTATAAAAGTATTTTATAGTCCTGTAACATATTCCCAATGCCATCCCTCGTGAGAATATCTTCTATAAAACCAAAACCAAATGCAATTAAACCTGTGAGGTCTTGTACCTTTCAAAACTATCGTACAGGGATAAAAATCGAGTGCGGTCTCTCCGCTATACGCACTTTCACTTTCGTGACATGTGTGCCAACGTCTCCCAGCAGTTTTTTCCTTACAGTACTCTCTGGTCTTTAGGTCCAATTGCTGTTTCGAGCATGTGAGGTGTGACTGCTATTACTGAGTAAACCCTGTTTGCTTGGACAAGCTGTTTCTTTCAGTTAAGAGCTTGAAATCCACTTGACCCGTTTTGTTAATAAATCATTAATCTCTTCACAACCGTCTATGACATGTTAGGCGTTGCCACGGCAACGCATATCTGGCTTGCCCTTCAGTGATCCCAACAATGGTCCCATTGCAATAGCAAGCAATTGTTTTCCATATCGTTATAGCAAAAGCCTGATTATTACTCTATCGTGAAAAAAAGGTAAGGATAGGAAAACAAATGCAATTTCAAGTTCAGGTTCGTTTACTGCATTGAAAACGCGGTCGCTTTTCAGACCGATTTAGCAACGAGCTGTTTTAAGGCAAACACGGTGAGCAGAAAAGAGTCACACCGCGTCGCTGAAGGTCTCATGCCCAGGTTTCAACTGAAATCTTACAGATAAACACCAGTTCAAAGCTGATGCTCCAGCAGGACCAGTCAGTGAGATGGAAAGTTATCAGCTCGGCATCAGCTCGCAAACTGAGCCTATTGTTGAAGATGCAATTAAAAACAAACGAGACCAATCGCGTGGTTGATAGACTCGGTGAAGCGTGGGATGACGCAGGTTGTTTATGGGTGCTCTGTGATGCAATAATTGTTACTCTATGTGCAGCAGTGATGGAGGAGATGGCGGTGCAAGGGTGCAAACGCACCCACAAAAGTTTTGATTTGTCAAAAATTTTGCAAAATCTCAAAAATTTGGACAAAGAAGTCTTTACATTGTTTAACAATATTAATGAAATTATGCTTTTTTGTTATTTAGTGTATAAATATATGTTCCTTATGTCATAGAAAACATATTAAATATATATATAAAACCAAGAAACTGTTTCTAGTTGTTTCGTGTTTTAGATTGTGAGAGTTGATGGGTAACTGACTTATTTCAAAGTTTGGGAAAAAGAATGCGTTTCATTAATGTGCTTTATTAATTGTACACTGAGGTATTCGAGTATGCTGCAGGGCACCTACTTCATATTAGTAGAGTCCATGCCAGGTAAGTACAGAAAAGGTTTTGTTTTCAAGTTTGACTACAGTGTTAGGATGAACACATACTGCCATACAATTTTTTGCGTATTTGTGAAGTTGAACAGACAATATTACTAGACTCATGGCACAGTCATAATATCCTGCAAATACTGTAGTATGATACACGCCACATATATGTCTTCAGAGAAAGAAGCAAGTTTAGGCCTACCTCAGCTAGGTTTGAGGTATTTTACTAACAGCAACAGTGGAATGTGAGTGGAAAAATCCAGAACTGTGCGGCAGATGCTCAAGAATGCTGAGTCAGCTGGCTTCGGACAATGTTCTTGCACAGCTTAGCGTACTTTTTTCAGTTGGATTATTAAGAAGCAAATTTCAAGGAGCAAATTTTCAAATTTCAAGTCTCTGGCAACTTGGTAGAGGAAAATATAATGTACCAACCAGGGTTGCGGAGTCGGATCTGGAGTCGGAGTCGTAAGGAGTCGGAGGTTTTTGTGTGGAGCCGGAGTCCAATTCCTAACAACACTGGGAATCGGAGTCGGATTTTTTGTCCGACTCCGACTCCGGATGTCCAATTGGATCATTTTTCACATCACACTCCTAAATTGGGAATTCCTGTTGAAATGGTACAATTTCTTTTGAAACTTTTGTTGAAACAGAGATTTCTAGCTGTGCACCACGATTTCAATTGATTTTAACAGCCAAATTCCATTCCTTTTACGTTAAGGAGTCGGAGTCGGAAATTTTGGAAAGGTCGAAGTCGGGAGTCGGAAATCTTAGAAAGTCAGAGTCGGAAATTTTGGAAAGGTCGGAGTCGGAGTCGGATATTTTACCTCCGACTCCGCAACCCTGGTACCAACAGCTACAGAAAATTTGTAGGGAGAACGTTTGTCGCATAAAGGTTTCGGCCAAATTTAGAGAAATCTCGGCAAACTATCCTTTGCACCCCTAAAAAATTGCCTGCTCCTACACCTATGATGTCCAGCAATGAACTTGATGTTGATAAGTGTCTAACGCATGTACACGCTTGTCGAACTTGAACGTGAAAATGGCGGATTTGTGCTTTTTTTAAAAATAAAAATGACCCGTCGCATTGGCGTCTGCTCTGCATAGGTTTCGGGTGTTGATGCAGATCGTACTAAAAATTCCGTTAGCGAATACTGTTATATTTTGCAAAATTAGATACCTTGGCGGTATTTGGTGGTATAAAGGTTGAGGGCGATCTTTCAACTCATCGACGTCCTATTGTTAAAATCATGAACTCACTTTCCTTTATTTTTCTGTTTTTTAAGGGTATGTTGGTGATGTTTTTGGAACTCGTCATTCTCTGTTCATCGTTTATGAAACGCGAATATGCCTTTTGCTGTTTTACGTTCGTTTGTTAAACCTACTTTTTAAACATAGGAACTCATAATGGAGCTGAGGAACTGATTTTGACTTTTCCTTTGTGCAAAAAGAGGTTAACTATTTTTGTTGTCTGCAAAATAAGATTTTCTTTCATGGTGATATGATGAACAGATTTTAATCAACACGAAAAAAGGCTTTGAAGGAAATAAAAACAAGTTGTTTTTGCATTCACAAGGCACAGAAAAAAGGAAAATCTCGGTTACAGTTACAGAAATATTTTTTATGCCCTTGTTTACGATTTTTCAGCTTTATCGAATGACTTTACCAAAAATTTTTAAGTGTTAACAAAGAACTGCAGCAGTCGAAAATAAATGTGTGACATTCGCAGCTTGCTTTCAATTTTCCAAGTCAGTTTTGCACGCTTGGAAGTTTTTGTGGGTGTCGTTCGAACAAATTGCCGCAAGCTGCAGTCTTTTTGTTTGAGCAAAACCTACAATGTTGAACACCGCTGCATATCATTACTATGTGAAGAGTGACAAGCATCAAAAGCTAGATATAATAAGCTTACGTGGAAATGCTTTCAAAGAACAACTGCTTGCACTGCAGACATATCCATCTGCTTGCTGGCATTTTTAGCTGCTCGCAGACATATTCAGCTGCTTGCAGATATAATAATAATGCAGCTTAGTTACAACAAGTGTTTGCCGGCTTCTTTTGACAAATGCGTAAACTTTTTAAAAAATGTTCATCCACCACTCTTTGCTTTGGCTGTTGCTTTTCTACCTAGCTTTTTTCTAAAGCGTAGTACATGAATTCAGTTGAATGGAGCAGTTCAGATGTAAAAGAGTTGGGAACTGACTGTCAATCGAAGCTGCAAAAAAAGCTTTCAAGCAATAACAATTTTACAGTAGTTGAAAAAAACGAGTCATTACGAGTTACTTTCCAAGCTAGTCACTGTGTGTATCAGCAATTGTAGGTGAATCAGTTGCGCTGCCAGTAATATTTTATCACTTATGGATGTGGGTCAAATGGAATAAGAAAATTCTGCAGTGAGCCCGGGTAGTCACCAATGGGGAGACCGCTGGTTCCCGGTCCTCCGTTTGCAATTGGTGCCCCTGCTGGAAAGTGGGTGATGATCATTGTTTTAGTATTTGCTGATAGGGGGCTCCCAATTTTAGTTTTACCCCACCAACTAAAACGTGTCGACACGCATGACTTGGACGAGCGTCTGAAGAAACCAGGCAAAGCATTAAAAATCAGATATACAATACAGTGTATGAGAAGGTTGCTCATCACTGTAACAATTTTTTTTTGTTTTCAACGGTATCATTACCGGTCAGAGTGTGTAAACGTCTACTCATTGAATATCCAGTGGTTACCTCACGTCCACCAGAGATACACATTGATTGCTTACAAGTCACATTTACTACTGTTTTCATGTCATGGATACAACATACCGGGAGTTTCTTGCAGGATTCAAGACTGAATTCAGAGCGCTAGGGGTGAGAGCCTGTGAAATTGTTGGATTTAAGTAATTTACTCTGTGTTGGCTTAAATGAACATTGTCATCGTTCTAAAATAAATGAACCAAGTATCTTGCAAGAAAAGTTGTTATCTGAAGCCATTCTCATGCAGTCGTTGTGCCTTACTAACACCCATTTCACCACAAATCCTATTAATCTGAAAATGGTTTCAGCACAGATATGATTTTCGCCGCCATGTGAAACATTATTACATAAAACAGTTCACCTTTTGGTGACACCTTTCACGCGAATTTAAGCTGAAACAGCTCTTGGAGCATTGCCTTCAGTCCAAGCGGTTTCAACCCAACTTCGTTGTAACTATACTAGGTTCCAGCAATTTTTGTAAACCAGTCAACTGTCTTTCTTTCCAGGAAAAGCTTGTACAGGAGCAGAATAGAACAAAGATCATGTGAATAAGTAGACAAACAAATTTAAACGCTTCCGTTTTTTGCAACTTTTTAAAGTCAATGTAAGCTGGCAAGCTCAACTTGCTACTTGTGAATTGTCAAACACTCCATGTTAATACTTATGCAATCGATTTCATTTTACTTTTCGAGTAAACAATAGAGCAGACAGGAGAGCGAAAACATGAAGATAAATTGACCTCTAGGTGTTGCATCTCTTCAATGTATGATATGTAGAGTGAAAATGAACATTATCGGTCAACTGTTATGTCACCCAATACGTTTAAAGGCAGAAACGATTCGAACACTATTTCTTGAAAACATTATATTCTGTTTTGCAGAGAAAAACAATAGAAAAAACGACAATAACACATACCCCATTACAGAAATAGATCTTTAAAACATCTAATACCTTATTGTAAAAGTTTTTTTTTCAGTTAGCATGCTGTTGTATTGCCAGAACACAACACTGTCTCGAAACAGCCCGCGGACTAAAACACAAACGACGAAAAGTGACAAAGCACCGGGGAAATCTTCAAAGCAGGCGGAAATCGCCTAGAAACCGGGGAAGCCGATAAATTAGACAAACACGGTGGGGCACCAACGGCAAAATGTAGCCAGAAGGAGGCGAAACTAAGCAGACACATGGGTTCAGAGCTGATACTTAATTGGCCTCTGTTGTCTTTTGCCCGGATATATTGAGATAGGAACCTGCTGAAAAATAAAGGTTATTGCTAGCAGTATGCACATCACATGGACGTCCACTTCTTCAATAAATTATTTCCACATTTATGCTTTATATACAATTCAGCATCACAGCACCTCAGACGCAACACAAACATTTCTTTTGATTATATTGTGCTTTATTTGAGGTTAAGTAGTAATCCACTGTGAGTAACTGTTTTACAAGGTTTGCCGTGTAACAGCAAGCATAAGTGAACAAATTTTTTCTTTGCAGGCTGTTCAACTTTTAACTGCTATTCTGTCAATCAGTCTGTCAGCAGTCAACCTTGCTTTGGTTTATACTCTCTTCCTGTCTTTTGCGGAAAATGTCAATCTACTGATGGTAGCGTCTCCCGGCTTGTGGGCAGGATTTTTGGTGAGTACTTGTCCGTATTATCAGCCCGTGGCTTATTGGTTAGTGCGTCTGCTTCGGTGCTTGTACATCTGGAGTTCGACCCTTAGCTGCGTCTAAACAAAACCATGTAAATTGGCACTGTCCGGCGTACGGTGTAAAGAAAGCTGCTGGGAAAGTCTCAAGTCCGTTCGGACATGAGAGAAGCAGCCCTACGTGAAGTCCGGTCGTTCTGGCCAGCCTTGCCGTGGGAACCCTTCTGGTGGGTGCGTCTGAGGAGTGCCGGATTAAGGTACCGCGGGGCCCGTAGCATATTAACAGCGCGGGGCCCTAAATGGAATACACATTTGAACAAGTGAGAACTGTTAAATCAGAAATTCTGTGGGCATCCATGTGAATACCATGAGGTATACTGAATTTCGTAACTACGAAAAACCTGATCTTAAATAGCAGCTGGTTGATATTATGGGCTGCATATTTTTTTTACCAAAAACGTGTATACGTATCTATTTACTAAGGAGTACATTACTGCACAGCTCACACGTACAGTACAAAGGCAGTAATTGATGCTTCCAGACTCATCAAGAAATTTGATCACTGCTGTATCTGAACAGTGTAGTCTCAGTATGCGTCGAGGTCGATTGTCAAGAGCAGCACACCTACTGCTTAATATTTCATTTTATACATTTTCCCATAGCGAATTTGTTTATAATACTGCTATTGTCTATTTCACATAGAAATAGACTACTGAGTAGTCCAAGTTTTCCAGCACAGCTTAGCGTACTTTTTTCAGTTGGGTTATTAAGAAGCAAACCAAATGCTACTGAGTAGACCAAGTTTTCCAGCCAGCACAGCACGAACAGACAGAAAAAGGTTTTGTGTAAAAGAATGATTAGCTCAATACAATCTGTTCCATCATTTGTTTGCCTCTGAAAAGCATTACGAAAATTCCTAGACTGGAGGAAACGTTTTCTGAATATAAAGCTACCAATGAAAACGTTGCTTTTCGTTTGTGATAACAACTAAGAAAAGGTCTGTTTGAGTTCATCACATAGCACGGTACAACGGTAGATTTGATTAAACAGTGTATGCACATGAATGATATGCAAAATATTTAACGATTATCATGCTAGCACACAGCGTGGTCAACCTACAAGCCCCCGGGCCACATATAGCCCGCGGACAAAATTTTTAAGGCGCGAGCTTTCTCATTATTGATTGTTGTGTCTGTGTTGCAGCAGGAAATTTTAATGAGAACAAGCACAACATCTGTTAACAATAATATACAATATTAACGACGTTAGACTAGGCAAGGGTCGGCAACTTTTTATGCAAAAGAGCTTTGCTGCTTCATCTTCCAGCAGATATGGCCGCTGAGCCGCCACAAAAAGCTAATAGCGTTTTATTTTTCATGCGACTTCATAGGAGCATAGGCGTGACTAACCTAATTGTAATAATAATCAGATGCAATTCCAAGTTTTTTTTATATCCAGAGAGAGCAACTTTAGAGAAGCTAAAGAGCCGCACGCGGCTCCGGAGTCGAAGGTTGTCGACTCCTGGACGAGACTGTAGAGAGCTTTTAGAAATTAATCCGCAAAGACAGGTTTCCAAAACTGAAAGATTTCGCTCTAAAAACGCGCTCGACGTTTTGAAGCACATATGTGTTAGAGTACATTTTCTACCCTGAAACAAGTCAAATCTAAGAACGGCAGAAATCGAATGGCAGGCGAAATACCAGGCCATAGTCTCCGATTTACAACCACTAACATATGTTATTGCTAAAGGAACGATAGCGTCAGAGAAGCCTCAAACACAGGCATCGCACTAATAGAGATTTGTAAATTGCTAATTGCTATTGTGTAATAATTTCAATGACACACTCACTTATTTTCCTTTTTCAATTTTAAATCTTGTGAATCTGTTGTTTCATAGATCATTTTGTCGGAAGTGGCCCGCGAATTGTCACGTTTTTGTAAAATTGTTTGTTTGTTTGTCTTTGAACGGGTTTTTCCGATCTGAGAATAAGAAAGAAATGACTATGAAGTGTTTATGATTTTTTTTAAATGATTCCGTTTTCCTTTCTTTAAGTTTCTTGCCGCCGGAAGCTTGGGAGTATCAGCCGCCAACACCTTGTCTCACTGCAATGTAAGATTCTTTGCTATGTCTTGTGCAGTTGTTAGATACATCAATTTGTTCAATCAGTGACACCAATTTAGGCCGACATGTACACATTTAAGCCAAAAAACTCTGTTGTCTATCCGGTTTTAGCAGCATGTGGATAAAAACAATTGCAGGAGATTGTTTGTCAACGAGCAATAAACAGTTGCAATAAAGTTTCTCACTAATTTCTGTTCACTAAGCTCTGCTCGAAAGTCATCTGTTTCGCACAGCTCTGTTTTCACTGCAATCTACGCAAAGGAGACATGTTGTTCTTGCATGCCTTGACATAATTAAACCAAGCTGAATGACCCTCCCAAGACGAGCCTGAGTCCGGCTTAACCGCCTGCGCACCGGTGTTGGACGTTTCCACTCCTGCTTGTACAAATGAGGTATGGCCTCCTCTGCGGCCTGTGAGTGTGGCGCAGAAGAACAAACCGTCGACCATGTCGTCCTCCAATGCCCAATCCATCGACCTCCCCACGGACTGCACGGCCTGACGGTTCTGGACGATGAGACAACCGAATGGCTGCTCAATACCTGCCCCGAAATCTAGCGCAGTCAAGCAGAGGATAAAAGAACTCGCTCAAAAGAAAGAAGAAAAAGTAAACCAAGCAACCCAGCTACGGATTTGAAACTTGTATTTTGTTTTGCAGTTCGTCAGCTCGATGGTTCTGAGCGTGCTTGCCATCTTTGCTGCCGCGTCTATGTTGGGAATCGAAATAACAGCCACTCTCTATGCTGGCTGGGAAGAGTGCTTCGCAAGTACCAGTTGCCCTGGGGTTTGTAATTGCTTTGCGTCTTATCAAGCTCGCGCGTTCTGTATGGTTAGATCAACTGTCGAATCTCCGATCACTCATAAACAATATCGGGTTTTGTATTACATGATTTGTCTGCTTTTGTCTGTGCTTTTTTCCATCATACACGACACTATTTTAGGATCCAATTCATGTGTTGGTCTTTCCATTTTGTTTTATTATATTTTTACAGTGCTTTATACCTTGCGTTATGAAATTGCCATGAACGTTTTTCAACCTCCTTGTGGATTTCGAAATACCCAAAGTAAACTCGTGGAAATGCGTTTACAGTTTTGGGGCTAAACTCATAGCGCTTTAACGCAAAAAATGTATTCTGAAATAGTTTTTTCGGTTAATGAAGCCTGCTATTTCCAATCCAGAAATAAAAGTTTTTCGAATACTATTACGAATTTGCAAAAGTTCACTTGAGGTGAGATTCTTGAAATACCCGTGGTGCCAGCAAGTATGAAAGAGTGAGTTTAGGAAGCAAATGCAGTTGTTTTGGAAACTTGCAACATTTATTCAAATGCTTTGTGCATATTCGAAATAGAATCGTGTGCTTGCAAGACCCTTACCTGAGGTTCTTTTCTGAATGCATTACAGGATGAGACCGCATATACCACATACACTTTCGCCATCCATTCCTGTCTCGCTGCTGTGGCGTTCATCGAGTTTATTGCGGCAACCATGATGTCCGGCTATGGGTGCAGAGTTTCCTGCTGCCCAGAGCTGGTAAGACTTAGGGGACGCAGGAAAGCATCGATGATAATGCGTGCAGACCAGTAGATCAACACGTTTTAATGCTTGCTACACTTTTTGTGAGGCTTGTGCTTGATTGTGATGTTTTGTACAGCATTGACGAAAAACGTCAGCATATCTCAATGCTGATGGCTAGAATGCAATCTGTGAGGCATTTTTCATCTACGACTTACCATTTCACTCGTGCGTTTGTACCCAACAAGCAGAGGGTTTTTGCAACTAATCATCAAAATGCTTCAAAACACACATTGCACTTAAATGTCCAGGTGTACTTAAAGCATATAGAATATCGGTGTATAATATGCCAAAAAAGATTTGCTACCTGCAAACTCTGAAGACACCGATTCGTTGCGTTCAGTATCCAAGGATTATTTTCAACAGGGATTGCATAGTTTTCCTTCACATCCAGAGAATAAGTGTGCATAACAATTTCGGTAATAAAAGAATGAAATTCTCCTTTAAATCAACATCAACTTTGTAAATATCTCCATCAGCTACGAAACGTGCAAACCTAAGCAACAATGCGTATAAAATGCGTATCGCTTCTGGAATCACCTTTGACCTTTTCAACAGTCACCTGTGGTGCATGCACTTCCGATGACCAACGCATGGTACAGCAACCAGCACAGAGACACTGTACACCAATATGCAAATAACGGTGAGGAGTTGTAGATTTATGAAAGCCAAAAATGTTTTGCTCAGTAAACGTTAAAACGAAACAACTGGCGTACTATAGAACACAGTAATGAGAATATATATTAAAATTGAAAATTCAGATATTCCAATCTCTGTATCTCTTGGATTCTTGAAATTTTCACTTAGTCAATACTTAAAATTTGTTTAGCTCTATGCATGGTAAAGCGTAGTTTGTTTTTTGAAAATATTTTTAAACTGCTTAATGCAAATTGTTTGTAGTTATCTGTGAACGAAATTCAAACCATCTACTTTCAGAAGCAGTACCATTTTTCATGGTGTCTTGCTTTATTAACACTAAGTTATTTTCAGCTTTCAGCCATCAGCCGGAGATATTAACTAACGCCAAAACGCCGAATATTATGCCGTTTATGGTAAGCAATGCAATCGGAATTGTGCTGTTTCAGGCAGTTAAATTTGATTATTTTTCACTTAAAAATGCACAAAAGCGATCCATCACTTGTGATTGTTTCAACCCCGCTCACGTACCACAGCCTTTTAATGTGGAATAACGGAGCGAAACTTTTATTGCGTTGATTAGTTAGTAGTTCTTCTTCGTATGATCGCAGTTGCATTCTTTTTCGACGTGTTAAGTTATTTGCAAGAAGCTTGCTGAACTCTGAAACATGGTGATTGCAGGCCGAGGCTTTTGAGTGACGTAGTTTCTTATGGTCTGCTCTGAATGGATTAAATCCATTGAGGTAAACCTATGGTGGATTGCCATTGCAGTAGGAAGGTTCCTTCGTGGAAAAATAGAACAACTCTCGTTTTCCAACTTTGCGCAAAAGTTACCGTTTCACTAGAGACCTGCTACCAACTCGGGGGTGCTGCATTTTTATACTCTCAGAATTCTGATTTTTTGCAGGCAACGGCAAGCACAAATGCCTAGTGAAGCAGCACGTGTCGATGATGGTGGACTTCAGTCTGGAACCGGACACAAAACAACCTTCCCAATTTCCTTCAGTCACATTTTACGAAAATGACGTGCTACAGCATCCCAGACTAAATACCTTACACAAATTCAAACGAACCTCACCAATTACAACGCACTTTAGAACCAGATGATACTAAACTGGATTGCAGTTCTTGTTATTGTCTGCAAAACTGCAAAGACCGGAAAATTATTGATGTTTTTAATGTGTGCGTTCGGAGCATGTGTGCTTATCGATTGTTATTTTTATAATTTTTTCGTTTTCTGAGCGAAGGAAAAACGTTTTTGGCAAAACAAATTTTTTGTGTTTTTCTAGGCAGCACATATTCTCCCAGATTTGAACTGCAGCAACAGTAACTGCATAACTGCTTAATGTTCAACAGTCACTGCAAATTTTGTTCATCACTGTTCTGTTGATCCTACCGAGAACATAACCTTCAAGGTAACCATAAAGTTAAGGAGTAAGTCTTTCCTTCTGCTAAAATGGCATTGTTGAAAAATGATACGCGGAGCCATAGTTACATTTTATTATACTCCCAGACTAGAGGGGGGTACAAGATTTATATCGAGGGGGGGTACAAGAGTTATATCATTGTTTTAGTATTTGAGGGGGGTGCAAGAGTTATATCGGGGGG
>Ga0210059_1002770_pt1 | contig 27688 bp, 17 predicted proteins | sample Ectturendosymbi2_FD_188042 | JGI IMG/M metagenome (GOLD analysis project Ga0210059, IMG submission 188042) | Ecteinascidia turbinata endosymbiont from Florida, USA - Sample 2 (SPAdes) (version 2) | ecosystem: Host-associated > Tunicates > Ascidians > Unclassified | place: Key West, Florida... | reverse complement strand
TGGGTATGTGTAACAGCTAACATGAAAAGCTTTTCACACAAAATGTGACAAACGTCACTTTTATTTTTGAAATCTCTCCAAATACAAAACCTGAAAAGCAAAATGAGGGGGGATATAGCACATAATATCTCCACCGCCTGAAAATGTGAGGGAACACTTTTCCCCCGTGTCCCCAACCAAAATTCGCCCATGCCTTCATGTGTTGAATTTTTAGCTGCCCATCTTCATTTTAATCGTAAAGCCAGGGGCGGATCCAGGGGGGTGATTATGGCGATCGCCCCCCCCTAAAACCTATGAAAGTAACCTTTTTCACCATGATTTTGTACAATTCGGAAAGACACTTGACTGCCAACTGAAACTTGACTGCCAAATATTACTGAATCGCCCGCCTAAACTTACTGGCTGGATCCGCCCCTGCGTAAAGCATAGCAGAAAGGGTATGAAGGAGGCCCGTAGCCATGGGGGGCATTCGGTTGCAGTGCCCCCTAAATTTTTTTGTTCTTCCCGAAATTTTGTTGTGCCCAGAAAAATTTATATTAAACATAAATTAAAACAGAAATCTTGCCCCCCTAAAAATATAGTTTGTCTCCCAAATCTTAAAACATTTGCTTTCAAGGCAGTTGATTGCCTTACAAGTGAAAGGTTGTTTGAACCTATGATGCAAGTAGCGAATATGTTTTGCTGTTGTGGAGCGGTCGAGTGATTACACATTGATGATTTACGAAATACGTTTTTGGTTTGAAGTGTACAGACTACAATCAAGCACATGCTTTTGGCTTGTAACTATGTGCAGCAATTAAAAACGCCGCAGCAACAATCAGAAAGGAGAACAGTAAGATAATTATGTTACCTCTTGACCTAGAGTTGCGTCAAACTTAAATTAATGTTATCTCACTCACCCAGGGGCGAATTTTCATTTTCGGGGCCCTAGACTATTTCAAATTGGGGGCCCCTCTTGAAGCTTTCTGACGACTGATGTCATACAAATAAAGCACTGCACGTGCCTGCTACATTCACTGAACAAGATGTTCCAATTCATAAACATATTACTTTATTCTGAATTCCCTCGATATCAGGAACCAGAGTCATGTCAACCCCCCCTTTATATCCCCCAAGTGGGGACCCACGCTTTCACAGGGGACCCAAAATTCAGAGCTTAACCGCCCAAACAAAACTGAAGCACACAAATTCAAATATGAAACACTAGAAATCAGTGAAATTTTTGTTAATCCGTATCCTTTTCTGTCCTGTAATTTATAGACAGAACAGTATAATGCTTACAGAAATGCTGGAAATTGTTCCTTACCCTCAAAATGTTGGGGCCCACACGAAATCGGGGGCCCTAGGCTTAAGCCTTTTTAGCCTAATGGTAAATCCGCGCCTGCACTCATCAGGAAAACGTAAAATGTATTTGAAAACATTTTGAGGTTTTCCAACCTTGAATGACTCTTCCTTGTTTTGTTTGCAATGAAAATCACGAATTTAAATTAAGTTTCTTATCCGTAACCTATGCAGATTAGATCAAGTATAGATCCAATATATTGCATCTTTTACTTCCCTTTCAGAACCACATCATGTCCTCAGCTTTCACGTTTCTAGTCGAATTGCAGTAAATCAACTGATCATAAGTGCAAACATGGGCGCAATTTGGTGGGGGGCACCGGGGACGTGACCCCCCACTTTTTTAAACGGGGGGGACATAATATGCCATGTCCCCCCACTTTTTTCTCTTGGGTTTTTTATTTCGAGAGGTTTCAAAACTAAATACGACGTTTGTCACGTTTTGTGTTAAGAGTTTTTCATGTTAGATGTTACACATAGCAATGTTGATGTCGAAACAGAGTTTGGGGTAGTATCACTGATTCTGATATTTTTATAAATTTTTACTTCAAAAATGATTTTTAGCATTTTGCAAGTTTCTAAAGACCGCAAAAGATTGTTAACTGCCCCTCTCCGACATTTATCCACAGTGGTTTACTTAAAAAAGGTCTTGAAACAGTAAAGCTCAGTAAAGCTGGTAGGGGGTGCTGTACAGCTTAGGCGTGACAAAAGGGGTGCTGAGATAAAAAATGGTTAAAATACGTTGGCTTATACATTTAGCCTTATTTCTTGTATGCCACGACAAGGGTGACCAGCAAATTCATAAGATGTTTATACCCACCGCCACAATGCAGCAATGTTTTCATCCAAGTGCGAAACATTTGCTTTACAGGTAGCCTACGCATGGGTGGCGGAACTATTTTCAAAGTGGGGGGCACAAGTGCACGTCGAAAAAACTACAACATTTTTGTTATTTATATCGGCAACTGTGACATCATAAGTACTGAAATATGATGTCATTAACTTTTGTCAGCATGTTTAAGCAATTTTATTCAAAATTTCATAAGCCCTCAACGACCCCTCTCTAGACAACACCCTATCTATCATACACTACACTCACTTGAGCACACAAATGTAACTATTTGTTCTTAGTTGCACAAAAAACAATTTACTTTAACAATGGACCCAATACGAAATGTGTTACTTAAACTTATTTAGGCAAATTCGAAATTTAAATATGGGAGGGCCGCGCCCTCTTAGAAAAAAAAGTGGTGGAGCCTAAACTTATGCGGTCCCCCTGGTTCCGCCACCTATGAGCCTACGCAACACCTAGTTTTGCTGGACATTCTTTTCGCGTTATTTCAAGTGAAACGTGGTATTATTTGCCAATTCACCGTTGTTCATTTTAATTTCTGTTTAATCTCAAATATGCTTTCGTGTCGTTATGCATGTATAACTCTAGATAAAACTTTTGATATTAATTTCACCTATTCAAATTTGATGTCAAACGTTAAAAATTTGATTATGAAAAGACTGAGCTAAGTGGCATAACTGACAGAGGTCACAAGGCAACAGTCATCAGCAAACCCGTAACCAGCTTTGAACACCAGAGGGGGCGAAGAATTTTCTGAGGGAGGCCCAAATTTTACATCTTTATGGACGAAAACAATGGTTATGCGTACAATATGTCCAAGACATTTTTTCAGGGGAGGTGAAAGTTTTTCCAAAGGGGCGAAGCCCTCCCTTAGTTACGGACCTGGTCACTAGACGATCAGATATGCAGACATCACATTGTAGGCTAGATTGGTATATGTGTATGTATTCAGAAAGACTTCTGGTTCGTTTTCTTTTGGATTACTTGAAATCTTCTCTAGTTGGTTTGGATAATTTTGCTTGAGAGTTTGATTGATGTTTGGAAAGGATATTAGACAAACGATGTTTGGACAATAGAAAGGGTACCCAACAGCATGCACGAGCTGACAAGGGGAGATTGAAAGGACAGATCCTCCGCCCATCAGCAGTAAAAATAAATTGTAAATCATTTTGTGGAGTAGCCTACGCTAATTTGGCCAAACATGTTTTGCTACTGTAAGAGGATATCAGTTGAGATTTGGCTAGGGGTGGGGCTGCAGGCATGACACCCGGTAGCTAAAGATTTGTAGCATTTTCAAAGAGCAGAAATGTGCAAGAAAAATATTTCGCTACCATACCTTGCAATATATATATCGTACCTTGCAATTTATCGTATTTTTAACTTTAAGCAACTTAAACAAGACATCGAATCGCACTGTAACCAATACATCTTATAAAATGCATGAAAATCGATGTGTTCTACTTACAAGTGGTGTGCACGTGCGACCAATGCGATTCACCGTTTTGTGCACTTCAACTGACAGCTCTGATAAAACCCAATTGATGTGTTCTACTATATTGCTGTGCTTGTTTGCATCATAGTCTGATAGTAGTGCAACCAAGCTGAGCTACAGTACGATGTCCAACAACAAAATTAAGTTTATTAATATCTGAATCATTTGTAGGGATAAAGCAAAGCGTGATTAGTTTTGCTTTGAAAACACCTCTAAAAAACAAGAATGGGAATCTGTATTTACAAAACTTCACTTCCGGATGACTATATTGGTTTTGCATCAAGCTGTCCCCCCACATTTTACAACAAAATTGCGACCATGAGTGCAAAGGATTAAATATAGAGTTTCGTAAACATGTTTCATAAACTATGATGAAGAAAAAGTACTGCAGTTTTGATTTTGAGATTATGGTGCACACTAAGTGGCTGATTTCAGTGAAACACATAGCGAGGCAAATTTTCAACCGTAGAACAACCTTTAGTGTACGTCATCAACCTTTATTCGAAACAGCATACTTTGCAATCAGCTATCTTGGAATCGAGATCATTTCACACTAGTTTACTGATGTGGATGTGTTCCTCGGGTAGATCAACTTTGGGTGTTTATCTGCAGTAACAAACTTCGTTGAACAAACGATCAACTTATAATCTTGATTATTTTGCCGTATTGGTGCACATTCATTGAAGAAAGTTTCATTACTTGTTGCACTCCCTTTGGGGTATAACCAGTGGTCTGCGGTCGCCCATTTCCGCTTGCTCTGCGCAGTGGGCTGTGCGGCCACTTTCGCAGTGAGTGCTGCACTGGTGGCAGGCCAATGGCAGCACCGCGCGTGAAGCTTTCCCTTTCACCCTTCCATCACCGACCACGAGGCTGGACAGGTCGCAAGTATCGTTTTTCAAGTCTGCGGCATGAATCGGCCAGGATTCGAATCCAGCCTACCAGCATCCGTCGCGCGCTCTATCACTGACCGATTTTTACATAACTCCAACACTGATCAAGAAACAAAGAAGTTTTTCAAAAAACAATTTTAAGATTTCATTTTCTCACAAAATTTTATCATTTCATTACAAATGGGGAAATAGCTGTGGCATAGTTTCAGCATGTATTATATGACACCATTTACAAATTATAGCCACACCAAACGTTTTGAAACGAAAGGTGTAAGTCCCAAACGTATGTTATCTTTTTTAATAAATGTTTTCCCGGATTGCTGAAGTTTTTAAACAATTGAAATGTTCAAACCAAGGCTACCCAACCCGCAGATGCTTCAATTTGTGAGCTGTGGAACTGCAGGAAATTTCTACTGGGAAAGAATGGATATCTAATTTTCTGTAAGGCTCTAGATCAGGCCTGCACAACACAGAAAGCTCGAAATGCCAAAATCATCAACAAAAATTTGCCGCGGACGCAAAAGTTTATTCTTATTTTATTCTGCTGTAATTTGTAAGAAATTCTGGAAAGACAATTATCTGACGAACCGGCTTTTGCAACATTTTCTCCGATAGAAAAAGCTCTCGCCGGCCGCAAGTAACGCTCAGAGGTCGCATGCCGCCCGCGGCCGGTATGCTGTCTAGGCCGGCTCTAGATACAGGCGTCACCAACTTTCTTAACTGCGACCTACTTTTTGGGTACCGATTAATGCGAAGGATTACCATTTTGATACACGCTTCCAAAATAAAATCAATTAACCTTTAACTACGTTATTATTAAAAAGTAATGATATTAACCTATGGGAAAACGCTGACCAAGTTAACAGGCCCGCGGGCGGTGCACGTGGTCCTTTGAGAAAGAAATAGTGCCCGCGGGCACCATGTTGGTGTCTCCTGGCTAGAACAACTGAAATTATAAATAGTGTTAAACATTGTATAGTGCATCTGCTGCTTTCACGAATATCGAACCAAAAGTGCATAACCATTGAAAGCTTTAAATTTTCTGAAAGCTTTTGAGGAATCAACCGAATGGGCTCTGCTTTCACCTTTTTGCGATGATTCAAAGTTGCACACATCTGTATGCAAGCAACCGTCTCCACACAGGTGAAGAGTTTGAGTCAATCAGCAAATTTTTATAAGGAAATCGATTTCACGAAACACCGCGCATCGTCAGTCCTACAGCCTTATTCAAACAGAATCAAAAGAGCGTAATTCCGCTTGCTGGTGCGCCCCGATAAACAAATGTCTTTAGAGCAACACGTTGGCATTAAAATTCAAAGAAACGTTCGAACGCACAAGAACAATCTATCCAACTAAAAATTGTCAACTTTCTTCTGAATAGAATCGCACTAGTTCGTACATGCTTCGCATGCATGCACGTTAAGCATACGGTAATTGAGTGTTCCCGCGTGTAAGAAGGTTATTGGAAAAACGATAAACGTGGATAATTTTTTGGTTTGCTTGTTATTACTCTCTTAAAATTTTTACAAATATCTATTGCTTTGGGCGTTGTTTTGATTATTTTCTTAAATGTTAAACACATTTAGTCACTTAAGCTATGTGGTGATAGACTTTTGAAAGAGTCCGTGAGTTGTTAATACCTTTTCACTGGCATCTTCCAGTGTTCTCACATCTAACATATGATTTTACATTTTTGAAATTCACGTATCTTTGTGCCCATAGCAAAAGTCATGCTATCCTGTTAAAATTCTAAGAGTTACAATTTTTGTACTGAAAACCATTCATCGCAATTCAGGTTCATTTTAATCAAATAGAAACAAATTCAGCCAAAGATATCTATAGACGTACTGGTTAAACAAAAACCAAACGCCAAAATTTTCAAGAAAAGTTGGAAAAGCTCCATTTTTCCAAAGCAGAGAAATAGAAAACATTAATGCAGCTCGGCAAAAATGCGATTCACGAAGCAGGTGCAAAGGAACCGAGATTGCTGTTGTTTCAATTCTAAGTCTACTCACATATTGACATTAAGATATATCACAAATTTGATCATTCAGGGCAATTGCATAACTCATCAAATTTCATTGTTTCTTTCAAATTTGCTGGTTCGTTTCGAATAAATTTTTGATTGTTTGTTCAAGTCCGAGAATCCTGATACAAATAATTTTCGATCACTGTCGACATTTACCCAACTTATTCTGAATTTTTGTGCAATTTATCTTTTTGAACAATTCTTCCTAAAACGTTTTTACACACAAAAATTGTCAAAGAACTGGGCGAAGATATTAAAACGATTTAAAGAATAATGATTTTTAAATGCCGTTTGAACATTTAGTGTGGGCTTTATGCCTCTTTGTTTCAAGGAAAGTGTTTGTTTATAATAATCAAATAATCAAAACCTGCATTTCTGTGCGGATAATTTTTATAAATTTCATTGTTAAACTACAGTTTTCTTTAAAACATTTCACCCAACGTCCGACGAAGTCTATAGTTAACTCCTTATTGTAAAATCTTTGAAGGCGACCAACGAACTAGTCAGGATTTCTGCTGTAACGTTTTTCCATGGTTAAGATGATTTTTCTAAGACTTGGGTCTGTTGATGAAGTGGTTTGTAATGATTGATTGACTGCAGCCTATGTTGCTCTGGCACTGTGTTCCTTTGAAATACGCTCATCTTGAATGTATCCCACTGGCTTCATGAAAGCTCATATGACTGACATTTCTGCATGTAAGTTATTTATACTTACTGTCAGCTTAAGTTGCTACGCAAGCTAAATTTGAAAACCTGGCACTTTCCAAAACAAAGTATGCTATTATAAACTTGTCCCGAGGGGCAGAACATAGAAAAGAACACTAGTGTCAACTTCTGGTTTCCATATATTTTCGGCTATTTAGATTTCCTCAAATATTTATGCATACTTGGAACCACCTTAATTTTAAGCCATAAAATATATTTGCTGAAAACGTTGTGAAAATCGAATTCTTTTGAAAACTGGAGTGTCCGTTTGCATACACTGTAAAACTGGTAATTTCTGCTAACACTGAAAAATGTTTTTTTTTGAGTTAAACTGAAGAAGGGTAATAGCAAAGTTAAGTAATTTCCAGTCGTCTCAGAAAAATCATCTTACCACAGGAAAGCTTTTCAGCAGAAATCCTGAGTGGTGTGTTGGTCACCTACAGATATTTTTCAGTAAGAAGATAACTATAGACCTCGTCTCGCATGAAACGTTTTAAAGAAAGCTGTAGTTTAAAAATGAAGTTTGAAAAAAGTCTAGGCACTGAAATGCAGGTTTTCATTATTATAAACAAACATTTATTTGAAACAAAGAGGCTTCAAGCCTCGACTTAGATCGCTTGCTGAAACACTGCGGTGTTTTACCTACAGTATAAGTCTAAAAAAGTATGGTTCGTGGTGTTAACAAAGGTACTGCAAGAAAAGCAACTACAGAAAAATTGCAAGTACGCCTGTGCTTTTAAGAATCTATGTCTGAAGTGGAGGCAGGAACTAAATCATGTGTCATACTGCTATAGATTAAAAAGGAGAAAATCAGGAAAAATCACGAAAATCTTTTAAAGACAAAAGCAGTTCAAAAGTTGTTGTGGTATTTTTGCAGAAAAAAGAGAAATATGATTTCAAAAGTTAATAAGAATGTATGCAGAATACAGAAAAATTGCAAAAATAATCTGGCAAGCTTCTGATGCAAAACAATCGTGCAAAGGTCGTCTGTACTGTGTTTGCCATGAAGTTGCCTGTGAAAGTCTTGTTTTGCTTGACTTCTATGCGACGACGATTTTCTGTACAGCGTTATGTCAAGCTCAGGATAGCATTTTTTTCTTTGAGAACTTCAACATTTTTGTAGGTCCAAGCAATCCGGTCTAACTGCCTAGTCTGGCATAATATCCTAACATGGGTTAAAAGTGCTGCCTTCTACAGCCTGGTAGGCTATGCGCAGTGTCCCGTTGTTCCCTCTGAAATCGAGAAATCCAAGGTGCTCCGAGTCGATCCTTGTATTGTAGCTCTAAAGAAAGGCCAAGCATGAAGATTAGTTGATTTCGACGAAGTTGTAAAAGTAAAATACAGTTGTGAATCTTGGAACGCCTACGTCTGTCGCAACTGAAGCACTTGAAAGGTTAGGAGTTAAGCTTTTCCAAACGCAATTAGGCAACGGCCATATATCGCACAGTTGTCTCGAATGCTGGATGTGTACTTATGTTTTCGTGAGTGCTTCATAAGAGCCATATTCCTCTTCTACTTGACAGGGAGAATCCTGCAGAATGCTTTCCGCTTTCAAAGCAGAGTTTTCAAATTGAAAGAGTATAAGATTAGGTGAACGCAAACCAATGACCTCCGCGGTGGTATCATTTAATCTTCTTGACAGGGCTGGTGGCATTCGGGATCATCAGATGTACGGACGAACGATGCGAAACCTGGGAGGCGGTCACTTTATGGGAAGCATGCAAGGAAGTTCCAGGTAAACAAAATGGGCGAAGGTGACAGGGCGAACAATTTATTTATCTGAAATGAATAATATTGCTAGAAGTGTCCTGACACTCGATATTTTACATTTTGCTTCTTTACGTCTTCAGTCGATGTGCTGCAGGATTTTGCAGCTTGTTGTGCCATGCAATTGCAAGCTAATCACGAAAATAGTTCTGAAACCGTATGACACATTGTCGTCATCAACAAAACGTTTATCAAGCACACTGTCTCACTACAGCACCTCTTACCACGAGCAATCCTTCACCTCAATATTCTCATCATCAGCATCTTCTACAATGCATTATTGGGAATCTCTGCACCAGTAACTTGTTTCACTGTGATATAATTCTCTAATAAAAATGTCTTAAGTATAGCATCTTTCATCTTGGAAAGCTGCTTTTTCACCCTGTCAGAGCTAAGCCACATTTTATGTTTAAGAGTCTTTACTTAAAATGTAACGGATTTTTTGTGCGTGTGAGGCTACCACATGTTATAACGGTGGAGGCTGTATGATGATAGCAATTTGGTTTTCAAGGCAAACTCTTGAAGGGTTGTTTATGAGAGTTTGTTCGTTGTGGGTGATTAATTGTGGCGAAAGTGTAGGGACCCGTCTTCGGTGGTAGTGAGGAACGCGTTGTAGTTTTCTATTGTGCAGAGATCTGTTGCAGGAGCACACGTCAGTCTCCCAACTAAGCGACCTGACTTCTGTAGGTTGCCAAACCGAAACAAGGCGAAAAAAGGTTCTTAGCACTTTGTCCGTTAATAACTCTCCACTAGCATTGTAAGTTTGATTGGCTCCTTTGATTGTATTCAAATATAGGCCTACAAAAAACTCTCCAATAAACTTGAATGTGAAGTTAGAACAGCGTAACGCTAAACGGTTCTGCGTAGACTAACGGTGAACAACAATTTTGAGCATTTTCAGGAACAAACGGAATCAGCGACCTGTTGCCGTGATGTATGTTAGCAGGCTATCATGTCAACTGTTTGAGTTAGTAGACTGTTGGCAAACAAGTGCACTGCATTGAATCGCGAAAGGAATATCTCCTACAATCTCGAAGTACGAATGCACAAAACATTAAAAAGATGTATCTACCATGAAAGAATGCTATTTTATGTGTTGCAGCATGCATGAGTACATTTTTAGATCAGAAATGTCTCGGCGAAAGAATGCTTGCGGTAAAAGATGCCGTCAAAATTATTTTTGTTGGTACGTGTCACAAACAAGATTTGAAAACCTGCAACATTTCGTCAATAAGAGGAACTCATGGCCGCTAGCATGCATCAGCCTACCAGGGGTTCAAACCTGAGGTACATGTACACAGGGACGGATTTACGCATAGGCCAAATAGGCCATGGCCTAGGGCCCCGCTCTTTTGGGGGCCCTTTTCTGTGACAACTCAATGTTAACTAAAAATTTGCAAAACTGCCCAGAGGCATAACTTCACAATTTACCTTGAAACGGGCGGAAATGCAAATGTCTAGTACTCCAGACCAGGGGTCGGGAACCTTTTTGGCTAAGGGAGCCATGAAACCTACATATTTTTAGTTGTGTTTCCGTGAGAGCCATATAATATTTTCAAACACTTAATGCAACTAAGTTACTAACTAACGTGTGCATTTTTAAGCAAAACCAACAATTTTAAACAATGGTAAATGTCTGAATTTTCTGTTTAATAACATGCTTCCTACTGTTAATGGGACTTTTGGTGCTGCATGGTGTTGCTGATGGCTTTGTAGTCTGGTAGGTGGAAAATTACGGAATGTTTCATTCGTGAAAATCGTGTTCAGAAAATATCGAGCGAGCTAAACGCCGTCATCAAAAAAGCCACATCTGGCTCGCGAGCCATAGGTTCCCGACCCCTGCTCTAGACTCTTGTCAGTACAGTAACAATATGACAGTATTTTGCATCTGAGCTTGAGAGAGATTCAGGCCATGGGTATGGTTACAAAAAAAGAATTAAATGGTTACAAAAAAAAGAAAGCGGTTACAAAAAAAGAATGAAAAAGAAAAAAACGGTACTTGATGTTCAATTTCCACTGACAAAAAAGCTCCCAACAACGCAAGACGGCCAGATAATGAAAAACTCCGATGAAAAGCAAGATTGTCAGTTTTGGATCCTACGTTTGGTTGTTTTTACCAGATTTTCCGCAAACAGAGATTGCTTGTTGAAACTCTATATGTTAGTTAAATAAACTAGAACAGCTTCTCGCCAGCTTCACTGGGGAAAACGTATCTACATTGGGCTTACTTCATGGTTAACTGAGGGTGTTGTGACAATACTTTGCTTCTGTGCAAAACTTGTCTTCATGCTCTTTATCATAGGCCTATCATAGGCGTACGGGAAGGCATTTTACTGAGAGGGGCGGAAAAATTGCCCTGAAAATAACAATTTGCTCTAAAAAAAAACAATTTGCCCTGATGCTCTGAAATTAACTTTTTAGTACAATCCGAGTGGGGTCTGAAACCTCTTATAAATATGTTCTGTACAATTGAATTCGTTTATAACGGCTTCGTCTGTAACGTCAATTCGCCCATAACGTTACATTTTGTTCGGTCCCGATGGCATCTTTTACATGCATTTCATTTCGCTTGGAACGTAATTCGGCAATAACGTTCATTATGCAATCCCCTCGAGGTGCCGTTATAGGCAGATTCTGTAGTTACCTTGCTTGTACTCAATGGGGTGAAGTTCCTTGCGTGTTGTGTTCTTCCAGACAAGAAACTTTACGATAATTGCCTTTAATGATGCAAATATGTACGCGATTCCGATGGCGCAACGCAATGGTTAAAAGCGACCGTTCCGGACCGAAGGGTCTGACCCTACACCTGCCTGTGTTATCGTAAGTGCTGTGCGGCTGAGCAAGGCACTTAAACACGCGCACTCAAAGGAGCTTACCGAAGTCTTAGATCAAACCCACCGACATCCGATTGTTTGATTTTTACAGAAAACGAGGGCTTGGTCTAGATCAGCTATGCCCAACCCGCGGGCCGCATGCCGCCCAGTTTAGGTTTTCGCTGTAGTAAATGTATCCTATATACTGACAACCTGTCCTTATTTTGATAATCCTGAATTTGAAAATTTTGATGCAGTTGGTTTTCAGTGCCACTTTATCATGTCTGTTACCATTGCAATGAGGGTTCGAACGCTTTCGCTAAATTAGCTTAAGCTAAAATAAGTTGATAAGATCAAAGTAAGCCATTCAATGTGCGGCCTTCATTAATATGTCATTCAATGTACGACAGTGGTCCAGATAGTGGCATACCGGTACTTTTTGGCTCAGTAAGACGTTTGGGATGGACATAGCTGGGCTAGATCAAAGCCATTATGACAGTCACATCTTTAGTCCAGAATACAAACTAAACTAGTCGAATTTACACAGACCACCCCCAAGTGAATATACACTGAATACACTTCTATTTGAATAAGGACTGAGGATGCGTAATTTTACGTGAAATCGATTTCCTATTAAAAATTTGCTGATCGATTTCTTGCTTACACCCATCGTGGAAAGTACATACTTGAATAGAGATATGTGCAAGTTTGAATCATCGCAAAAAGACGAAAGCAGATGGCAGTCGACTGATTCCTCGAAAGCATACAGAAACACTAGTGCTTTTAAGTGAATACACTGCATTGAAAATTTTTTCACCGTTCAGCTTTTTTGAACAACTTGCACTTGCCCTGAAAAACAGAGTTTTCTCTGAAATTTTTCACTGTATTGACAATACTCCTTTTATCTTTCAGGATTTCTGAGCAACTTGCGCTTGCCCTGAAAAATGTATTTGCCCTGAAATTTCTCACTGAATTGAATATACTTTTTACAGTTAGGATTTTTGATCAACTTGCCCTTGCTCTGAAAAACAGAGTTGCCCTGAAATTTTTCACTGCTTAGAAATAGTTTTTATTATTCCGGAATTTTGAGCAACTTGCGCTTGTCCTGAAAACAGAATTTTCCCTGAAATTTTTCAAGCCGGGGGGCGGTAGACTCCCTCGCCACTCGCCTCGTACGCCTATGGGCCTATGATATAGAGGATGAAAACACTATATTTTATATTGTTTGGAAAATGACAATTTCAAAATAAGCCCTGTGTCAACTGAATGGATTGTCCTTGTTTGGTTAAAAAATTAGGGGTTACTATTACTACAAAAAAGGAGTTTATACGCACAGGTAATAAGATTGACAGCTAGACGATATTTTCGAGGGAGGCAACACGGTTCCGCATGAAAATCTTTGTATCCGAAAAACGAACCAACTAAAAATGCTAGAAATCGCGGAAATTGAACCAAGAGAACTTCTGAACTACACGAAAGAGCTATAAATTCCAAAGAAAAGATCCCAATATGCCATTTGTTCTTCAGACGAATGTAGGAAAGGCTTTAATTTCTGTTGAAGATCTAACGCATTGCGGATCTAAAGTCGGCACCACAAAAGATAGATTTTGAGTGGGCACTACATACAAGAGGGGCATACTTTTACGCTTTTCACAAAAACGGCCAAATGGGTCACACTTGCGTGGGGCCCCAAAAACTAAGGTGGCCTAGGGCCCCACGTTCCCTAAATCCGTCCCTGCCTGTACACCTAGGGGTACAGTTAAGCTTTGCAAAAAACTATATTTATATATTAATTATTTCCAAATATATATACATATATCAGTTAATATTATTTTCAAAAATAATTATATGCTTATTGTTAAATATATCTATGATTGCTCAGTCATGATCAAAAATTGTGTAATAAGAAACTTTAGGAGTACATACTCAACTGTCGAAATGCTGATGGAGTAGATGGTCAGAGAAAAGTTGGGAACTCCTGGTCTATACAGACCACATGTGTTTCGAGCTGAATCTCACATTTTGCATTAGCGCACATTCATTGTGCATTATCGAAATAAGTAATGCTGTTTTGGTCTTATAAACAGCCTGAACGAGATCTTACGTGCACTTAACCTGGCACGACCTGTTACAGTTTTGGTAAAGACCCTAATATGAGAACAATTCCTGGTTCATGACCTTGTAGCCACGTCTAATGTGAACACCAACTGTGTTTCCTTTGATTAAACCTTTTTTCCAGAACGAATTTACGCCTTTAGTCATAACCATCACACTAGCCCGCTGTACTTCGCCCTGTCCAGACCTCCTCAGTCTGAACTACTCCGCACAAGTCCATGGGACTACGTGCTCAAGCTTGCCTTTCTCGAGTACTTGACTTAGTTCGTAATTCCTCCTTTTATCCATAATTAGAACCCATAAACGCCTCTAAGTGGCCTACAGAATGGTTCGTGGATATTTACACACTGCTGCTTTATATAGCCTCTTTGTCTGCAGAAATTTGTTTCGTGGAAAATCATAAATCTTCCAGTAGGCCTACCGCGCAGCCCTACTATGTCAGATTTTGTTGCTTGTTCTTTGTGATATTTGAAATGCAATATCTACCTTCTTCGTCATATGAGCCAGTTGTTACTATCCACTGCTTGACCGCACAAGATTTCGGAGCAAGTGTTGAGCAGCCATTCAGTTGTTTCATCACCCAGAATCGTCAGGCCCTGCAGTCCATGGCGAAGTCAATGGATTGGACATTGGAGGACGACATGGTCGACGGCTTGTTTTTCTGCGCCACACTCACAGGCCGCAGAAGGGGCCATACCCCATTTCTGCAAGCAGGAGCGGAAACGTCCGACACCGGTGTGGAGGCGGCTAAGCCAGACCAACGCTGTTCCTGGAATGACCATTCCAGGTGCGTGCCGGTGTTGGGGATGAAAGTACGGAGTCTGGTAGTGTTGTCCAACTACTCCGTATTCCATCGGTGATCCGCCCAGAGCGCCGCACTTCTGTTGTTGTCGTCAGATGAACTGATGAGTTGTTGTAGCCTACGGCGGGTACAAACGGATGTCTCGATTTGTGACGCCGTGCATTCCCACTCAATGGTCAGGTGAGCGCTGAGTGAAGCAGATGTCCAAGCTCCAGGGCACGGCGTGCCAAAAACAGTGTGGTTCCTTTGCGACGAAACTCAGCAGGTTGGACGCCTGCGAGGATAGGAAGGTTGTCCGCTGGTGTAGGATGCAGGCATCCAGTCACAATTCACAAGGCGTCGTTGATAGCAGGGTCAGTGAGGCGGGTGTTAGCACTGCGGCACCAGACGGGAGCGCAGTACTTTGCTGTTGAGTGGACCAGGGTTAGGGTGTCTGTTCGCAACGTTGTTGCTCCAGCACCCCAACCAGAGTTAGCCAGAGGCTTCAAGAGAGCGACGCGTGATGTCAACCTTTTGCAAAGTGACTCAAGGTGACGGCGATACGTGATCGCAGTGGTGTAGGATGTAGGGGGGCAGGGGGTGCAAGCGCACCCACAAAAGTTTTGATTTGTTGAAAATCTGGGGAAAAATCCTGAAAGTTCCTGGCAAAATCCGTGAAAATCTGAGCAAATTCCATGCAAATCTGGGCAAAATCCCTGAAAACCTAGGCAAAAGTTGGGCCCAACGTTGTTTGATTTCAAACAATGGCGTCCAAGGTTGGCAGAAAAACACATGAGAACCTTTTTTCTTTTTTTTTGGATGTCATACCAAAAAAAGGTCTTCATAATCTCTATGAGAGAAACTTTTAGGCAAAGTCACACAAAAACGTTTCGGGTAAGTTTAAGAAAATTCGGGTAGAAATCCTTCGCACTCCCAAAATTTGTCTGTTCTTACACCTATGTGTGAGCGACCTGTCCAACATTACTCCCAGGCATTTGGGCTCGGAGTAGAAGGGTAGGGTTTGGTTGTTGTGGTTGACTTTCAGCTCACGTTTAGCTTCCTTGTTGTTGAGGTGGAAGACTGCCGACACTGTTTTTGTAGTTCTGAGCTTTGGCTTCCATGTCTGGAGGTATTCATTTACGGTTGCCATGTCTTTGCTCAGCACCCCTTCCATTGCCTGCCAGTCTCCGTCAGCATGTATGATTGCTAGGTCGCCAGCAAGTACATACTTTCTGGAGACGGTGTTTGGCAGGTCATTGGTGTAGATGTTGAAGAGAAGGGGTGCCAGGACAGATTCCTGTGGGACGACGTTTTTGTGGTATTGTAACCTTCTCCGTTTGCCGTTTCCAACCATCACCATGATCATTCGGATCATGTGTCTGTCGGGCAGCAATCGCAGTAGCTTGCAAGTGATGCCGCGATGCCATGCCATACAGTGTGTTAGGTTGCTGTGAGATCGACAAACAGCTCCGGCCTTCTATATCCACCTATATCCACATAAAGAAATGTAACGAATCGAGTCAATCATGCAACTCGAATTGATTGGCACACCGTAGTCTGTTTTAGAATCTAAGGTTTCCGTGCACTCCTAAACAAGTGTTTTTAGCCTGAATGGACAGTTTGTTTTTAAGTTTCCCACTTTCTTGTTTGTCCTTGTGAGTCCCTTGCTTCTTTGGTTTGATTTAAACAGGAAAAGATATAATGAAAAATGATGCTGTTGCAAGGGTAAACTTTTACTCTAAAATTTTTTAAATTGCAAATGTTTGTTTAAACACTGCAGTGCAGCATAAACTACAGAATTTTCTACTACAAATTGCAATGCATCCTTCAATTTTTTTTAAAGAGAGTGTGATAACATAAATATTTTTGTTGATTTTTCTTTTGTAGAATAAAAACTTCTATAAAAATTTTCATTTAAATCTTTTGGGGTATTTGTTTAAGAGGGGACAGAACATTTGCTAAATTTTTTCATTTGTCGGCGGTGGATCACCAGACAGATTTGTAGATTATCGTACACAAGAAACTTATATCCCATTAGCGACTCCAAACAAGCTGACAAGAGGTTCAGAAAGGTGCAAATGCTTTACTGGAACAACAGAACTTTGGGCATTTGCTCAATATGGAACATGTTTAAGACTAACTGATAAAGACCAGGTCTGAACATTTGGTGGAAGTCTTATCGTTTTAACAATACCACTGCAAATAATAAATTATAAGTCGTTTAAAGAAAAATATTTGCGTGCAGACGTATAAAAATGAGTGAAAGTATGAAAACGAAGCAGCGTTGGATTGAAGTTAACTTGCTACTGTAAAAACATTTTGCTAACCCTGCGATCTACAGTATTTATAAGTGTTCCGAAAATAAAGGCTGCTTGTTTCAGGGCGACTCGTTTCAAATCACGCGGTTTCCTGCAAGGTCTTCCAGGGATAAGTAAACTTTCGCTTTGTAATTATAGTTTTTCACTCATTACAGACCGTCGTATGTTGAAGGCACTTCTTCGCATAGCAGTTACAATTCCGTAGACAACCTTGAGAACATTGATTTACCTGCAAACGTTCCAGGCTGTTCTGAAACGGATTACCCTATTACTGATATAATGAACCAGGTAAGTACCTTCTTGCCTCTTTGCGTTAGATAGCTCTTTCATACGTGGTAAGATCACCATAACTAACTTTCTCCAGCAGAAGAGTAGCCACTGAAAATAAAGCTCTGCAGCTATTCTAGAATCATTTTCCGTCAAAGTACTTCTTTGTGGAAAACGTCATATAAAAACAAAAAGGGAGGCAGGAAACAAAATTCAGTTCTTGTTTAATGTAGTGTTTCTTGTATCACACAATATTATAATTACATATTTTTTTAAAACATGCACTAGACTTTTTTTTTTGTCGATACAGATTTTCACACTTCGTTGTATTATTTTTGTTTGATTAGATTGATATGTCGTCGCAGCACGGAGCAACAGCAGGAAGTGCTTTTTCAGAGTCTCGGCCACAGATGAGGAGTCAAAACATGCAGTTTGACACGGCCCAAACAGACTGCGGCAACGTTCAGTATTTTAAATGCGTCAAACGACAGTACCCAGAGAGCGAAGTGGCTTCAACCAATGTCCCTACTCGAAACAACGGTGCAGATTTTTCGCTGACTACACAACAGCAGGCAAACGGTTTGAAGACCGTTGACAGAGGCGCGGGAACCTTCCCCTCCAATTTGCCGCGGTCTTGCAACACGTACACGCCGGTGGATTACTCAGACAATCTTCGCCAGGGCTTGCAGTTGTCAGCCTTAAGCCGCAGTACGGCATGCTGGTCAAGGTCGGGGCAGTTATTTTCTCCGCAGACAGCAAGCTGCTCCCAGCAAAATTTTTTTACCGGCCTTGCGTCCAGCACTTTCAGCCAGCCGCTTGTTCCTGCTTCAGAACAATGCTTCGGTGCAGAAAATCAAACATCCGTTATGGATGAATTACAAACCCAACCCTCTTCCAGCAACACTGCCGGTAACACAGAGTACTGCCAAGAGCAAAACGCACTTGCGTCTTTGTTTGTGCCGAGAAATTACAACTGTAACAACAATAGCAAGCTTCGCAAGCCCCCCTTAATTCTTGCATCAAGCAACAAATTTCATTCGCAAACTCGAGCATGCCAATCAGCTTTTGTGGTAGAAAAAAATGTAACAGAAAACTTTAACCACAGAAGGAGAAAAGTAGAGTAACCTAAATGGCAAGTATTCTCCTCTGCTCTTTAATTCACTACTACCACAAAAAGACTTGTGGCCCATAAATAAACAATTATCTGTAACTGTTTGCTGTATAATATATCAAATGCAAATGATTTACTACAAGTTTCACAAAATTGGTTTGCCCTCCAACCACTTCTTTTTGAAAAATTTCATTATGTCTTACTTTTCTTGAACTCAGTCACAAGCATCCCTTGTACATCACCTTCAGCAAAGCGCTAGCTGAATACTTATCGTTTGTTTTCTAACAAGCTTGTGACCTGATGGTTAAGTTTAATGATTCCCAGGAAAAATAATTTTTCGACCATGTTCATCAATTTGTGAGTGTCAAACGGAGCGATTTTTTCTGGTACTAAAATTGGTTTGGTTGCAATTTTATGTAGTACTGTTTGATATTTTCAACCACTGATTTTTATATTTGTGTTTTTGTGCGGTCCTATTTTGTACGAGCATTTGCGGAATTTTATACGTGACGTCACACTACCAACTAGTGAGTCAGCCTTGCCTTCAATACTGCCATATTTTTGTATTACATATATTAATGTCTTCAGTTTTCAAACAGTGAAAAGCAGCATGAACACTTTGGGGTGTTTCCGAAACCAAGCCCTGCTGCAACTTCCTGTTGCAGACAAGCTCTGTAATTTCTTCGCTGTTTATATTGTTTGCTGTAAAACACATTCGTATGAAAAACTGGTAACGTTCAAAAGTAGAATTCGGAGAAAGCATTCAGCTTGTAAGTTATTGATCCAATCCCCAACAACTTGATATAACAGGTGATTTACATTTTTTATCACTGCAGATGATCTTAAAACATTTGATAAAAAGGCGTATGCATGCAGTGTTTAAACTGCAGTTTCAAAAATCTTTCCGTAAATACATGTTGGCTTTACCGCACTGTGATTCTTTGTATTAACTCGACGAAACCTATCAAGAATTGAATGGGTGCTTCGCGTGTGATCGTTGATTTTGTATTTCTGGATTTGAGTGTTACAGTTTATGATGCGGTTTGGTTCTCCATTACATGTTTGAAACAATATTTTTAAAAGCATGATGGAAATAACGCGCTGATGTTTGCCCAAATTATTTCAAATAATAACGTATTTTGAAAATTTTTAAGCATAGTTTTCATAATTTCCATAAATAATCTCAATGTTTTTCACACTTTTTTCTCAGTGGGTACCATGCAGTTTGACAAAATGTTTACTTGTCAAGAGAAATAGTTCAGAAGCGAATCTCCTACGGAGACGTGTAAAATGGAGATAATAAGCCATTGTTAGCGCTTAATCGTTTTTCTTACGCACAAGCAACTCGTTCTTTGGTGAAAACTACCCAGTGAGGAAGCTTGGTTGTGATGCTTTGGAACAAAACATTAAACTTGGAAACCAGCACTTTATCAAACTGATCCGCTAGGCTGGAACGTTGTCTAAATCTGAGGCCAGGAGTACCAGTTTTTAGGTATTATATTTTTCTGACCACTGTACTACGGATCGGTTTCATGGCTTAGTGTAGCAAAAAACGCTTGCAGAAATATGGCGGTCGTAAGTGTGATTACCACATAAATGGAGATTTTTGGATTTGCCTGTCTTGTTCGTTTAACAGATTGGATGATGTCGTGTGCTGTAGTGGCTACTAACCTTAGTCTGGTCACGGACCATTCCAGAAAGAATCTTAAGCCTTCAGGCCTCCTACATAACAATTTAGGATTTTCAATAGAAACTTCTGCTCATCAAGGGAAGTTTGCTGAACTGAAAACATATTGAAATTGAATAATCCGAAAAATGCAACAGTATAGTCATGGTCATCGGAAGGATATTTTTCCAACGAAGGGCCACTCGGGGATTTTTCCAAAATTTTTCTTGGCGGGGCCAAAAGGGATGAAATTTGTTTTTTCCATTCGAAACTAAGAAAACAACTTTTTTTTGCTGAAATTTTCAAAATCCAGGGGGTCCGAGGTCCCCCCTTTTCCAACGCGTGTTTTCAAAAGCAATGTTTGGAATTGTTACGTGACGAAGGTGTTATAACAAACAAAACATTCCATAAAACTGAAAGCATCCCAATACATATCTCTTGAGCGATTTTAATTGTCACGTTTATTTAATCCATCAAACATTTATCAACCGTTAAAACCGTTCCATGGATTCCAGACTGGGTAGATGTTTTGCCTTCCCTTGCAAGTAGAAAAAAAATAATGTGCCTCGTCGACTTGCAAGTTATGTTCTGCAAGTAACAAGATAGTGGTTTCGGTGCTCAGTGCTTTCATGGTTCTATTTATTTTCATGGAAACACGCAGCTTGTAACCCAGGACTACAAATTGATTTGGGTGATCCATAATGTCCCGTGGGAAAAACAACTCACCATTGCATAACTTAATGGGTAAATTTTGGAATGTGATTCCCTATTTGTGTTAAATATGCCAAATAGTACCGTCAACTTGAGCGTTTGTTGAGTTGTCTCTGTTTGGCGATTGCAGACTGATAGCCAACCTTAAGTTAACTTTCTAAAACCTCAAGCGTTCAATTGTGCTACCTGTTCTGTGAGCCATACCGATACTCAAATGTCAAATCCAGAACTCTGACCAAAAACTATCACTGAGTTTTCATAAACGTGTGAACATTTTAAATTTTTTTTGCTTATTTTTGCTTACTTTGCTGTAAATTTTTTTCCTTTGCTGGTTAACCTGCGTTCCCTTCAAAATTTGGGATGCAACAGCGAATATGTAGTTGCTTTTTAACAGATCAACCAGCGACACGAAACAACGTTGCAAATCACCTGCTTCTGATGCTTCTTCAATTTTCGAACACCTAATATCAGGCATGCAATGCCTGTTCGAGGTGTTGTACCTATGCAATGCCATGCACTGTTTTGCAAATTATTCTCTGTCATCGTTGTTTTCATGTGATCGTATACTTTGCGCTACTGTTTCAAGACAAAGAGTTGACATAAACTACCACGCACCACCTTGTCTTTTATTTCACTGCTACGTTGATATTTCCAGGAGATTTTCGACAATGATAAGCAACGCAATGGTTTCATAAACTCTAGCACTTTTTATTTCCTTAACCTCAAAAAGGCATTTGGCTGCTTTTTGCGACACTGTCGCTTTTTACCCACCAGCTCTATTTGCATCTTCGTGAACCAGTTACAGACAGAAGCTTGCTTTCGAAGGAATAGAATCACAGGTACGTCAGCCCGTGCACCTAATAAAATGCTTTGCTTATTTCCTGCAACAAACGACAACTACAGGTCACATGACCGATCAATTATTATGATTGCAGCGAAGAGCGCGCTACTATAACTTTGCTTGAAATGCTTCTCACAGAACCTTATTGCATATGCACTTTGGCTGAACACCGATCATTTGAAGCAAAGATTGCAGTCAGAATAATTTATTCACCATGAATCAATGTCTGATGATAAATTTTTACAGTAAAATGGTTAAAGTGTTTTATTGGTTGCGTGGAAGTTCTGCCTATGCGTTATAGAGGTACAAATACATTTGTCAATATTTGGAAAACAAGAATATTAAAAAATAACCCCTTTGTGCAATATTGCAAAATTCGTCGATGTTCTCAATTACCGCCTGCTTAATATTCATAAGAAAGCTTTGCTTTGCCGTGCCTTCGCAAACCTGCAGGCGTTGCCTAAAACGAAGCCTACACCGAGTCACGCTGGATATTTTCGCGCAGGACGTAATTGCAGCAAGCGATGTGCGAGAGCTTCCCAGAAACAAACAGGAAAAATTTACTACGGATGCCAAGCCTTTTCTTTTCTTAGGCACGCAGAGGTGTTTCCTGATTTAAACCGCGCACGTCAAGCCGGCAGCCATTCATTATAACCGAGCAGGAATAATGATCTGCCAGGTCTGAGGATGGCGGCGGCTTGCACTGGCGTTCCATGCCCCAGCACTTGAGCAATCAGCAGCTGCTGGCGCCAGCCGCGTATGGTCGTCCGTTTGGAATTTCCTGTCATGGCATCGGCGTGACTACAGGAGTGCGGTGGCGAAGTGACGAAAGCGCGCAGCAGTTCGTTTCTTGCAATCTCGCTTGTTGCGAAATTTGACACTCGCACTTCACCACTGCTTCACCACCGCGTGCATTCCCAAGCGCGAATCATGCACGTCAAGGTGCGATCTGGAAGCAGCTGACGTGACCTTCAGCGTGTTGACACTGGTGTACAATCCGTAATTTTTGCATTCTTTTTGATTTCACCAGACCATAAATTGACCATTATAACTCTATAATTCTCAATATTCGTAAAGATTGAAGGGAAATGGTGTTTGTAATAGTACCTATTAGTTCGTCTTTCCTATATTCTGAAGAAATAATATGAGGTTGACGTACGTACGTCTCTCTTCACAACATCTTTGATTCATACGAGAGGGTGGCCATCACTCTGGGAACCTGGGCTCAATTTCTCAATAGAAAATGTTTTGGGGCAACCAAGCTTCATAGAGACGGAGGACATGACTAAGCTAGCACAGGTGCTTGTCTTCAGATTGTTACAAAAAAGAGCTACTGTACAGCCGTTTCGGTACAAGATTGTTTGATTTGCGGTCTTACTGTCCCTCAAAGTAACAACGCAGTGTGGCTTGCGGGGAATTACACCCATTACAGCGAGTGAAAAACATGTTTTATCCAAATAAATTTTGCTATGACCTTTTATGCATTGAGGTTTAAAAACAGTATTCCATAAGTTGGGGTCTTGCATTTTAGGAAAAAATCGGTGAAATGTTGATAAAACATCAGAAAACATTTTCACAAATTCGCATTGCTAAATATTCCATAACTATTACATTTTCATGAAATATGTTCTAAGGTTGTTTGAAGTTTGTTTGCTGCTTATTTCGTTCTTCTCCAAAAATACATTAAACTCTTGCCAAATGTTTTAAATTTAACGAGTTTTACTGCACTGGAGCAATTGGTTACTGCCTACTACTGATTTGAGGTAACGCGTTAAAAACAATAGAATAAAACCCTTAAAGATAAAGAAAGCATTCTCTGTGACAAAAATATCAGCAGGAACCATTGAAAACTAGTTTGCTTCGGCTGTAAACAACGAAATGATTTTTTTAACTTGTCCTCTTAGGTACCTGCTATTTACGCGGTTTAAAAATCTATTTACGCGGTTTAAGGACATCCCTGTCACCCCAAGTCTTATGTACACTGATTGTGTTTATTGTGATCAGAAGTTGTGATTGCATCCGTAAAACCCAGTTATGAATGATCGTGCAAGCACACCTTATGATTATTCAATTGTCCTTGAGACTATAAACAAATGAAAACCGATTTCTGAAAAAGGACAGGTTTATTTAAGTTGAAAACTCTTTAATTCCTGCGTGGGCTGACGTTCTAGTAACAATGATATTTATATTGACTCAGGCTTATGGTCCATATCACAAGGGTACTCGAATAACACACTAACACAAAAATTGTTTGTCATAGCGCGGTACAGAGTAAGTGTTAGATGACAAACACAGACAACACAGGGAGATGCCAACCACTGAAACAACGCACCAGCTGCAACTGCATTCACTCATCATCAATTAGTAATCCGGAAGTGGGAATAAAATGAATACATTTTTATATCAGCTTCTGAAGAAAATGTCTAAAATCGTCGGAGGGGATGCTCAGCGGCGCACATAAGCAAATGTTTTTGCGAGATGTTTTTAGCTTGACGCTGAAAACCGTTTGTTTTCACTATATTTAAAGCAAGATTTGACGGTTGGTATTTTACTAGTTTTATAAAATCAAGTAAACCACGTATTTGGCTTGCGCGCATCCCCGATACGGCGGAGCTGAAAGAGGAATTCCAAGAAAATGCAGAAACCATGAGGCGCCACGAAGCACACAGAAGGTTTTAGGTTGCTATACACATAGGCAATACAGAAAAAACAGGCACCAAGATAATGCACCAGCAGCTAATGCAATTGGACAACGCACCAGCAACTGCAGCAAATAAGTAGCGACGTTTACTTAGACAAAAGGGATTGCCCTCGAACCATGCGTATTGTAAGAACGAAGGCGCAGTTTGGTTATAATTTGTTGTGCACAATGACATATATTTAATTGAACCATCTGCTTTCCTTAAAATTTTTGCCTTCTGCTCAGCTCCTCCGAGGGGTGGATCTACATTTAAGGAACCTTAGGTAAAGTGGTTTAGCGAGATGCTCAAATAATCATTTTGCACAAGCAAGTCAATAATTTTTTTCTTGTGTTTTAGAATTTTCGTCAAAATTGTTTCCGAACAGCCAAATAGACACGTTCTGAAACTAAATTTAAAAAAAAGGATTTCACAAAAAACGAAGTACTGAATTCCTTCGCTAACCGCCATTTTGTTTTTCCGAACAGCTTTTGTTTCGAAAGCTGGACATCTGTACGAAGTGGAACAATTTGAAGTGAATTTTTTGTACTAAAAAGAAGCAGGTGCTACTCTCATCATACGTTTAGGGCCTTAATCTTGAATGAAAGTAACTGCACGATTATTGGTTATTTGTTAGAGCTCTTTACTCATGCATTGGTGTGTTTGAAATAAGGTGCTCTGAGAGAACATTCTCAAATTTATTTGAGCATGTCTTATAACGTCAACCATAAGTTTGTATTAGTTCTTTGCGCTGAGTTTTGCAATTTTTGAACATCGTGCTGAACCAGCTTGAAAGCTGTTGTTTCGAATTCAAACAAAATTGTAAATGTCTGTGGCGGAGGTACTGCTCAGCACTCTCCTTGCGCCACCTGTTCACCGAAATGACGATTTTTTAAAGACACAACAGCGCTGTTATCAATTCAAACCCTTAGCATGGGAAAGCGAAATGCCCACATTGAAAAGCATTTTCATGTAAAATCACAGTTGTAGAACGTTATCGTGAAGGTTTTTTTGCCGAAACACACTCAACGATCCAAGCACACATTCAAGCCCTCAATGCATTTGCTCACAGAGTATTTTCACTACTCGGTCAACAGTTTAACCTGTGCGAAAGCAAGACGTTTTTCGATAGAAACAATATTAATCGCATTATGTTAAACCCACAGTTCAAAAGAAGAGAGCTATCCAAGACCCAGGGAAAGTTTGCTTACTTACTGTGGTAAGCATAGCAACACCAAGGAAGAGACTGATGCATGGATATTATGAAAATGAAATCAATCGACATTGAATAGGAAAAGAAAGACAACTGGTTTACTTCCTCACCTTAATCCAACATTGATGTTGTCACACACTACCAAATATCACATTAATTAAAAGAGAAGTTTTTTCTTCTTCATAGATAAAAAATTAACGTGTGCGCTGCACACGAAGAAACGTATTTTTGCAATGTGATTGTTTTTTTTTCTTTGAAGTTGCAACGCTGTGCGATAGCGATGTATATACAAGATTAGTATTTTTGCAGGATTCGACATATAACTTAGTAAAGATCAAACAACAAAATCGGTCCGAAAAATATCTATTCTGCAGAATTCAAACTTTATTTGAACATGTTTACGAGAAATACTTGTTCCGGTAAATGCTTTCTCCTTAGCTGAAAATATTAGGACCAGGTTTTAAGAGATGATCACAATGAAGAAGATTTGTACACCTAGTCGTTACCCTTAGACACCGAATGCTGCATATTTTTCTCACTTCATTCTTGTAACAGGCAGTTTAAGGGTTGTATCAATTTACAGATTTGATATTGAAAGCACTTTACTTTTGTTTTTACGACAGATAAATATCTGCGATAACCTGTTATTGTCAACTCAAGAAATATTCATATCGTTTCTTAAACTTCATTGGGCGATAAATAAAAAAACAATGTTATATCAAAAATATTGATACAAGTAATAGATTAATTACTTCCAAAAATCTTTTGTCAGAATAGCGTTAAAAATGATTTTAATTTACCATGTACAGCAAAAGTACGAAAGTATTTTTTGAACACCTAACTGCTTTTCTAAAAAATTTTTGCTCGATAACAAGCACATGATGAAAATATGGTGTTTTACAATTTACATTATCAGGATTTTTGTTAAACAAAGGAAACATTAAAATCACATTGAACTTTCGTTAACTACCGTCAACCGTCTTCCCCATCAGCTTAGATAGAAAAGTTTTAGTAAGGTTGTTGTAGACTGCACCGCATAACCAAGCGTATATTGAAATATTAAAATCATTGGAAAATGCTAACGACTCATTTTAAAATTGAAAATTATATTGCAAAGAACTGTGATCTTGATTCAATACACAAAAATGTGCAATCTACCACCTTTGAGCAAACAAACTGCTCTAAATTTATGTGTTTTTGACAAGCTATTGCCACTTTCGTTGCTCAACCCGGTCGTCGACAATATTTGGAAAGCTTTCTGTGGAATAGTTACAGGTTGTTTGTAAGCTAATTAAAGCTGTTTGTAAGGTAATTGAAGTTGTTTGTGATGTAACTAAAACCGTTTTCGAGGTAGCTGAAATCAAGATAAAAAGATGAGTACCAACTTGGAGCAAATGGTGCGAATATCCTATTCAAAAGTTTGAAAAAATTGAACTTTTGCTGGATAAAAGCTGTGATACTCAAGAATGCGCAGAAAAGCATTTTATATCGTTATTTCTATTTTAAACTAATCTTACTACTCTTTTCTAGACCGATTAACTAAAAATTGTTTGACTTTTTGTCTTATTCTATTTTCAACCAGTCAGCTATAACGTGAAGTTCGCTCGATAATCTCCCATTGTCACGTCATAAATAAAGTAACGCCATCCAGAGAAAAAGCTCCATTTTCCTAACACTCGGTTTTGTTTGCGCCCCTAACCAAAAACGCTGTTTTTGAACGGATTGACACCTCAACGCTTGTCTTCCGTCAAATTGTGTTGCAAATCGGTTTGACCTGGCATGTTTTGGCCAAGCAAAATATAGAAATTCCAATTAAAACTCTCTAATTCCCGATAATTTCATTTACCTTGGGCAGTGGCGTACATAGGGTTTTCAGTGCCCGGGGACAAAGTCAATTTAGGCGCCTCCACCCAGCCCGTTAGATGCGATGAATGAGTTGGGAGTAAAAGGGCGTCGAAAGCTGACTTGGACCTCGCATATAAGTGTTTCTAGACCCGTCTAAAAACTTTATATGAATGTGACGTCACGCAGTTGACGTCAGGACCTTTGAATGTCGGAAATCATTAACTATCGTGAAGTAAAGAATCTAAATGTTTC
>Ga0210059_1002769_pt1 | contig 27693 bp, 15 predicted proteins | sample Ectturendosymbi2_FD_188042 | JGI IMG/M metagenome (GOLD analysis project Ga0210059, IMG submission 188042) | Ecteinascidia turbinata endosymbiont from Florida, USA - Sample 2 (SPAdes) (version 2) | ecosystem: Host-associated > Tunicates > Ascidians > Unclassified | place: Key West, Florida... | reverse complement strand
GTCTTATATTGTTCACTCGACATTCCAACACATATGCAGTGGTACCATTTTGTGCACTCTCCATCACACTGTAGGGCCTCCTGTTTTTTGGAGACAGTGTCCTGACACACTCCACATTTATTCATCCTGGATGCCCCCAGCGGCCTTTCAGGCAAGTAGCTTTAGCTGAAATCTACATTATAGTAAGCCTACAATATTTCTGAAACTTATTCAAATAGACATGCAGTACAGTGAATTATTTTCACTACCATTTAGTTTTCATTGCTCAATGCAAAATATCGGTTTTAGCAACCTCGGTTACGTCATCAAACCTCCGCAACCAAGCTCCACTATTTACAGAGCTCTGCCTTTTACAGGGCACCAAGACTTAAGCCTGAAAAAAATAAAGAAGAAAAAAACAAAACGAAAGTCCGCAAGGTAAGAATCAAACCGAAAACCATCGGCATAGTAACCGTAGCGCATAACCATTATTACGCCACGAGATCCACGCAGTTTGAATGACAAACTAACCCTTTTATTTGAATTGCATCAGGACAGGTGTATCTGTGGTCACTTCCATTATATAATACAGACGAGTCATTGCAAACTACCTTGTCATTTGCATAGAGAAGGTTAGAACCATTCCGATGATTTGGGCAGCGAATTTGACAATGCTGAAACAGAGCGTTTTGTATGCCAAAACGTGCGTTTTTGACAATGTTGAAACAGCGTTTTTGACAATGCCGAAACAGAGCAATGTACTACACAGAAGAAGAAGACATAAAATTATGAGAAACTACGCTACAGTTTTGGTACACGAAAAGCGGAAGTGCTAAATAGCCTTATAATAAATACTACGGCCAAAGCAAACGATACAACTGACATCTTGCAAACGTTTCGATAACAACTGTTATCATCTTCATTGCATAGCTATTGCTATGCACTGAAGATGATAACAGTTGTTATCGAAACGTTTGCAAGATGTCAGTTGTATCGTTTACTACGCTACAGTGTTCAATACATAACAGCTTGGCCCATATCACAAAGTGGGTGCAAGTTGATCTAATTTCAGCTGTTCACACTCACTAACCAGTAATTTGGGTATGCTAATACTGATTCAGTATGTCTTTCAGTAGCTGAAAGACATGAACCTTACAATTAAACTAATTTTAAAGTTATGCACAAATGGAAACATCACATGTTCCATACTGGCGAAAATGTACAGTGAGTTTGCAGATGACACAGCATTAAAAGCATACTTTAGTTACCAGCTGCATTCAATTCCCAGTCAGTTCACACACTGAAGACTTAATTACCACCACCTTTGTAGCCTGCCCAGCCTCACATTCAGCATTAGTAACTGTAAATGTGCAAGGAAAAGGTGTGCAGTCAATCAATAACTAATTTTGTGTTTTCATCCATAATGAATGTGTGCAGTTTGTTGCTTTGTATTTTCTTATTCTGCACATAAACTGGTTTGCTTGTTATTTTTTCAGACTATTCTACTGGATGTATTGTGTACATGTGCTGTTGGGTCTGACTCATTCCCAGTTCATTGCGTTTGTGTGTGTGCATACTTTGTGGCAAAAAAATAATGTAGTGTCCAAAATGTTATGCTAAATGTTGGCTGTTATTTATATGCTGAATTCAAGATATCATCAATTGCTAAGATGCTTTTGTCATGAAATGGGTTTATTGCATTGTTCTCTGCATCATAAACCTTACGGTTATTGTTGCTTTTCTCACCTATGTGCATGCTTCACCTGCTCATCTGTATATACCTAAACTCTTGAACACCCATTGCTTGCCCACCACCATCTGTGTTACATTAATGTTTGTTGTGTTTGATTTAACATTTGTGATTCTGTACTACTACTGTATATTATTATCATTCACTGTGGTTGGACGTTGTATTGTATATATATATGTGTGTTTATTCATCATTGTGGATGATACACTCACGTCTTCCATGCTCTAAGTTTTTGTATTTTTTGACCTGAGCAATCTTTAATGTATTCATGTTAATATGACAAGAAATGCTAAGAAGAGTGTAGCGAGTTCATCCTGGTTGCTGATTGGCCTTGTCTATGACTAAGCAACATAGCATGCATTGTGAGTTGCCAAGCTAAAGCAAGGCTATTACAAGGGCCTCACTGTTTAAGCAACACAAAGCTTTTTAACATAAGGCTTTGCTATACCAGCAGATTGACAACAGTGAACTAACAACCAAATATACATTTTTCATAACAGTCCACTGTATAACTTAACGATGTTACCCAGATGTTTTAGTATTGAAGTTTTTTATCTGCTAAGTAAATCCCCTTTATGTATTTGAACTTATGTGGCATTAACCTTATAAGCAAGACTAAATGGGAAACAACAATTCATATGATTACACAGGAAAGTAGCAGCTATAATGGAACCAAAATCTGTGATTATATGATACATTTTTTAATCGGCAGTGGCTACAGATAGGCCTGTGGATCTTGAAATTTGAAAACTTATTCATACGCCACCTGTGATATAACAGTAACGCACGACAAGAGTGCAGGAGGCTTGGTAGAAATTAACTAAGCCTGAAAGATAAACCCTAATCTGAACTGTAGCCCTAATCCTAACCTAAAGCTAAGCTAATGCTAACCTAATACTAAGCTAACGCTAACCCTAACACTAACCCCTAAAGGTAACACGTAAACCTGAAAGTAAAGAAAAAAAAAAAAAGTTTGCAAGGTGATAGTTGAACCGAAAACCATTGGCATAGCAGCCGTAACGCATAACCCTTAGGCTACGAGATCCATGCTGTTTGAATGACAAACTGACCCTTTTATTTGAATTGCATCAGGCCAGGCGTATCCGTAGTCACTTTCTTTTTAATCTATCTATCTGGTTAAATCTTTAGGTGAATTATTTAATAATCTTCTGTATGAAGAATATTATAAGTCAAATTCTTGTGCAAAACCAGTTCGTAAATAGTGAAAAAAAACATGTTTGCTACTAAAAACACAATTACTGATATGCTCACTAATCACTATGGTGCACTGATAACACATATATGCATTAGAGATGGCACGGGCCCCACTAACAGTCCAGTCTTCGGGCAGTCTGCTAAAGGTTTTGAAACAGTTGGTTAACAATTTTTTTAGCGATGACGTCATTCCAGGCCACTGAGTTCTGCTTGCCAATTCGGCAAAAACTTTTGTTTTTCCACATTTAAAAAATCTAACAAGGAAATGTTTTGCTGCTGTTTTCTCCTTTTTATCTTTCTGCTAATGTTCTTTTTCACTTGTTCCCACGCAAACCAGTGAACCATGTTATCAATCAATCAAAGCAACAAACACTTTCATTTATAGTATGTTGCTGTCGCTGAGGTTTAGGCAGAACCATAGCTAGAAAGTTTTTAATAGGGGGGCTTAGCGTTTCTGCGGGATGGCGTGACATTCTAAAAATTGACAAAAACTGTACTGATTTACAGTGCTTCATGTTTCAATTTAGGGGGGACTTGGAGCTTTGTTTGGGGGACTAAGCTCACCAAAGCTCCCCTATGGTGACGGGACTGGGTTTAGGTTTAGGACAGGTATTATCAAACTTTCTCTGGTCATGTACCCCTTTAGCATTTCGATAGATGAGCATGTAACCCTCAAATTTCTTATCACAAAAAGGCTGTGGAAAATAACAAGAATGTATTATCAATAAGCATGAAATGATTTTGAAAATAATATTTACTGATGTATGTATAAATATTTTGAAATGAATAATGTGTAAACATATTTTTCCCTTCTATTGCTACCCTCAAATGTATCCTTCAGATAGGCAAATGCACCCCTACTAGCCCAAGGGTACATGTACCTTAGTTTGTGAACCCTTAGTTTAGGATTGGTTATTGGGTGTAGGTTCAGCATGTTACTAGCAAGTGTAGTGCAGCCTAGCACACACTTGTGTGTTAGTGTCATGTTATAGGCGGCGGACAAATAAGTTTTCAAAAGTGCTCTGGTGGACCTATAGCCATTAAGACTACATAGTTTTATTGTCCAAAGGACAATGAACTGAAAACCTAAATGTTGTTACTTTGCTTTCGAGGTTTCATTATATTACGGGCCATGGGAAAATCTGGGCCAGAAAATAAGTTGTGGTTTAGCATAGACGAGTTTCTTGTTAGCTCTGAGCAGGCCAGGCTACAGACGTGCAGGACCCGTGCCATCTTTAATATGCATGAAAGTCAGTGGTGATTATTTACTAAGTCACGTTCAATCAAACTGTCAGCTTACATATGGTACCTTCACTTATCATGCATATATGCAACATGGCAGCAACAACACTGTGTAACAACTGTGTTATTGCATTGTTTAGGGCAGTGTTTTCCAACATTTTGCTGTAGCAGAACCTATTACAAATGTTTCCATTGCTCATGGAATGCAATGATCCAAGTGTCTATCCTTCATTCTATAATAAACCTGTGAAATAGTGCTATCGCTACAACCGCATAGAACTGTGGTTGTAAATTTTGGTTCATTTCAGCAGAATCCCTGGCAGCCAGTCGTGGAATCCCAGTTGAAAAGCACTAGTGGTTACATCCAAATCCTAACTCTAAGCTCTAACCTTAAAACCTTAACTCTAAATCCTAGTTCCCTAAAACCCTAATTCCAAACCCTAAACCTAGTCCTATATCCTAACTTATTCAAAATTTATAAAGGCAATGACTTAGCAGTTCTAATCCATGGTTGCCGCTGCCATGTGGCTGTGCATTGTATGGCAGTGGAAGTGGTGAATTAACTTACATAACAGGGGTAGAGAACCTGTGGTCTGCATGCTAAATGCAGTAAACATTTAACATGACCCGCATCAGAATTGTCGTTGCAAAAGTTAAAACATAATATTGCATCAAAATGAAACTCAATCACAAGCAGATATGTAGACAGTGAGCCAAGAAAAGTATCTCTCACTTCTTCACATAGTTTTCTCTCGATATTTTCCTTTGAAAAATTAATGTGGAATTTGAATATAAAATTATTTTTGCTGCCTGTGGTAGTAAATAGCTTCCCCATCCCTGTCACATTAGGTAACATTTTGATTGCGCGTGGCTTCGTAAATTGTTTAAACTGGTATTTTATTCATAAATACTCAGCAAAAAATGTTTATTGGAAGACCAGACAGCAATAAAAAGACAGTGTCTATTTGCCATCAGTGGCAAAAGCACTGCTGGAGCTATTTTGGGATTAGCTAAACCTGATTGGTTGAATTGGTCATAGGACAAGGCCGATACGCTGGGAGTAGCATATTGTCCTTGTCACATAACCTCAATCCAAAACCCTAACCCTGTGGTTCTCAAACTGTACATCACAACACCTTGGTGCGTCATTCTAATTTTCTGAGGACATCGCACAAAAGTGACATTGCTGTTTTATTCAATGAGCAATGACAGTAGAATTCTGTACTTTTTTATATTTTACCCGAGGACAATTTTATTGTTTAAAAACAACAGCCTACTTACGATCTTGTAATGATGTAACTTTTATTACTGTTTACTGCTAAAGGTGTTGCACAAGTTTTATTATTTACTTTGCATTGAAGGCTGTAGTAGTCAATTATAATGTTCATGTAAACAAGAAACTAATGTTTCAACCCTAAGCGTAAATCCATAATTAAAAATATCAAGTACAATAACAGTCATGTAGATTTTGGGTTCATATTCATTTTGCAGACGGGGGAGGAAAATCTCAGTTTGTTTCTAACGAATACAAGCTACCAAATAAGTTTCAACATCATTTAATACCATATCTACTGAATTTTGTGAACATAACCAAATAGTCTTTTTTCAGAAAGTAAATGATCTGAAAAGACAAGGAAGTGTCCACCATTTCACATTCACACAATTTCCAACAAAGGCTTTATTAGCATCCTACCAAGTTGCGCATAGTATTGCTAAGTCTAAAAAGCCTCACACCAAAAAGCCACCAAGTATGATGTTAGCAGTTAAAAATGGTACCGCCATCTAATGATTTACTTAAAAATAAATGTATGAGTCTGCCTTCAAATTTATGAAGTGAATTTTTGCAACGTCTATCTCAGTTCCTATAGAAATTTACGCAGTACTGAATGATTTATCAAACTATGAACAGATTCATGATCCTTTCGTGTAACTTACCTCATTGTCTTTTACCCCAGGGGTCTCAACACTATGTTCCATGGCCCAAATCTGGCCTGTGAAGACATTTTGCCAATAATAAAAAAATTATATCTCTGCAAAAACTTATTGATTTGGTAAAATGTAACATATCCTGAAACAGTCACATCATGTAAAATGTCTCGCCCTCGGAATGTTGTGTAACAGCCTGTGGCCCTTGGACAAAAAATGTGGAGACCGCTGCTTCATCCTAACAAGAAAAAAACGTGGCTATATTGACCTTGCCTGTGATGATTCCCTGAAAAAAAGTTTACTTCAGGAAATCTGAGAAATGTTTGGATTTCATTAAATGATGAATACCCAGCTTGGGCTAAGAAAGTGCTAAGGATGGTTATTCGTTTCACTACATCATATTTGTGCAAAGCAGGGTTTTCTGCCATGACCTTGAACAAAAAAAAATATTGATGACGAAGAAACCTTCAGGTAAATGCGCGTGGCAGTTTCATAAATTTTTATAAGATTTGACTAAATAGTGAAAATAAGCACATATCACACTTACTGATGGTTATTTATCTTTGTTGTATCATCAATAAATAAAACTATGGCAATATGTGTCTTTATTAAATTCGTATTGCTGGTACAAGTCTAGCAAACATTTCCTGAGTTGTTGCAATGAAAAAAGTTCGAGAACCACTACCCTAACCCAAAGTTTTGTATTCAAAAATTTTTAACACTTTCGCACCTAGGTTAATTCAAGCGGTTCGCGCAGAAACAGCTGGATCGCACGTGGCTTTGCGCAGGAATTTCTCCGGTCTGGTAAGCAATACAGACCCGGTCAAAAGCTCAAAAGAAGCGGCAAATCTGGTAGTTTGCACTCGAAAAAAAAATTTTTGGTTGGGGAGTGTGGATTTTTTGTGAGTGATGTCATAAGTAGAGGACTTTTAGGCCACATTGGCCAACTTCACCTGGCCCAGGGCCCAAACCATTAGATGGTAGTATTTCGCTGAAGTTTTTGTTGGAAACTAGGCTACAATCCGAGTCTGTTGATACTTTGGATGACCTGCTGGGGTTTCGGGTTCAAAAGTTATGATCTAAAGTAATAAAAATATTTGACTAATTACTTAATTAGATAATTAATTTGTTTATTTTAGATCATAACTGTTGAACCAGAAACGCTAGAAAGTCAATCAAAGGCACAAAAGACTGGGACTCGAGCCTAGTTTCCAATTAAAACTTCAGCGAAATACTTCGGCCTAGCGGTTGGGCCTTAAACCAGGTAACATGAGCCAAAATGGCCTAAAAAATACTTCACTTATGACATCATTCACAAAAAATCCGTAACCCCCAACCAAATAATTTTTTTTCGAATGCAGACTAGAAGAGTGGCCGATCCGTTTAAGCCCTTGAACAGCTTTCTAGCGCAATTGGCGGAGGAGATATGGCGTTAGTAAGGCAACTGACAACTGCTGATTTTAGGCTGATTTCGAAGTATGAATATATCGTACCCCGGCTCTCAAATTGTTAAACATATACGTACATAAAAAGCGCTCCTATCAAAAGTGTGATCTGTACTAACAAAGCCAAAGTAACAATGAGCTGAACCAAGTCCAATGACCACTTGCACAGCAGACATTTCCAACTCAACCAGGTTCACCATACAGAATAATCCCTGCAGAGCTTTCGCTGTTGGCAGCAAAATATCCTACCTAATAAAAATGTAATCTAAGCAGTTCTTCATAATTCTAGAATTTGTTGGCAGTGTTGCAAATTGTCCATATTAATTCATTCAAATAGCAGGCCGGGAAAATATGTGGAATTTAGAAATGTTATTCTTTGGAAAGCCGACATGCTCATGGGAAATTTTTTGCAACAACACTTTTTTTTTCGAATTTTTTAGCAGTTATTAGAAATAATTGTGCTGGATGCGAATCGACTTTCTTCAGATGCTGCTTGAATCGAACTGTTCTATTTTTCACAGAACCGTTTTTCTAAGCATCATGCTAACAGCTGGGCTTGTGGAGCGGCTTGAGTGCAACATGCCACATTACTCGACTTTTTATTGGCCTGAGCAACTATTTCTGCTATGGGTAGTCATACCATATTTTTTTGATTGAAGACCAGGACATATCAGAACAACGAGCTTTATCAGATGGACGTGGTTCAAATCTTACTCGGTGAATGTAGCTATTTTGGATTCCTAGTTAAACCATCAAGAAAAACTAAAATAATGCATTTTACTAATATAATAAACCAAGAAAAAATAAGGTCACACATCACTCTTCAACAAGTTAGCTAAACAGACCTATGCAGACTGACATGTTGCCTAGCTGGGACTTTTGTTTTAGATTAGTGGTTTTCAACCTTTTTCATGCAGCGACTCATTTATTTAAGTTCATGCGCATGGCAGCATCAGTGAGAGAGACCCGTGCCATATACAAATAACTCCACAGCACAACTCATTGAAAACTAGAATAACTCCCAACTTACCTATAGCATCGGATATATCTAATTTACAAACAAAGCACATTCTTACATCACAAAGGTATTTGTGCATTGTCAAACACAACAGTACTGTAATGGTCATAATCATACTCACAACTTTGCATTGGTCATAATCATACTTAAATAAAATTTTAGTCTATCAATTTTGCTAGGTGATCCTATTATTTTGGCTATAACAAAAACTGCTTCCATATATGAAATATAAAATGTAGAAGTGATTATGAATATTTTATCAGAAGCTCTCACAACCCCTCGAAAAATGGCAAACGACCCCTGAGGGACTCATGACCCTCAGGTTAAAACCACTGTTTTAGACTGACCAGGACGCTGGGAAAAACACTTTCCTGGCTAAAATGGGACACCTGGTAAGCTTAATTATGAGCCGCATGGTATAATGAGCTAAAGTCCTGTGCAAGTTGCATGAGCTAAAGCAGCGGTGGGGAACCTGCAGCCTGCAGGCCAAATGCAGCCCGCGTGAACATTTGATATGGCCCCATAAAAATTTTCGTTACGACGTAAAAATGAAGCTCCATGATAAGCAGGTACTTAGTAAGTAAAGAGAAGTCACTCTTCCTCATAGTTAGATAAAGGTAGAATTTTAGGATAAAATTGGTATAATGAGCTAAATTGATTTTGCAGCCCACCAGCAATAATGCACTATTCATGCGACCCGTGATAGTAAATAGGTTCCCCACCCCTGAGCAGAAGCATAGGGTATTGCAATAACTGTGGAATACCGATTGGTTGAAATGAACAAAGCATTGTTTTTGTCATTATACGATTTATGACATTACATAGCGTTGTTTTGTAAAGCTTCCAGCTATACTACTTTAAATGATACTTGTTTCCAGTTATTTTTCCACTGAAGCAATCTTCTATAACTAAGTAAAGATATTAAGCATATATATAGTGCAACAGCTGACAGTAAAACCTGAAATACAAAACTTGGCTAACCAATACTTCATGGTTGTTAACATTAATCTAGTGCAGATCTTTTAAATATGATTTGAGCTAAACTATTCTAGCAGGTAAATTCGATCTTCTGGTGATTATATTATTATTTCGCCGACGTTTAGCCCACCTCTTAAAACTAGGCTTCCTCAGAGCAATGTTTTTTAATCACATGTACATAACATGCAACTTACCAATAACAAGAAACAATGACCAGTATGACGTACAATGACAAAAAACACAAAACTGACCATCACGTTATAAGAAATGGGTGACAGCATGCCACAGAAAAAACGTAGAAGTATAAAATGAAAAACGCTGAGAGATGACAGTGTATAACAACACAATATATAGAGTAAAATCACATAGAAATGCACAAAAATGTGACCCAGTAAATAGCATGAAGTAGCGATCAAATAAATTTAACCTTCTGTGGTGATGGTTAGTAAATCTACAGGCGCAAAAGCGATAAATAAGAAGCAAAACTCAAGAAAGTCCAGTAAAGGATAAGTTTCATTAATGTTTGAAAACATTGTAAGAAATAGCTGGAAAGTTTGTGCTTTTATCATTCATAGTGTTAGCTTTTAAATTGATAGACAAAGATTCCAAAAATGCGTTTATGATAACTGTTTACATGATGCAGAACATGGGTGCAATCCCAGTTGAAACTATGGCCACTTTGGCTGCATGTTTTGTTAACGCTGTTTTTTCTGGGTTTTTAAGGATATTTCAAGGTAAGGTGTCCCTGTAGTGTTCTTTCAGTTGAGTACTCAGGCTTAGTTTCATTTCTCCAATGTATTTGTGTTGGCAGTTATCACATGAAATTTCATAAATGACGCCTCAACGTTTGCTAGCAGGGATGGTATCTTTTCCTGAAGATAGGACTGTGCTTAGTTCAATTATAGGTTTGAAAACAGTTCATATACAATGTCTTTCCAGAATGCATTTTAAAGTCTCTCCCAAGTCAGCTGTGTAAGGTAAAAAGACTTTAGATCTAAACTGAGGCAATCTGTCGTGTTGTTTCTTCTTTTTGTTTTTAATCATCCATTTTGCTTATCCATTCAACAACAAAGTCTGTTTCACATACTTCAGTTCATTGTTCATGTCCTGGGCTGTGGAGGAAAGATTTTTAGCTTGTTCAAGAAGAGTGTTAACCACTGACTGTTCATGCTGTATAGGATGTTCTGATCTAAAGTTAGGTATTTATCTGAATGGATTGGCTTACGATATACTACTGGGAGTAAATAGCAACTTGGCGAACGCCTAATGAACAGGTCTAAAAACAGAAGGCATCCTTCTTTTACCTTTTCCTTAGTGAATTGGATGGAGCTTTCTATTATGTTCAGATGTGTCAAGAATTCAGACAACTTTGATTTCTTCGTGATTACAAAACCATCTACATACATACCTTTCCACAAACATGGAGATTCTATCAAGGTTTCTAAAACTCGTGTTTCGATGTTATATGTGGTTAAAAACATTTTCCTGAGGAAGCCTACTTGAATAAGTGGGCGAAACATAGACAAAATAATCACCACAAGATTGAATTTATCTGCTTGATTTGAAACCTGGTGGCAAATGCTATGCAACAACATGAGTAGCAAAAGAACAGCATTAAACTATTCTAGTTCAATTACACAATGACCTCAAAATACTTGCTGTGCTGAGCAAAGGCCATTATCCAACAATGCACAAGTGTGACTTGCTCAACCACCATTTGAATTTTTCATTGTTAATAAGGCAAGGTGCCAGCCATCATGCATTTTTTTAATGAATTACAGCTGCCAGTTTGTTCAGGATATTTTTTTGCATTGTTTCTGTTCTGCTTCCACACACTGAGCCTAGTCTCCTTCCACATGTCTGTTTGGCCGTCTTCCTAATAAGTAATATCATACACAGTAAGCAAAAAGTTTATATTAATGTATGGGCTGAAAAAATTTTTATGGAAGGCTGCATGTGCCCACATGACCACAGGTTTTGCAGTGTGCACCCCCTGATCCAGGCAAAAAAAGTGAGTAATGAATGGGTGGTTTTTTGACATTCAGTCTGATGCATTCAGTCAAGCTGAGCTGTGTGAAAGATGGTGTAGCGTAATATTATCCTTGTGATGGATTCTGAAGTTTATTTAGAATTTATGTAGTTTTTTAGCAACTAAAAATATATTGTTTTATCACTGATACTGAGTTTGTTTCAAAACCTGAACACTTTTCACAAGCCCTTAGCTATGTTGCATACTGTTGGATTACAGGATAAAGCCAAAGATTCCAATTTTTGTGTAGTGTGTGGGTACAAAGTTCTCCAGATATGAGTTTTCATTGCCTAAGTTGCAGTGGGACATTTTGGTCTTGTATGTTATGTTTAGAAAGACCCTTTAGCTTAAGGTTAATTAGACTGCTAAATTAAACATGTAGTTGAACACAATTTTAACAGATAGTATTGAAACAAAAGCTTTTTTTGCTTCTAGTTTTTCATCTTTAATGCAGTATATGACTAGTAATTGACTGCCTTGTGTAAGGCTGTAGCCTGAAATAAAACAGCAGTTTTGTTTGTGTGTACTGCTGTGCTCACTCTCTGTCACGGTCTTGATTCACAACAAAATGGAAAGGGAAATTTGGCGGCAGTGTGTAAGGTGGTTAATTGATACTGGAGTGTTACCAAGTCAACACAAAACTGCTCAAAGTTTTGCTGTAGTGTTTGACTTGGCTCAGACGCTCAGGGATGGAGTTGTACTTTGCAACTTGCTCAACCTTATCAAGCCAGGAGCAGTTGATTTTAACCGCATCAATCTACGTCCACAAATGCTACAGGTAAAAGTTGCTAATTTTTGTGAAGTCAATGAGCTTTATATCACTTGTAAGTTGTTCAGGACTTTGTTTGATGTTTTTGTTTTCTGCTCAAATTATTTACTATATAGTTTAACCTCTGATCCTGAACAGTACTACACGTATATATCACTCATTGAGGGATGTGCACTGAATTTATGTGAAACTGCATTTAAAGAAAATGAATTAATGTTCTGATTCACGAAAATTTACTAATGCCAGTAATTTTAACCTATAAGCTCATCAGTTACACTTCAATAATTAGAATAGCATGTTTGTATTAAAGCAACAATATGATGAAAAAATAGCTCACATGGAATATACTATTGTTTGGTCTTCCCATTACTTACAAAGCTTGAGTTTGCTCATTGATCTTCTTGTAGGAGCTTGATATCCTACAGATAATTATTATCTTCTGTTGGCAAAAATATCATTTCTGAGTATAAATAAAAAAGCAAAATTGTTGCATATTAGATATGACATTTAATTGCTATTTGTATAGACATCTGACATGCTTATGTGATGAAGTAAGTGTTGACTAGTCTTAGCACAACCTTTAACACTTTCGCGTCTGGGTTAATTCAAGTGGTTCGCGTGAAAACAGCTGGATCGCACATGGCTTTGCACAGGAATTTCTCCGGTCTGGTAAGCACTACAGACGCAGTCAAAAGCTCAAAAGACTTGGCAAGTCTTGTAGTTTGCACTTGAAAAAAATTTTTTGTTTGGGGAGTGTGGATTTTTTGTGAGTGACGTCATAAGTGGAGGACTTTTAGGCCACCTTGGCCCACTCCATCTGGCCCTGGGCCCAAACTGTTAGATGGTAGTATTTCGCTGAAATTTTTGTTGGAAACTGGGCTACATTCTGAGCCTTTTGATACTTTGGATGACCTGCTGGGGTTTCGGGTTCAGAAGTTATGATCTAAAGTAATAAAAATATTTGACTAATTACTTAATTAGATAATTAATTAATTAATTTGTTTATTTTAGATCATAACTGTTGAACAAGAAATGCTAGAAAGTCGATCAAAGGCTCAAAAGACTGGGACTCGAGCCTAGTTTCCAATGAAAACTTCAGCAAAATACTTTAGCCTAGCGGTTGAGCCCTAAACCAGGTAACATGAGCCAAAATGGCCTAAAAACTAGTTCACTTATGACATCATTCACAAAAAAACAACCCCAACCAAACAATTTTTTTCGAGTGCAGACTAGAAGAGTGGGTGATCCGTTTGAGTCCTTGAACAGCTCTCTAGCGCAATCGGCAGAGGAGTTATGGTGTTGGTAAGGCAACTGACAACTGCTGGTTTTAGGCCAATTTCAAAGTACGAATATATCGTACCCCGGCTGTCGAAGTGTTAACCGATTAAATGCATACAAGAAGTACCCAGACATAAAACTCTCACACATCTCATAGTCTCCTGAGCATGTTGTAGACTTTATTAAACCAGCAATTTTAGAAACTTTTTTGTGGTGAGAAACACTTGCAATTTGGGGAGACCTTTTGATATAAAACAGCATTGTTAGAAATTGATACATCATACACTCATAGATTTTAATCAGCGTTTGGACCAGTTGCCCAGAGTTTCTGGTGTTGTTTGCCTTAACATGTATGATCAGAACATACTTACTTCCTCATCAATTTTGTATATGCCTCACCACCTGTGTATTTTGTGGTCTGAGATTCTGTGCTTAATTCACTGCAACTTGCTGACAATTAGAGCATTTGCGCTTAGAACATAACATTTTTAAATCATCTGTTTTTGTTTTTTGACTATTTTGCAGCTTGTAAACCAGTTGTGTACCAATCTATTATGATTTTTTTCTATTAATTCCATTCCTATTATTATGGCTAGAGCATTTAAATGCAGACTTTCTCAGTTTGAGACCAACTGTCAAATTTAAGAAGCTTCTTGTTTTGGGGGATGTTGTTTCGTGGTTAAATATTATGTTATATCAGAAAAATTGTTTTCAGTTGATCACCATTACTGGGAATCAGATTAGATGTTATTGTTGCTAAGTAACATCATTAACATGCTGATCTTCCATGTATTTCGTTGTAACTTTTTAGTAAACATTTTCTCATTTTTAAGCACAGTATGTGATTCATGAGATTCTGAATGTGTAAAGTGTCATGTTGTGCCTGAATGTGTTTGACAACTCAGAGTTCTTTTGATTTTCTTAACAGTTTTTGTGTATGCAAAACATCCGTACAGTGCTTCATTCACTCAGCACTGTGTTTAAAATTCACCATGATGACTTGTTTCAGCCAGAAGAATTGTTTGAAATGACCAATTTCCCACAAGTAAGTTAATTTTGTTGTTCTATTTCATCGAATTAGCTTTTTTTGTGCATGGTGGAGGTTCAGACATGTTTATGCTTTTCCAGCTATTTTCAGCCATACTTCTGTTTGACAAAGCTGCATTTATGCCCATTGCCCAGTATACAGTATAGGCTTTTCACACTTCCTGTGGTAAATTTTGATGGTTGGACTACTAAACATTTGTTAGTATTGTTGTGATTGGATATGGAGTGTCCAAGCAGCAAGCACACAAGCTTGCTATACCCAAGACAAAACACTTTTTTAAGTGCAACTGAGAAAATAAGTAAACTAGTGAATTTGTATCATTTTTTTGAAGAAAATTATCAACTTTAATATGAATTAAGCACTTGAGATCAATCAAAAATATTTTACCACAGTATTAGCCATAGCCAGTTGAGGTAATGTAAGATACAAGGATACCATGAGCTAATTACCTAAAGCTGTCACAAGATGAAATAGCATAACAGAGCAGTGTTTTCTCTGAGACTTTTGGTATTTAGCATGCAGCAAAATTAACTTGGCACTTGAAGGAAAGTGTTGTTAGTGCCCATGTGTTTTTTAACTTATGTTAATTTTGAGTAACAGTCTTAATTTTTGTAGACTCAAACTATGCACCCATGTGTGGAAAGACCTTGTTAGGGTTTCTGTGTAATGAAGATTATTGCGTTTTTGCTGAAATTTGGCACCAAAGAGTATCAAACAAGGAAAATTGACGCACAAATAAAAAAATGCAACTAGACAAAAATTTTAAACAAATTTTGCTGAACAGTGTGTAAAACGGAAAATCTTTGAAATGTGCCTAAAGCTTTACAAAAATTTCGAGACTTCATGCAATATTCCAAGCCTGCACAACATAGGATCCTGGGCTGTGTGCAGCCTGAAATAGGCCTACAAAACATGTGACCCGTGGGCTACATCCAGATCTTTCACCTAAATATAATGAAATCTTTACAACAGAGAGAAATAGACTTTTACAGCCTGGAGCCAAATTATATTGATCAATTTGACCCTTCAAGCTTTCTCAGTTGTGCAGGCCTGCTTTACACAAAAAAATGTCTTTGTTTGTGGTTGCAACTTTGGAACAAGGTTTGTACATGTGCTGTGATCGCAATTACTTTCATAGAGTGAATTCTTTGAAGATATTGCAGTCTTGTAGATACACTAGTGCTGGTACAGTGACAAACGCTTTGCAGCTAGTAGAAACCTACTGGGTTCAAATTTCATCAGATCCTTTTTGCACCTTCAAAGTTCCTCTCAGCCAGTTCTTCAGAAAATTTGCAAAAAACAGCCTCATGCATAAGGCTAACAAATGAAGATGCTCCTGCAGCACACTGGTCTTGATTCTGACCTGCAATTCATTACCTACAGCAACTTTACATTTACTCACATTGAGCTGTGCTGCCTGGCAATACCCAAATGTAGTTTGTGAAAGTTTTTTTGCTTTCTTGTATGTCAAACACTGGCAGATATTTGCAAGTCACCATTGAAATTCAGAAGATGGTTGAATCTAATATAGCATTGCTCAACCTATTGTGTGTTTTTTTACTTGTAGTTATACTAGTAGAATTACTTTTTTCTCTTTTTACCTTGCGTCACATTATACCAGTGCTTCCGAACCTTTTTAGGCTTGCAGCACTCTACAGAATGAAAATATTATTTGTGGGACCCATTGGAGAGCCCATAGCAATGTGCTTTAAGGTTTGATGACATTTTGAAAATATTTTTAATGATACATATCAGGTATGGCCAAACCTGCTCTATGTATGAGCCACATATTGTAAAACCCAAGTTATGAAGAGCCGCAACATAAAAATCTAAAAACACGAATTTATTTGCAATTTACAACGAGTTGCAAAAGTAATACTGTACGGCACACTAGCTGTCACTCCACAATATTTCTACACTTTGCAAGAGAAATAAAAAATTATAAACAAACACATTATTTGTCGGAAAGCTCAAAGTGCCACATGCAAAGGTTTGAAGAGCCGCAGATTGGCCACCCCTGAAACGCATTAGCTCGTGACACCCCTGAGTATTGTAAATGGCATCCTAGGGTGTCACAGCACCCTAGTTGGGAAACACTGCACTATACACATTTTTGAAACCTTCGTTGTCCTGTGTGCAACTTCTTCATTCCACATCACTTACAGCTTTTTATTTTTTTCTCTTCATATGTAGGGGCTGTTAATCCCATGTGGATTAAGCACTTCCATATAAGTCTCTTATCTTACTGCTGCACAGTATCATGCTCTTTATTGTCTTGATTAGGATCATAATGTTTACTTTGCATATAGTATTTGTAGGCTATGGCAAAACGGATTTCTGTATATCATGCATTATTGATGTTTCTAAAGCAAACCATACCTTTTTCTGCCAGCCTAATCTGGTGTACAAATGGTATTTTCTACTGTACAATGTACACAGATAATGTGATGTGAACAATTTTTAGAAAACCTCATCAAGTAACATCCTTAAATGTGGTTTTAAATTCAGTATTGTTTTGTGAATAACACAGGGCTGGTTGAAAATGACCAATGGAAAAATTAATTAAAATTATAATGCAAGAAATTGAATGGATGTCTGTGTGTATTGTGCAGGTTCTGAGAACACTTTCTGTGGTGTCTTATTTACCTGTGGCTCACACGAAATACAGGTATGTATTTTCAAAATTGAACAGGTGTTATATGACGTTTTTGTTAGCACACAAAGCATTCATACATGTGATGTTAGAAAAAGCAGTTATCATGTATGCTAGTTAAAAAGAGTCAGTATCAATATGTGATGCTGCAAACCTCCTAAATGCAGGGAGTATACATAAGAAGCAAAGGTAATAATGACTGGCCATGTACTTCTGCGCATCAAGCACTGTAAATTCTCTTTATATGGCTTAAAACTGAGCATCAGTTGCATGAATGGTTAACCGAGTGAAGTGTTGCACAAAAAATTCAGCATTCAACATCCAATGTTCAAGTTAATATGGAAACAATATGAAAAATCTTACAATGGAAGCTGAGTGTGAACTCGTGCAGACAATCTTGCAGAAGTGAAAGTCTTTACAGTTTGCTCAATCCACCCTGCTGTGCTAGTGAAAGATTAATGAGAGTGGTAGAGATCTTATGACCATCTGCATTGAAGCAGTTTAAAGTGATGACTGCATTCTTGCATCTGCTTATGAAATTGTTTGAACATGCTAGGTTTATTTGAAAACATACTTTTTGGAAAATATGGTGTTTTATTTTATCAATCTCAAATGAAGGTTTTTTGAAGCAAGCTAAGCAACTTAAGTTTTTTTTGTCATGTAAGGTATAAACACTTGCACTAGTTTACTGCTACTTTTGATATAAACTTCTCTGCGAAATTGGCAAAACACTAATTTAATTATTGACCACTGCCAATAATTTTTGTGACTTTACAAATTGCTTTAACTGACCACCACTCATATGCTCAATATCAAATCCTACATCATTTCAGATAGTTGTGTGATTCAAACTATTTCTACTAATTATCTTCAATTTGCAAACAATCCCATGGTAGCAAAATATTTTCAGTGAACAGTTTAAAATTTTGGTAATTGGTTGCGTTTACAAAAAAAAACTGAAACCTATCTTGATTGTACCAGTACATTATGTGATTGTTTAAATGTTTGTTGGTATTTTTTCTGTCCACACGAACGATGGTTTCTGAAATGTAATTACATCATGCAGACCCTTTCCAGAAAATGCACGACATTTTTCACCCTCATATGGAGATGAAGATGAAGAGGAAGATATCTATAGAAATCTTCCTGACTTGGCAAGGTAATTGCATGTGACTGTATACTAGGGTGTAACAAGGTTAGATGGCACCCATGGCAAGAAGCAAGTTTGGCACCCCATGTTCAAACTTGAAGTATTTTGGAAGCGAATGTACTGTATTGAAGAATGTACTTGTGACATTGTTGGGACTTTTTGGCACCTTTGGCACCGCTGCAGTGATGTGGCGCCTGGGGAATTGTGCACCCCTTGCCCACCCTCGTTACACCTCTGACTGTATATCTGAGTTGGGTGATGTAGCATGGTTGGGCATGTTTGCTTCCTTGTAAGCATGCAAACCTCGATTTTTAAAGCTCACTCACTTCAGGCATTTTGCTTGTCCAGCAGAAATCTTTCTTAAATGTCACCACTGCTGATATATTTTTGAATCTTCTTTGGTTGGGTGTGTTACCTATGTGACACCTTATTCTATGGGAAAACCAGAAGTGGAGGCAATGCCTACTGATATAGTGGTGTGTCTTCGCACCATTAGGCATATTTTGTATGCAAGTTGTAGTGGCCTCAATGATATTTGATTTTACTAACTCCATTGCTGTGTTAGCAGCACAACAATGGGCTATGGGTTTAGCACTTACAGTACTACTGAAAATGCATCATGTTGACAATGAACAAACACTAAGTTTCATAACAAAAGCAGGGATAAAGCGTATTGTTTGTTTGTTTCCATATTTCCACGCCACGGAGCGCGCCGCTAATGTGACATGAGTATGCCCAATCAGGCATCTCGCCAGTTCTGCCTACTTCCTTGTTGAGTGCAGTGAAGTCAGCACATGATTCACTGTGTGCTTCTAAACGGGTGCAGTCACGTCGCAACCTACTTAAACAGCTTTGTTTGCATCTAATGCTTAGCGTGCCTTGATTTCAACAATGGTAAATTGTTTCCGCCCTTGTTAGTTCATTGCGGTGTATCTTACCGTGCATTTAAGGCATAATATTCACTTAACATGTTGTTGGACTTGTTTAATATTCGAGAAAATCCTGCTTGAACTGATTGGACCACGCAATGCAGCTCCAAACCGCCAATATTCAGTCTTACACTTTTTTGGTTGTTTATTTGATGTCATACCTTCACCGCCTTGTTTGCAAGAACCAATGGCATTTTGATTACTGAATTGCATAATACAGTATTTTTATATAAATGGCGGTAGTAAGCATAAAAAATATTTTGTTCTGTGTTTACTTGTGTTTTGTAGCAGACATGAACATTGCATCTGCAGCAGTCTATCGCAGATGCATTTGATTCCAGTTGCGCTTTTGTTTGTCGACAGTGAGATCTGTTATTGTGTTTTCAAAATTCTAATGTTTTGTTCACCTTGAACAATTGCCTTGCCCGTGTAAGTTGGTTTGTTGATATGTGTGCACTCTTTGATAGTAATCCCATGTGCTCTAAGCATTTTCGGAAGTTTCCCGTGCATGTAGTGTTGTGGTTGTGCATTTTCGTTAGGGAGCTGCAGCTTGCGGCAAGATTGTACGATTGTTTCCAGTATCTTCGACTGATTCTTGCACTGGAAAGCGTCGTCGTGTTGCTTGACTTAAGTCAGTTTAGCTTGTTGATCTTTTCTTACTGTTTTTGTTATTGTACATGAGTTAAATCCACTCAAAACGTTCTTGCTTTTCGTATATGCAGAGATGCGCTTTGTGGATGCTTCAGCTGGTTCCGTAATAATACCATCCTGCTTTTCAACCCAGCGCTTTATTTCCATTTTTTTACTCGAAGCCGACATACCTGAGTTAGGCAATCTACTTCTGATAATCAATCTACAGTAAGGTGTACGCAAATGGTTATGCTTACCCTGTTGCAAATAACCATAAACCGCATACAAAAAGGAAGACCCTGCAGTGATGTGACACAGCACCGAAACACTGAACTTCAACATTTGTTTGATTTCGCAAAACCTTCAGAAACATGAAATTCGCGAAACCGGGAAGTTACTATACTTCTTACAAAAATAATTACACGCACATAATATTTGCACTTCTTGATAAAAGGATGACGAGGAACCAATGTTTTGGCACATTTGTACACGAGTTCCACTTGGTTTTGCTTCAGATATCACTGCTTTGGTGTACGTCGTCAGGCAGATACCGAGTGCAAGATACGTTATTTCAACAGAGATAACGTTTGCTGAAAACTGCCACCTCAGATAAGCTTTGCCAAATAGTATTTTTTGGTTGCTTTTTCGTTGAAACTATAGTACAGACAGGGTTTTTTAAGGTGTTTTAGAGACCCGATTCGGGTCCCTAGAATTGAAATCTGATCCATAGAATCAGAAAAATTATCAAGGAAAATAGCTGAACGGATTCTGCAATCAATATTTTTCGGGTCCCTACAGGTCCTACCGGGTACCTATAATAACATTTTCCTTAAAAAATGTCAATCTGCTCAATCAACGGCTAGTTGCGTGAAAACAGGAAATTTTTCCAGGTTTCTCCGCAAAAAGTCTCCTGCCAAAAAGTGAGATTGTGCATTTCAGTTTGGTATCATTCAGTCACCTAATGCACCCCCGTTGGTTGTTTGTAATGTCAACCTCTTTATGTTGTTTTGCTCCGTTTTGGCCCTTCGGAAACGTTTGTAAAATAAATGTCTTTGCAGTTTAACATATATTTTGTCAAGCCATGGAGTGGGTGCAGATCAGCACATGGACCTCCGTTGGTTCCTCCAGTAAACCGTAAATCTTGCAGCTTTTAATTTTTAGACGACGGTACCCAACTTTAGGGTCATTTCACGTGAGCTGAACAGTTTGCCCTGAGATAAACACGGCCATTTGCGCGACAGGATGATAACAAAGGTAAGCTCCGAGGCTGGTGTCCAGAAAATGGTGATGGCCCGCGGATGTGCTTGCGGGCCGTGTGAGTGGCGCTCAAATGCGCTAAGGTTAATCGGGACAATTCGTAAAAGTTACGTTCAATCCAAGTTCACTTTTAACACCTATGTTCTTTAATGCTGTCAGTTTATTACCATTGTCGAGACCTACCTACCGATTGATTTTCGTGAGAGACTGCTTTAATGGAACCCTTCATTCCTTTAATGTAATGAAAAAATATTTTCAAGCACGTCCTTTCCATTTGGAACATAAATCTTGCGTTAAAATTATCTTGTTCTCCCCAAAGTGTGCGCCTCATTTTGCGCTCATAGTGTCTAAATTACGTGCTGTGTGTTCATGACGACGTTTGCTTAGTGCCGTTTGTCACGCTTGGAAAAACAACATCAGAAAGAAGTTATGTTGTACGTTGGTTAAATCTCCATCTCTCACACTGTCTACAGCAGGGTTGCCAGATTGGCCATTTCATGGCCAATTTTGAAAAATTTGGCCATTTTTTAACTGCGCTGGCCATGAAAAAACGCATTTGGCCTTCTTGTAAATTTTGGCCATTTTTTCGGTAATCTTGGTTACCATTGGCATTGGTATCTGCTGCACTGGTACGTACTGTATCTGAAGACTGCTGCACTCGGTTGTGTGACATAAGTTATAGTATTTTGCATTTTTGGTAAGATTTTACTTTTGGAAGTTTCTCATCACTTTTACAGTAACACTCTGCAGTAACTTCAACTTTGTAATGTTCAAAGTGTGTAGTAATTGTTTATCCCTTGCAATCTTGTAGATTTTGGCAAGTGTTTTAGACGGACATGTCATGAGTCAATGTTTGTTCTCAAGTGTTCCTGCCGTCTTGTTCATATGTGAACTTAATGATAGTTTTGAGCATATGGTTAACTCATTATGATCATCAACTTAATGCAGTCCATGACTTTTATCCTTTGTTCATATATTTGGAGTACAAGATCAAGAGTATTCTAGCCTTGTCGTTGAATTGGAAAGTTGATTGTAAATTGTTTAACCCAGAAATGGGTCAGAATTGAAGCATATAATGTTTTTATGTGTGGTTCTAACTTTTATTAAGATAAATAAAGACAAGTTGTAACAGGTAGTTTTAAGTTTACGGCAGAAACTGCGGTTTTAGGGTAAAAACTTGCTTCTTTGGTAAAACTGCATTTTTTCGGCAAAAAATATACTGCCTTCTGAACAATTTGAGACACCTATGAATATGGAAATTACCATAGTTAAAACATTTAATGATTTTGGCCATAATTTTTTCAAAAACCAGCCATTTTGGCCATAAGCAAGCAAGGAAAACAATCTGGCAACCCTGGTCTATAGCAACACCGTCACATCTGCAGTCTCCTCTCAGAATTATCCATGAGATGTTTACTACAAGGGTCTTGTCACCTAAAAATTGTAGCATTACGGGATTTTCGGTGGAGAAGAAGCGAATATGAAAGTGTAGAAGAAGCGAATATGAAAGTTCAACAGCGCTTTATTTCAAGGATTGTTCTATGCGAAAATGCGTTGAGCTTAATGCGAAACATTGGAGCGGTGGAATGTATACAAGCACAGACATTACGAGTGATGTTACCAGCATTAACTGCTGTTCCGCGTTGTGCAACCAGTGGTTTTGATATTGAGTAAATACTGTTAACTTGTTGAGCACAACACGTTTTGAATCTGTGACAGTCCAATGTGATTGCATTTTACTTGAAGTGTTGCAGCTGGGGTGTGAAAAAGCGTAGTCATAGAAAGCTGTTTGGATTTGGAAAAATTGATTTTTGGCGTTCTGTAGCAGTTTCGAACTTTCAGAAAGATGCTTCGCAGTGTGTCAGCTTACAACAAGCGGTCCCGCAACACCGGCATTGTGTGAGATATCGCCAGGATCGCTGAAAGTTGTACTTACCAAGGGACGAATCGCCTGTGGTACTGCAAACGACGACGATGTAGTAGTGCTTGCATATTCTCTAGTTCATTAAAACGGTGGTTCGCGCAACGAGTTTTAAGTACAGGTTGCGTGCCATCATCTGCGGTTCACCGACTTATATGTGGCAAAGTGTGCTTCCACCTTTCCTCCTAACTAAACCTTATCCGCAACATAAACCCGCGATTTTCACATTGTCTTACTTAAGATGAACTTCAGTAAAGTTTAACAAACCAACTAATTTTGTCAGGTACGTCTTCCAGCGTCTGGTTGCATACGACACTGCTCCAATACTTTTGAAGCGGCGAGTCAGTGTCAAACTCACTGATGGGATATGTCGATCTGAGTGAATTTGCTGGCAACGCTTACAATCAGTTGAGACTGGTAGCACGTTGCTTCTTGTCCACAGTGAAAGGGAGCTTGCGGATGAAGAAGAACTTTACGACAGTGTGGCTGAAGATAAAGAAGAAGGAATCTACGGGTCGCTGATCGCAGCAAAACCTCCAGTTTCACCGTCGAAGGTAAAAATTACTGGTGCGCCGTAATGCTTCATTTGTAAGTATGTGAGTAGAACTTGACAAGAAGCTCTTAAACTGCCATCCTGTACCTGTCTTTACAGTAACCAGCTTTTCGAAAATTGTCGAGTAGTAACCAGGTCGCTGACACAAATGATGTATGTCTCATTGGATTTAGTGCAGAGCACTTCTCATGGCGAGTGAAGTTTTGTGTAGGCCACAAAAGAGACCTAACTTTTGGCAAATCGTAGACTGATATTGTTGAAATTTTGTCTCGATTTTTTAGATTAGATAATAATCGGTGCAAGTCTTAAACGTATGTTAATGTTGAATGATAGTTGTGAATAATCTGAGCAAGAGGTGAATGTCTTGATCGCACACCATATTAAACCCCATGCATTTGCGTCTTGCAATGCAAAGTTGAAAACTTTCGTTTTTAACATGGTGCACAAGGATACGTTTTCTTCTAGCATTATTTTTTACTGCTGCTGTAATGCTTGGTCTTCGAGCGTACCTTTAAGGCAGGGGTGCTCACACTTTTTCAGCAGGCGAGCTGCTTGTAAAATGAGCAAGTCAAAATGATCTACCTACTACAAAAATGCAAAACATATTTATTAATAAATATATTGAGAATTCTCTTTGTAATGTATGTTGAAGTGCCTTGCACACCCTCATGAGCCCATATTGAACAGCACAATTAACTATGTACATTTCTTGTTATTACCTTGCTTTACGCTGACGATTTGCACTGAATGGAATCAGCCAAGGTGTTAATGTCATGCGATCTACCCACAGCACCTTTGAGATCGACTGGTAGATCGCGGTCGACGTAGTGAACCCCTCTGCTTTAAGGCTTCCTGTCACAAACAATGAAATCCTCAGCTGTTCGAGTCCCAGCGTCTGATACCGTGCACCCTGTTGTTATGCAGTATGCCATGGAATTCTAATCTTCACAATTTTTTCAGGATAAAAGAAGTTTTTGTGTCAATGAAATCATGGAGACAGAAAGAAACTACGTTTCACATTTAAAAATGATCTCTCTGAAATTCATCGAACCGTTGAAAAACAAACTAGATGCTAAAGATTTGCAGACAATATTTATAAACTCCGAGGTAAGTTATGTTCAGAATTTGCAAAGAGTTTGTATTTTTCAGTCGCAAGACTTATTCCCCTCTATTTATTCATGACGCCAGAGGTTTGTGCACAATCGATGGTTTGGTCGGTAAGCTTTCATTCATTAATCCTTTTTGACCGACCTTTTCTGAAGATTGCTTTGGTTAGCTGATAAGTCCTTGCAAAGACCAGTGGAATTCTGTCAGTTGTTTTGCGGTACGCTTTTCGAAGCAGACAGATGCGCGCTCTTACGACCATCCGACTTCGCCTTGCGTTCTGTAAAGCGCATGTTCTTAGGACAACTCTGTCGCAAACTTTGAGTCGTGGTCCGGCTGATCTGTGGAGACTGGATCGCTTTACTGCTTTGCGTATCGATGAGTTTCGGTAAAGAAAGCCTTTTGAGGATGTCTGGCATACAACGAACTTGACTTGTATGCTGCGTTGGGAAATCCATGCAGCTTTGCCCTTGCCTGGTGCGAAAATATCGTTTATCGAACGAAGGTCTGCACTATCATAGTCGCGTGTGCTCTATGTGCGCGTTTGCCCAGTTGCTCCCATGCTCTACGTAACAACTCAGCAACGACTGACTTCGCAACAGCTGCCGCTGAGCAAAGCGTTTTGCACATAGCAAAGCGAAGCCAATCAGCTGTTTGTGTGAACTCCATGAAGAGCCTGGTAAAGATGACGCAATTTTATTGCCAGGAAAGACTGGCAGTAATTGTGAAAACTGCTAAAACCTGAGTACTTAACATGGTGAAATTCCTAGCAAATGTCTTTCAGCGTACAAGCTACTATGTAACTAAACTCGTCCGAGCACATGATTGGCTGGCCTTCAAATAGGTTGACGTTCGTTAAGCTCGTGATTTCAATACTAATCTTGATTATATTTTAATTATTTTCAACTGCCAGTGTGCGTTTGTAGACCTTGTTGCGATTGCAGCCGTTGTGTTTGATGAGTAAACACCCTTGAGAAATTGGTGCAATTACCGCACCTTTGTCATTAGCAAGCGTTACATGTGGGCCAAGCAAGGCCTACAGAGAAAGGACTTGGTCCAAGTCGGTGGTTCCAATTGGTGTTATGAAAAAACGACGCGTGAATGAAGCATTTCGCTTATAGTAGGACTTGATCAAGTTGCTCTAGCTCAGTGGTTCTTAACCTTTGCTCTACCACGCTTCCCTTAAGTAATTGTCCTTCGTTTCAAGCCGCCCTCACATTAATATGTTGTGAAAACAAATCTTTTTATTGGTAAATTTATTAATCAATCTTTCCATGTAGAGCGTATGAGAGCTCGCTCCCCCTTGGAATTTTATTGGCGCTCCCCTAGGGAGGCGCGTCCTCCGATCAAAAACTACTGCTCTAACTCATGTAAGTCGTGGCAGTCCACTTGTGGATGAAGCGTACAAGCAGTTAATGAAGTCACCTTGCCTGCTAGTTACATGTGTCTGTCAGTGGTGAGTCGAAAGCAGCGATCTCCTTTCATCCTGCTTCTTTTTCCGTTATAGTTTTATGCCTGGTGTCAGCAATTCTCTCGGAGGTCCGCGAACCGATTTGATTGCGCCCTCGAAAGGAAGCAGAATTTTGCCCAGTTCTTGTTTGAGTAGTCTTATTTTCGATATTGATCCCATGCTGCTAAAATAAAACGGTTTGAACGAGTCAGACACTCCTCGTTCAATCTATGAAAAGTGACTGCCCAACGTGGATCTATCTTCAAGGACTGATACGTGCAAGTCGGCCAAAAATGGCGGCTTGTTTGCGGATAACAACAGATATCCTGCGATTTGCGAACTGCGCCTTACGCTTCGGCCGATTGATCTCGGTGAACTTACAAATTTGAGAAAAAGACGTGTTGAAATGTGTGCAAAATAGTTCAAATAAACTGTTTCTCATTGTATCGCCCTATGATCGAAACAAGGCGGACTAAAGCTTACAGTTTGAAAGCAAGTTGTGATGTTTCAATGAAGTCACTGCTATATATTTACGTTGTTTGTACTTCTGGCCCCGTCCAAGCAAAGACCTGTATATCCTTTCCCATGCAAATTGGTGTTTTGCTCTTGTTATACCAGCAATCCATATTAAGCAGTGGTTTTCAACCTGGGCGTCGCGAACCTTCATTGGAGGGTCGAGAAGTCGCGAGCTGGAATGGGCAAGCACTTGAAACCAGCCGAAACGCGCTCGTTGCGATGCGGTAGTCACGGGACGACATTAGAATGGCAAACGTTGAGTTTTTCACGTGGTTGCGCATGACTGCGCCTGACTTGCAAATGCATGGTCACGTGATGTATCAAGCTACTGATAACGCGTGTTCGTAAATTCCAGCGCACAGCAAGAATTTTAAAGAAAAAAGTGTATTGTGTTTCCCGTGGCCTAGCACCGTGCTCTTCGACCATTACGGTGCACCCTTCAAGATGTTTTGACGATCTCATGCACCCTGTTTACTACTCATGCACCCAATTTAGATGTCGGCAAGTAAATCAGTCACAGTTTATTGACGGGGAAACTAGTTTCACGTTTTCCAACGCATCGTCAGTCCTGGGAAGGTCAGCCTTTTAGCTTCGTGTGTTTTTCCTTACTTGTTTTCAAGTGCCAACATTTCGCCTGTAAGATTTGTCTTACATTTACAGGACTGATGATGCGTTGGAAAACGAGAAACTAGTTTCCCCGTCAATAAACTGTGACTGATATACTTGCCACCATCTTAGTGACCTTTAACTATGAAAAATAGATACGCTTGCAAGTTTTAATCGTCGGAGAAGAATGAAAGCAGAAAGCAGGCAGATTCCTCAGAAGCTTGCTGCTTGGCTAAAGTTTGTTTGT
>Ga0210059_1002768_pt1 | contig 27694 bp, 22 predicted proteins | sample Ectturendosymbi2_FD_188042 | JGI IMG/M metagenome (GOLD analysis project Ga0210059, IMG submission 188042) | Ecteinascidia turbinata endosymbiont from Florida, USA - Sample 2 (SPAdes) (version 2) | ecosystem: Host-associated > Tunicates > Ascidians > Unclassified | place: Key West, Florida... | reverse complement strand
GGGGGGGGCAAAGCGGCCATGCCCCTCGCAAATTTTTAGAAAATATAGTCATTTTGTGCTTTGAAAGGCGTTTTTCTAAACAAAATAGTGTTTTTTTGCCTAAAATTAAACATTTTGGTATACACTGCCGAAAACTGTTTATACATTTTTTTATTTTTAGGGTCTGCGCGGGGGGCGTGGCACAGTGCCCCCCTCCCTTCGCACGCTAGTGGTAGCATAGATTCTTGAGAAACGAGTATATTGCTGACATTGAAAACGAACTTAGCAACTTGCTGCGAAAAATCATCCACACAATCAGTATTTTCATCAAGCGTTGTTTGAGGCTTAGGTCACAGGATGTTTACCAAACTCTAATTTGGATCGTGTTAAAAAAAGTTTGGAAAATTTTCGACTAGGAAAAACTGTAGTTTCATTTTAGTCGCATGCGGTTTATCGAGAAAACAGATTACAAACAATCTGTAAGCAGCATAAATGGCAATGTCAGTGGCCTCAACACTTGCAAAGTAAAAGCTCTTTCCCACTTTCGTTAGATTTTCTGCTGATTCTTCGCGTTCGAGGTGAATTCTTTCAATTTACTTTAGGATAAGTGATTTTAGACAAAACTTGTGACACCCCTCCTGGCCCAAACTTCTAGTTACGCCATTGACTGCTGGCAGTTCGCGCTTTCAAAAAAGAAGTTCATAAAGAACAAGTTTCGCATCTGCATGACGAACAAAACCTTCAGCATTACCTTTTACTCGCTGTCACTACCTTGGAACAAAAATTTAGGTAACTGCCATGAAGCACAAAATGGTATTACTCCCACCAGCAGAACAATAAGTAACGCTGACAACTTTTGTTGATATCTGTATCCATTTACCGGGTTTTGCATATCTATATATAATCGCATTAAATTCTCATATTATATTTTTTTGTTAGAAAAATCCAAGACATGTCACATTTGCATGATTTTATGGGAGTGACTGGAACTCAAAAATTTTTGACATTTGTAACTGGACCCTTTCTTAAAATAATTGAGTAGCACTGTTGTAGAATATAACATAGAATATAACATATCACATTACGTAAAAGATAACCGGCACTTAATCTGTTGTGAAGCATCCCATGGCGTGTGACGTGCAGAGGTCAAGTGATGCCCGGGGTGACAGCTTGACTGTATGCCCCCCTACCAAATTCTAGTATTGAGCAGTCGCGTATGTTGGTCATTGTTACTGGAAATACGATGTTTGTAACGTTATAGTATGACGTCATATTCACGTTTGCAAACCAACGTTTTGGCGAAGTTTGTTGACACAACATGCATATTATTTTATACCCACTCTCCTACTCATTGCACAATGTGTCACTGTAGTGAACATTCAGCGCTCCAAGTAAGAAGACCGGAGCAAAACTCAGCACTCAACACTAAGACAGATAAGTTCATAACTGCAAAATTTTCCGGCAATGCGTTAAGAAACAGGGGAGTAGAACACACTGTGTTACGTCAGCGTAGTTCACAACTGTAAAAATATAAGGCTGCGTGAATGTCTCCTCTCCGACTAGCAGTCAAGCAGAGAACCTATGCGGCTGGGATGGCGGACAACCGGGGCTGACAGTGTGAAACTTGCTACGAATTGTGAATTCATATTAAGTACGCAAGAAAACTTTCGTTTTTCAATATGCGGCTGTTATGTACAACAACTGGGAGAACAGAACAGATACAGGCTTGTGTGGGCCGTTATGATCAACCCGCCTGAAATGCCAATTAAAAAGTGCGCACATTTAAATTCTGCCATGGGCGCCATTTTGCATAGATACGCCACTGCTTGGGGGGAAAACCACCTAGCACCGGCCCTGCTTGTGTGCATATGCTGTGACTGTACAATATTGCTAATTGAAGAATTCGTGAATAGTTTCATTGCAGTGGGAATGATTTCCCATAATGTAAGTTGTGAATCATGTTGGATTTAAAAAAACTTAGTAGTTGTAAATCTTTTGAACGGCTGCTGAAGGCAAGTTGCACACGGGACTTGGGTAATAAAAGGCAAAACTGTTATCAAATCCTGCTAGAATCCCGCTTATGGCAGCTGATCAAAGGAACCTGCGGAAATTCGAGTGCGAGACAGCCGTGGTTTGAAATAGTCGAGGTGGTTAATATGGGACGCAGTTGAACCGACTAACTGGTGCAACTGGTTGACTTGAAAAACGGTACTTGTCCAGCCCGTGCCCGGCACTGACGGGTGGTTCCAAGGAAACAGCTCACGCGCGGTGCTGCAACTGACTCGCCACCAGTGCAGCATTCACTGCGAAAGCAGTCGCGTGGCCCACGGCGCGAGCAAGCGGAGGTGGGCGCCGCAAGCCACTCGTGACCCTCCGAAAGGAGCACAGAAACCGAGTATAAACAACTGAACTGAGACATGGGCTTCGGAAGGGGCGAGCAGGGGTCCAAGCCCTGCCCGGATTATGAAATTTTACATTTTCCTATTAAATTTTCAGCAAAAAGAGGTTGTTTTAGTTTCGAGTGGGTAAAATCAAATTTCACCACTTTTACCCCCTCCTGAAAAAAATCCTTCCGACGCCCATGAACTGAGATGAATATGATGCCAGTGTCAGGCACTCCAGAAACACTGTTGTTGATCTCCAAGAATATTGATGCACGCACTGCATAACTGATTGAGGAGATTGCCATTAGTTTTCTCCGAAACAGAGTGCGGTATGCTGTCGAATTTAATTAGTTTTATCACATCTTTAAGTAGGTCCATAGTTAAAGGCGGCTGGTCGGGCCTCCCGGGACTTTCAATGCTTTGCAAATGCCAGTGGAAGAAAATGAGGATCAGTAGCTGCACAATCGTCAAACCTTTATCGTTCAGTTGTTAACACTGGTATGTGCAAACTAGTAAGTGACGTGGTGCGGAGCCATTCAAGTTTTACTTGCTGCAAACGTGGATACTTGATTGTTTTAACTTGCTATCTGCAGGGGCGTAACGATGGGGTGCAAGAGGGGGCACAATTTCCCGGGCGCCGAATCACTATGGGGGCGCCGAATGACTGCGGGAGGCGCCGAAAAGTCCCAAAAACGTTACAAATACTTTCTTCAATACACTACTTAGCTCCCGAAAGATCTCAGGTTCGAACATGGAGCCAAGCTTGCTTCTTTCCCCGGGCGCCGTATACCCCCGTTACGCCCCTGACCAGAGGGCCACATAAGCTACTTGCAGTGGCGTGCAGGGGGGAGAGGGGCAAACGAGGCAACGGCCCCGAGCAATCAAAGCAGGGGGCATCCAAAAAGTGGAATTAACAAAAATTAAAATGCTGCAACTACATGACTTTTCCTATTTAAGGCTACTAACACATGCTGTATGGAAAAAATTTTTCGAAACTTGTTTTGTTTGTCAACACTAGTTTTTACTTATACAAATGCCAGTAATTCTCACATTCTTCAATACCACAAACCTATACTCTATGTGTGCGGCGCACACCCAATCAAACTGACAGTGACGTGACTTTTTCCAGATCGTGCGATCAAGGGAAAAGCACAGAAAATATTGAGAGATAATTATGGTCGTTTGATTTTCTGAGACAAATTCGAAACCGTCCTGTTTCAACTTTCTTGATTTTGCTAACATTTTGATGCATCACTAGCTACCTTTCGTTTTTTGATGTGGCAGCCATGGTTGTGCGCTAATACAGCCGAACACCTGTGCTTGCAAAATGTGCATCATATCGAGCTTCGTCATTTAATTATTTGAAATACTGGATATAGGCACACGTTTTACGAAAGATCAACCAAGAAAATAAATGTTTTCAAATAGAAAATGTATTTTTTTTATTGAACTTCTCAGCAAATAAAATATAGATTATCCATATGGACCATATCAGTCTTCTGTACTCATTTATGTAAATTATAAAGAATATCAAAACAGCCAATCAATAACGTTATCATAATTTATACATATTATTGGTTGCTGAAACTGCAAACAATAATTTTTTTATGACACACATGTAATTTGGGTGGTACGTAATAATCTAATACATGTATTACTTGTGGTCGAAAGACACGATTTCATTATGAAAGATTAGTATATCCTGCCACATTAATATATCCTGCCTTTTCTTGTCCGACTACTACAACATGCTAATAAAAACAACACTTTAAGTGCCTTTATCGAAGCAAATTCGTCTATGATTTCATCAAAGACAGCTTTCTCTGCTTCGCCCCTTTCTATACTCATCTAAGCTAGGTGAAGGTCAGTCACACAATCTGTCCTGACTCCTGACTCATTGAGTCTCGGAGGTGTGAAAGAATCAGTTTCTCTCAGCTTGCAATAGATACTGCCATGGTCAACAATATCTGCAAAGCAATTTGGAAAGACGATTTCAACACCGTATTCAGCAATGAATGTCAGGAAGTCTTCAGGACGCGATAATTTAAAGTTGCACAAAGTAATACCGTACCATGCAGCATTTTGCAATCTGGAATCTCCTAGTAAATAATCCCTTGCCATCTACGTCTGACCGGTACGAAGCTCCTGATTTTGCACATATAGATTTTAGTTTTTCACAGTCGTGACGATGGTAGTAACAAAGGCCTTGGACATCGAACAAAAAGTCAAATTTGGAAAGAAAAGGGTTGCTCTCAACCAATGGTTCTTAACCTTTATAAACACGCCGAAACCTTACGTAGTTTTCCAAGCTTTCGTCGAACCCCATTTTGCCCAGTATAACAGAAAGTAAAAATGGGTTACTAAAATCAGGTGACCTTCGTCGAACCCTGAAGAACCCTGAAACGGCTCCGTCGAACCCTAGGGATTCGATCGAACGTAGGTTAAGAACCACTGCTCTAAACAATACTAACAAATCTCCTTGATGAGTTAACATTTTTTGCCCAGCTGGTACAGGAACTATACTAAGTTCTGATGTTTCGAGGAGTAACTAAGGTTCTCTTCCTTAGTCTTTGGACTGAGGCATTGTGCTCTAACTTATTTAATTATATCAGACACAAGTGGCCATCGAAGAAATTTCGTAAAATACGAGTGGGCCGCAGCTGTTGTGAGGAACTTAACAGCATTTATTTGCGTAAACTCAGATTTAGACTCAGTCCCGTCGCCACGGTCGTGGCTTTGGCGGGCTTTCCCCCCAAACAAAGCTCCAAGCACCCCAAATTGAAATATGAAGCATTATAAAACAGTGGTGTTTGTTCAAATTGCAGAATGACAAGCCCCCTGCACAAATGTAAAGCCTCACTATTGTAGATTGTCTGGCGATGGTTCTGTTCTGATTAATATCTTCTTGCCTGAAACGCAGCAGCATGGACTTGCTCAGCCTTTCTTGCAGAGTGAGAAGCACCAGGTCCTGTAGAATTGGCAAGCAATCGTTCTTCGTCTATCACAGTGAATCTTAACCCTGCTCAGGTAACCTCTAAACACAAACACTTTTGTTGTCCTTGCCCAAAATGGGCAGATGTTGTTTATTCGCTTATACTAGACTATGTGATGGGTTTCTTACAAGTTAGCAAGTCTTCAAGCTCATCCGATCAAAAAAAAACAACGTGTTGATTTTGGAAAACTTTTTGTATGATGAAGAACAAAAGCAATTTTCCAAACAAAAATGTGGGAAGTACCCTTAGCAAATGAACGAAAATGTAAAGTAAAATCCAAAAATTTCGCCCGTAGACGTCATTGGTGGTTGGTTTAAGGCGGTGGTTCATAACCTTTTTTGTCTCATTTACCCTTTAACAAAATTAAAAAATTGATTTTACCCCCAACAATGGTTGATGTGTCAAGTCATACCTAACTTTTTGGTAAAGCTTGTGCAAACCTTTGTCAGTATCTGAGATAAAACTTTAATAAAATGCTCTTACAAGCAAGCATGGTTCGCTGAGGTTGTTGAAATTCTAAAGACAGTTTCATACGAACCGCCATATCAGTGAGTCAGGGGGCAAAACGTTAAGAGGAAGTAATATACAGCCAGCCATGTTTGATTTTTCTTCTATTGAAAAATGACAAACAAACAATGTCAACCAGTCGATCACTCAGTGAGACTGTTGTGCTTGTTTTCTATGCACATTATCTGACATTCTGGGAATAGTGTTTGAAAGTGATACTCTCCTGTCATCTTAGGAACCAATCGAGATCGATGTTTTGTTTTATGGTCATCATTGAGAACCCTGCCACACACAGATAAGTCTCTTGAAAAGGTATAATAAATTCAAATGCGCGCTTCGACAGCGTAGAAAACTCTTTGCCCAATCCACACCAAATTTTAGAAAAGTCACAGTTGAAAGATATGAATTTGGAATAAAGCATTGATTAAAACTGAAGATCAAGTAATTCATCTTTAAAAGCAGTTTGAAAAGACAAGCCCGTGCCCTCATAAAATTCACACGTTCAGTTACTAGCTTCAAAACTATTTTCCAGTATTCTGGAAAGGCCTAATTTGCCAGTGCACATCGATGAAGAACACAAGGGGTAGAAATGATGTGCGGTGCCCGTTTGTTCACCAGAGTTGTAAAACCTGATTTAACGGAGAATAGGAGCGCCGTCTGTGCATAGCGAGCAAATGTGATTGATCGAGTTTGTTTTGTTGATAGAGGTTATTCATTTCTTCCTGATCATCAGTCCCTTTGCTAGTCGTCTCTAGACTTACGCACATAAAGAACTCTTCTTTCAACTAACTGCATGTACAGTATATATCGACGGTAAATCAAGAAATACGTGCAGTTCGACACGTCAGTTGACCCAACTAGCGGAAGTGGAACTCATGCTTTATTACTTCAAATTTCATCTGCTACGTGACCTGAAATATCACAAACATAACACTTGTACGACAACATACTGTTTGGTAAATAATCTTTTCAAAGTTTCTTTTTTTGTTCTCTTCCGCAAACCAACTTCACCATGTTAATAGCGTACGGTTTGATAAGTCATTCCCAAATTGCATGCGGTTTCTTTTCTTTTTCTATTGCAAAAGCAACGTATGAGGATGCTTGCAATCCTAACATGTCTTCAGAAACGAAATATAGGAAGAGTTCCTACCGCACGAAATCGAGAGCATTTGGTCTACAAACACGTATGGTTTTCGTGTACATATGTGGGATTGCGTGACGCCAAATGAGCCTACACATTGACGGCTTCGTGGAACCATCACCAAACGCTTTGGAACAAACGATACCTTGAGGTTTTTGAATATCATCTGTTATGAGGAATTCTACCCGCGAAGTCCACGTATGGTTCTAGTCAAATTATCTTCTTCGATACATTAACTGAGAATGTTGAAATCTGCAATTGTTAACTCATGAACAACTCATTCACTAAAAAGACCTCCACGGTACTGGCTGTCCACTGCCTGCGGTCTATAGCATACTGCGAAAAGAAAGAGAAAACTGGCGCTACAGTCTGACCATTGTTTGTGAAACCAGTTAGATTTATTGCACAATAGAGCATTTATCAATTCTGACAGAGTTACAATCTCCTGTTACCAACAAAGTACAAATAAAGCCGTGCACAGGAACAGTATTGCGCGCATGAGCTGATCAACTGAATCTGGTAGCCTGCATGTGTAAAGATGAACTAAAGACAGAAACTTATAAGTATGCATGACTCTGAACCATAAGTCAAAGTGCAGCATCTCCAGTTTGTTTGATACATCCGTAAATCTATTTCGTAACAATTTTCTGTGACGCTTGACATGGAACCTCTCACCAATCTACGAACAAAACAATGTCGGTTGTACTTCTGTGGTTTGTCCTGCCACTAACTAGCCTAATAATCTAGTTTTTAACATTTTGTAAATTTACAAAAGTTCATGTTGGCTATAATTTATGATTCAGTATATTTACCCCCTCGGAAGGTGAAAATTACCCCTGGGGGTAAATTTACCCCAGGTTAAGAACCACTGGTTTGAGGTTTAAACAGAACCTCATTTCAAGCTTGTGGTTCTATCTGAAATAAAAGTAAATTAGGTTGAGACATGAATTTTTTGTATTTTCATTGCAATTTTCAGCCACATTAATCAACTTTGCCCAAAATGGGCAAGTACTTTACGACAATTGTTGGGCAATCAGATTGATCGCGGCAATGCTATTGACTTTCATGTCTCACATACGCCCAGTCCCGTCGCCACAGGGGGGATTTGGTGGGCTAAGCCCCCCAAATTGAAATATGAAAGCAAAAATGGGTGGAGTTTTGTCAATTTTTGCAATGTCAAGCCATCAACAGGGATACAAAAAACTCACTCTAACCATAACGCCGGCTGATTTTCACCCGAACTCACACTAACCATAATTTGGGGTGATTTTCACCCCGAACTCACACTAACCATAACGTCGGGTGATTTTTACCTAACTAGGGACTACGTGGCCACCACTCCTGCCTGGGTAGAAATCACCCGAGGTTAGTATTCCAGGGGTTAAGTGATCGTTGCAGAAAACTTGAAAGTGATCAATGCAGACAAGTGCTCCCTATCGTTGGCAGTTGGCACGTGAACCTCGTTTTGTTCTGTTTTGATGGTGGGCAGGTTCCACAGCGTTGTCTGATCTCAAAGTTCATGTCCTCAATAAAATGCTTTGGCCTTTTACCGCAAGTACACGAACAACAAGAGCAATCCCTTTTTGGTTAAGACAAAGTTCTAGAAACTTTAATTCGGAACAGAGAAGCACAAGGTTCATCATCCTCGATAAAATGCTTTGACATTTCACCACAAGTGGACACACAAGGTGCATGTGCTTTCTGGCTCCAATTTCTTTCCTCTGACAGAGAAAGCGTCAGACATTCTCCTGCCTTTTTCTCAATGAAAACCACGAGCTGAGCAGAAGCCAATCGCGTTGAATTGATCTGCGTCGTCAGTGCTTGCACTCGTGTGACTTACTCCCGTGCTGGCTTCAGTCAAAAGTTGCTGGCGTGGCTTACTAGTGAACCTACATTCACAAACTCCTTTTGCCCAAATTGGTCAAGGTTACCTTAGGAGGGATCTTTGTGTAGGAATTTTGTTACACCTCAGGTAACCATGGGTCAATTTGGGAAAATTTTTGTTCCCCATCGAAAACTACAAAACTTAAGCTGATTTCGACAGGACTGCCCGAAAGAGCGTCTAAACAAACGCAGCTACTGAAAGATCCAGCTTCCTACGTGAACGTTAACTAATTTTTAATTTAAGTAGAAGAACCGTTTGCCCAAATTGGGCAGAGGTTACCCGAGCAGGGTTAACCTTTTCTCTGCCACTCCTCCCTTAAGCAATTGTTTGTTTCAAGTCCTCTGACCTTAAAGTAAATTGGACGGAACACTTTTTTATTAAATTTTCCATGTCGTAGAACAGGGGTTCCCAACCCCATTTGCCTATCCGAAGGGGTACATTTCAGGTTAGCAATAGAAGGTAAAAATATATTTACATGTTGTCTATTTTCAAATATTTATACATATATCACTTAATCTTATTTTCAAAAGTCATGTTTATTGTTAAATATATCTGTGAAAAATCATGAGAAAATATTATGTCATAAAGAGTTTTAGGGGTACATGTTCATCTGTGAAAATTCTTAAGGGGTACATCCTTATCTGTTGAAATGCTGTAGGGGTGCATGCTCATTTGTCGGAATGCTGAAGGGGTACATGGCTACAAAAAGGTTGGGAACCCCTGTCGCAGAACGTGTAAGAGCTCGCGCCCCCCTTGAAGTTAATTGACACCCCCTGAGGAACCCCCCCCCACGGGTAAGAACCCGTGGTCTATCACAATGTCTGACCGTCGTGTTGTGTCACAATACGACAGTTTTGTCGTGATACGCTGATTGATGGTGCTGCCGCGACTCGCCCTGCAATGCATGAGAGCGCTGTGTTGATGCAGCTTTGCTGTTTAATGGTCGCATGGGCCGCCAAGATAGAGGTTGACGAAAGTGTAAGTCAAACTTAAATTTTTTTCATACAATTTTTTCGCCCCCGTCAAAATGGTATCCATGGCACGTGCCATGCCTGCCATACCCTGGATACGCCACTGCCCCCAAGTCTGAACTTCGGGGCCCCCAATACAATATATTGCATTTAACACAAAATGTTTATATAATTATATAAACAGAAACGTCTATTTATTTTGACAAATGTTCATAAAACGCTTTATTGTATTTGTATACCGATAAGCCGCGATGACACAAGAATGGCTGCCTAATATCTAAAGCAAAACAGTAAATCGGAAGCTCTAACAAACATGTTGCGTGTTTACCACCATGCATTCTTCATTCAAATTTGCCGCTCTCCTGGTGTGAATATATTAGGAAATAATTCTGTTTCGACCTAACATACGACAGCTCAGTTTCAAAGGAAAATAAAAATGGGTACGAATTAGCGATAAACAGCATTAATAGCAACAGCTATGAATAAATTTAAAAAGGCGCTTTTAAAAACGTTGACGAAATCGAAGAGTTCAACATTTAGAGCAGTAATGTCAATCAAGTTTCAGAGGTAGTCATTCAAAATGAAACAGCCATAACAGACAGAAAATGCCAGAGCGTAAACTTTAATGAATAATCAAATAAAATTTTATTGTACAAGCGCGGAAAGTGATGCTTAATTTATTATTTAAAAGAACTGCTTAACTTCATCACTTAACGTTGGGTGGTTGTCATAAATTCACACCAGAACGACAAAAAGTGTGTTGATCTGCTTCTAATGAGCGGTTGGGCTGCCATATCCTAACTAGGATACTAGCAGTGGAACTTCCATTACAAAACCACCTTGACAAACACGATGAAAACAATCCACGCAAAGAATAAAATATTTTTTCCATTTTACTAACTCCAATATAAGTATAGAGCAGGTTTTTTTTTAAGGAAAATGTTAGGAACCCGGTTTGGATCTGTAGGGACCCGATTTCTCTGATTCTAGGGACCCGATTTGAAATTCTAGGGAACCGAATCGGGTCCCTAAAACGCCTTAAAGAAAACCCTGGTATAGACTCTTACCTCTCTATGGAATATCGTTGAAAAACAGGGAAACTTGTAGACAAACACACAATGTCAATTTTCATAAAACAAGGGCCATCTTGTGATAAAGGCTTCTAAACACTGGTGTAAAACGATATCTCATTGGCTAAAATAACTGTAATATCATGAAGGATACAGTGCTATTACTGGATTTCTCAATGGTGTAAAACTAAGCGTTAAGTTGCTTTGGACAACCCATGCGATGTATGATACACTGAATATTACAGGCGCAGGGTACGCATACGATTTTACCTGATTGTATACCTTGGAAACCGACTATTGTATAGTGAAAGGATACAACACAGGTCTACAACATATTTTCCTGAACAAATTTCTTTAAGACTGTCCGAAAAATGCTTACACTAAACGCAGATCAGCAACGTTACCTACACAACTGCCAGCTTACCGAGGCCAGTGCTGACAACGAATGCAATTCGCAATCATTGGCTTAGATAACAGGAAGTTACAAGCCGTAGGAATATCAATTTCCTTGACGTATTAGATAAATATGAATGGTGAAACGGGAAATGCGTGAAATCAGTTCTTGGTGAGTTCAGTTGTGGTGTGTCTATATGCCCTAACAAAGGTCCCCATTCAGATTTGGGGACTCCTTTTTACCAGGGCTCTCCGGTCGGGTGTTGCGGGGGGCTCTTCCTCCGGCTCTGCGCACAAGACCATTGTTCTGAATCCGGGCAGTTTTTGGATCTCGGTAGACATCCCGATGGTTTTTCTAAACAAGCGTCTAGTGTGATAAATTCTTTTTTTCTGCGTTTTCACGTGAGAGGCAGTAAAGACTATATGGAAGTTCCTTGCTGGCTTAGACAAAACAAACACTTTTTAAATTTGATTTTAATTAACTCTTTTGGAATGGTTACAATTGTCCATCTAGGTTTTGAAAAGTTCAACGCGGCCTGATGGGAAGCAGTTACAAACACTGCAGCGTTATTAGCGGCTGTACAGGGAAAATACTGTAAGAGTGATACATCAGCCACCATTGTTGCGGCCAGACCTCAACTATACTAAGGATCTGTCTTAGCCTGGTGACTCATAAATGTTGTTGACCTCGACAAAGCATACACTATCGCTGCAGTTTGCGATCGTTCGATTCGAAACTCGTGCTCTTCACGCTTATGTATGCAAAGTTTCACACTACAGCCGAGAATACGGATCGGTCAAATGCCAACTAGTAACATGATAGCTCTTTATTTAAAAACGTAGAGAGCGGCAGGTACATACATTTCCAACAGACGCCGTTCTTATCAAAGCAAAAAGGACGACTGCCTCATCGATCAATCCTGGAACGCCTCACACTCGCGAAAAGAGTCGCGGCAACTGCTTAATTACGCGGTAGTATGTCAACTGATTAACAGGGAATGCCTGCAGGAAGTCAAACCAAACTTTGCGATGTGACGTCCAGGGAACAAGCGCAACGTAAATCAGTCAACCACGCAAGGAATGGAAAATGAATGCCGTTAACATGCAAAACAAGTACAATGTTGTGTAATTAGTTTCCAAAGAGGGGGTGATTTTCAGCGACACAGACATGTAGAATTGGAATAACATATACCTCTCAGTTTTATTACTGCTGAGAAATCATGTGGCAACTACAAGTTTTATGCCACAACTTTCAAAGTGGTGGGGCAGTGACCAGACCAATAGTACCCAGCGATGCAATCAGGGGTTGATATGCTGTCATGACAGGCCCGTCATACAACCATAATTCTTGGTTTGACGTCACTTCAGGTTGCTACTTTCAGCATCATAGCATCACAAAACGATATTATGAAAACAACACGCTTAGTTCTTAACTGGCATAACCTTGTGCTGAATGATTCTCAAAGAAAACCGTTGGCTTTCGTCTAACAGTTTTGCTGTGCATGCCAAACACATACTGATACTAACCTCTGCGTTCCATCAGCCATATGCAACCAACACTTCGCTACGTCAAGCATACTATTTACTGGCATTTGGGTAACGAGATAGTGAAGAGCTGGTCTGCAAATACTTGATATGCAGTGCTATTCAGAAAGTGCAGTTTTAACTTGTGGATAGTCACTTGAAAGTTCAAATATCTGAATCTGTGCACCTGTTCAAGCAAACCAACAAGCGTTCAAAGATTATGGTACAGTTGGCTTCCTGCTGGCTGCGTGCTATTCACCAGTTTCAGCGCTTCCATGGAACTTCCCCTTTTAATTTTCACAAGTGGTGGGCGTTGGGTTTAATTTGGACCTACTCACGGGAGTCAGAATGAAATGGTAGTAAACATTTGAACTCATCCGTGCAAGTAAATCAGTGCAATTGTTTCTTTAACCGATACCAAAACGTTGGTTACCAGTGTGAAGAGACTACAATTTGCGGGTCATGTGCTTCATCTTCGTAGACCATAGATATTAGAACCATTACCTCAGTATATATCGTATCATTCAAAACAAACGTTGAATCCAATGTGGCGTAGCAGACTTAGTGAGGCTGCAGGAGTTATTTTCAGCTCGTTCTCCATAGGCATGTGCTGAAGGAATTAGGAAATAAGAAATGAGGACATAAAATTTAATATTTAAGTAATTTCCAATACGCTGCAAACATGTTTTCAGTGTAATATAAGACAACTGGATGATCCCAGTTGGTTCTGATAATCGCTGTTGTCACTGGAGCAGAAGTGCATCTTCACAGCCTCGTAAATTACCTATGTTAAAAATCACTCTAAGTTAATACAAGATTAAATATTCACGTTGTTCAAAAAAATTCATGATGCCCTGTTGAAAAACTGATGATGAGAAAAACTACGATTTTTGTAACCACAAATCGACCGATCAGGAGGTCGCGATAACATATTATTCCACTTCTACAGAGCAAATAAAACCACTAATCTCGTGGAAAAAGCTTTTCTCAATTTTGTGTGTTCGCTGTTTCGCATCTTTCGATGCTGTGAATTGCAATTTTAAAGTTATTGGACGTAGGTTAATTAATAAGGCGAAACGTTAGTTTCAAGCCATTTGTCGGCAAATCCTGAAGTTAGTGCTTGTCGAATGCGTTCATTTGACGTTACTGGTGTCATTATTCAATGTACGTCATCGATGAATTTACGGAACGTTCTGCCTATCTTACCTCACCAGCAAATGCCTCTAGAATTGAATGTACAGCGATATTTGCCAATGAAGCAGTGTGATTTTCGCCGGTTATAATTCCATCTATTTGGTTATATAATTGGTCCCAATATTGGGTGACAACGTTTTTAAAGCAAATTTGTTCAGTTCAATAGGGATTTTATGGGCCTTGGTATTGAAGGTGGAATGTCTCTCCAAAGCACATTTCAGAGCGTTAGTTTCAGTGTCTCTGCACAAGCGTGGTTATAGTGCTTTCACATCTGCCACCTCAAGGTGAAACACGGGCTTTTGCTTTTCAGTTCCTAGAGTTTTAATCAGGCGGTCTTTTCAATTGAGCAAGTCTCTGTACTGATGGCTATCTTCACAAAATCGTCTGGGCTGTTTTTGCAAAAGGTTGCGCTAATAGGTTTCAGTATAAATTCCAAAAATGCAGCAATGTGTGAGGTGCTGATGTTCCCATGCAGCAGATAACAAGCATACTGGCCGGTATGTCTTTCATATCAACGTTCAATAAACTCTCCGGGGTTAAATTTTGTGCAGAGCCGGATTAAAGAGTAGGAGGGCCCGGGGCAATTTTCACTCTAGAGCCCCCGTGACATATTTAAATGACGTCATCGTTTGTAAAAATTACGTTTTTGCTGATTCGCAACTATCTCGTTTGCTTTTTCCATTAATCGAGAAAGTGCTTACTTAACTGCACATACGGTTAGCTGCGAGAAGAGAGTTCTTGGTATAAGCACCAGAGTGTAATCTTGCTTAGAAAAAATGTTTCACAGTCTAAACCGCTAGAGAGTGGCTCAGTAAGAAACAACATGCACCCGAACAATAAGCAGAAACCAGAGATTACAAACAAACACATCGGAAAAATAACATGCTAATATGGCCAGCCACGCTGAGTATAAAAGGTGCTTCGAAGCTTATGTCGTTATTTTCAACCACATTTTCAGGTGCTCAGGTTAACGACACTGCTTAAACGTTGCTGCTTGAAAGTTTTGCTGAAACAAAAAAGATTCAGTAATGGGCAGCTAACACTGCCAGATTCTTGCGCTTTGCCTCCATAGAAACATTGCGATTTTTAGCTCCTCAAAGCATTACAAATTTCCGCATCGTGCTAGCTAAACACTGCAATTTTGTTTTCTGCTCTTCCGTTCTACAAATCACAAGTCGACTGGTTAAAACCGTTTCTGGTGGACCACGCAATAGCATGGGGTATAAATGGCTTGATGCAGCAAAACGATATTAGCCATCGGAAGAAAAGTGTATTTCCACCATAAGTTACCCTTATGACGAAACAAAAGATTGCAGTTCGGCTGGGTTAACACTAGATGGCATAAGAAGTTACGGATCATTGATACAATATACTAGTGGCTCTTAACCGGGAGGAGGCACGCCACCCCAGGGAGGCGTCAATAAATTTAAACCACGGGGCCGTGAGCCCTTACGCGCCCTACAACATGGAAAGTTTCATCAGCAAGTTTACCAATAAATACATTTTATTTTTAAAGCTTATTCAAAGTCAGGTGGGCTTGAAACAAAGGGCAATTACATAAGAACCACTGCTATACACCAAACAGCAACCACAGCAAGACAGTAAGGCTAGCTTCAGCACGCAAATAATATCGTGTTCGCGACTTTGTGCAGTAGGTGTGATGCGCGAGTAGATAATCATACCCATGCCAAAATAACGATTATTAGGAAAAAGTTGCAAGCAAAATTCAAATATATTTGCATTGAACAAACTCGAAAATATTTACATTCAGTACTGATTACTAAAACTGTCAGAAAGCCAAACTTGTAGAAAAGTCAATAGATACGCTTAATGCAACATCGGAATATATATTTGTATTCCTGTATCGCTTCTGAATGACAATTTTTCAAACGAATATATTATTTAAAACAAATAATTGTCATCACCGGGGGCACCTTCGAGCGGGAAGCCAGGGGGCAATTGCCCCCTTCGCCCCCCACCCCCTTAATCCGGCCCTGATTGCGTGTCTTGAAAAGCGGGTAAGCATCAGCTGGTGTATTGTGTCCCAAAATTTTGCTGATGCACCGTAGACCTTTCGGTACGAATTGCCTTTCCGTTTTATCCCAACTGTGTAGCAGCAGTTCATAACTGACTGCACACCCATAGCATGGAGTTCAACAACAAGGTCGTCATAAACTTTTCTCGATATGCCAAGGTAAGCGTCGCATCCACTTCACCGGCACATCCATTTTTTCCGACTGTTGCAGTTCTTTGGTCGCTACAGCGTTAAAATCTTTGTAAGTAAAAATTTCCCGTCCTTATCCGCGCGGCAAATCACAATTTTCCTCTCTTCTGTTAACTTGCCTACAGTGCTTAAAATGTCTTTTTGTTCCTTCTGCAATTTGTTCTTGGTTCTGTATGCGTCCAACACCAAAAGTTTCAGGTTCTTTAATTTTGTAAAAACCATGTCCGCGTATACGTTTAGGTTCGTCATCAGTTCGATCCCTATTCGGTCTAAACCAGGGGCACACAATTTTTTCGCTATTGCCGGCCGCATTACGTTTATTTTTATGAATTACGACCGCCAATGAGTTCAAGTTTTTTTATTAAATTACGTTTAGGAATAGGATTTATCCCCATACTATCCCATTTACTAGTGTCTATAAGTATAGTATAATCAAATGTCAAACATTTTAATGAATTTATTCAAGCACAATTTCCACAGTTATGTTTGGCCATGTTTCTACAAATTACGCGAATACCAAAGTAGACCAAAGAGTTTTTGTTAATTCACGGCTGCCATGACTTATACTTTTAATTACATGGGCAAGACCGCATAACCGTTTATCGAGACGCATGGTTGTGCACCCCGGTCTAGAGATTTCGAGTGTTTTTAGTTTTACATTAGAACTATTGACGTTTTTCTATATGCTCTTTTACACGAGAATGCCCAATGGAGTCAAAATGACTCCTTCGGACAGTTGGCTTTTGCGTATCTTTTCACCTGCTTGTTTACAGGGAAAATCCTCCCGTGACTTTTCATCATCCCTAGGACCTAAAAGCCTGTTGGAATGGCATGCGTTTATGTCAACTTTAAATATGATTTTTTAATATTTACAGTACCTCGAATGCCCGGAGGAGCCATTTTGACTCCCTGTATAGAAATCGTAAAAAATATTTCGTGATCTACAGGCAACGATAGTGTTTTTATGCTTTGTAGCGTAAATTCAATTTACAAAGCCACTTTTGCTTTTGAAAGAGCTTGAAGTCTTTATTGCTGTCAAGTGTCTTTTCAAAAGCTTTATCATTTTCTTATCAGTGGCATAGAATATTTTGTTTTGTTGAGACAATTTATGTCAACAATGTTCCAGTCAGTGAATTATCACCTTTGGTTTGGCTTGCTCCGCGTGGTTCTGATTGCAAGTACAATCAGAACCACGCGCTACCCAGTACCTGCAGTGGTGAAGCACATGAAAGAGACACTTCACTCCACCACATTTTAAAAATCTGGTGATGCAACGATGACTGTTTATCAAGGTAAGGCCAAGAAAAATGTGATTATTCTCATTACCCTTCACTTAAGCATCACCGCTGCCGATAATTCCAAGAAGACTCCTGAAAGGTCAAAACCTTACATTGCCAAAAATATGGTGTTGATTTTGTCAATCAAATGGCAAGGAAATACACAGTTAGAACTTCCACCAGAAGATGACCTATAGGCGACATTCGTTCCACAGCACACTGCGGCTATAAATGCACGGATCATTTACAAAGAGGTCACAAAGAACAACACATATAGAAGCGTTTTTCTTCAGCGGTTTGCTGAGGAGCTATCTTGGTCTCATAGTCGAAAGTAGCAACACAAAGGCGAAACGAGCAACACTAAGATAGTTGCAAGAAGAAACACCCGAAAAATGGCATGGTAAAATGACGAAACACTGCCAAATGAAGAGCGAATGTAAGACGAATTGCTTAGAGGGCACCTGCCGTGAGTGTATAGCAGGTCATTATGCAGAAATTACACTATTGAAACACCACATCTGTGCGTGAAATGCAATTCCTCACAATAACAAGTGTCCTTTTCCGGCATTCTGTCTTTTTTCGCCTATTTGTTTTGTTGTTGCAATACTTTGGTTTTGTTCAATGAAAGTAGTTTTAGAAAAATACCTCTGACTGTGCTCTGACAAAGCTATTCCTCAGCTGTAATCACAGTGCTGTTACACAAGAAGCTGCAGGAGGTCAAAATGGTTTCTTCGGGCATTCTACGTGAATCAAAATTCCAGGCATTCGAGTGTTAAAGTACTGTAATTCTTGTACAGGCCAAATAAGTTATAATGTCGTGATGAGAAGAAGGCCAACGTGTTGCTATATCAAGACGCAACCGATGCCATGTTTGCCCAACGGCGCTCCACACCTGGCCACGGATGGCTTTCTCCCACACTTCCATCAGGTAAAAAATTCTCTTCAGAAAGGAAAGAAATAACTGAGAAACGAATGACTTATGTGAAAATGGGATTGAAGAACTATAAAAATCGGCTGTCTTACAGCTTGCTGTTGCTGTTTGTTTCTGTAGTTATTTGCCAGGAGGATGACATACCAGAATTTGAGCTTCTTGGTGCAAAGCAGCCTGAAAAAGGCATAGAATTTTCATTCGAAATACCCGCGCGGAGAAGAGAGTGCTTTTACCAGTATTTGCCACATGGGTCGCAAATGAAATTTTCATTTAAGGTGATTCCTGCATAGTTTTGTGAATGTTTTTGTAAGAACCAGACTAAATGCACATGCATATGAAGATGCTTGAAGTAAGTGTTTCTTACTTAAAAACCTTTTTATTAGAAACAATGCGTCAACTACTGTATAGTTGAAGCTAATAATCACCAATTAGAAATATTCCCGAAAGGCCATCAAGTTGCTACGTATATCACTTCAGCTGTGGTGCAAATGAAAAAAGATGTTTGGCTTCTAAGGATAACTGGGCTGTTTTGCGAAAAAATATTTTTATTGGTGAAGGAGTCTGCATGGTGACCACGAAACGCCATTCTTAGCTATCTATAGCTAATGGTTGAACGCAGAAATCATCGGTGGTGGTGTACGGTGGGAAATATGAGAATCTGCGTTTGTGACAAAAAATATAGGATTCGCACATAGTTTGCAAGATAATTGTAGATTTAACATAGAAACGTTGCAGAAATGCAGAATAGATTTTCCACAGATTTTTGTATAATCCAAGCTCAGTCATGAAAGTTCGCTTACTTAAGGTCATAACTCTTTTCCTTTCTTTATAGCCATCTTAAGTGTAATGACCACTTTAAGTTACCTGTAAAAATTCGTTACTTACAAAACTTGACAATGGTTTTTATTGTCAAGCTATGTATAAGTTGAATTGTGCAATTTCTAGGGGCACGTTTTGTAAAGAATTTATTGGTTTGCAAAATACTGCAAAAAAATAAATGCTTTATAAAAGATTAAAGCCCGATTCGACATTTATGTCAGTGCGCCAAGACCGATGCCAATAACTTGATTTGCAGTCGATACAGATTAAATTGTGATGTTGCTCACACTGCAGTAAATGTAAAGTAAGCTCTGGTGAACTGCTGAACATCAAATGTCTTTAATTGAGAATTTGATGTAATTATAAATAACAAAATCATTCCTATCGGCAAGTGAAGAGTTTTCGCAACACAATTCACTTTTTATTGCTCATTACTCTTCGCAACTGCTAAAATGACAAAATTTCTTCCCAAATCTTTTCTACAAATTTCCAGTGAATCTTGCAATACGCAAGTACATTTTGAGAGATTCCCAAGGGGCTCTATCACTTCAAAACATTTCTTTATTTTTTAAATTAGAAATTCAAAAATCCGTGTTTTAAGTAAATCTCTTTTTTTTCTGAACATATGACTTTCATTTTCGTGATAATGATGCTTTTACGGTGTAAGTCCAACAGAAGCTATTTGAATATATTTAAGCAAACATTGCATACATGTTCAAAATATCACTTACAGTATCAGTAAATTTATTTAAAATGTTAGGAGCTGTAATCAAATTTACATGAACTTGAAATCTTGTTGTGAGCGAGTATTTGCAAAATAAGATTCAAAGCTTAAGTAGCATTTTCTGCGAAAACTTAACGTTGTTATTAAACTTTTTATGTTTCATGTGTTTGTACTTTATTGTATAAAGTTCTGTTTGAGGACTAACTAATCCAAACCCCAAGACAATTCCTTCAAAAACAAACTTTTTCTTAATAATTTATGCAAGCAGTTTATCCAAACAAATTTCAAAATGTAAGCATCAAATGCATCAAATAACAAAGCAATGAGCTTTTACGTTGGTCTTCTGAGAGATAAAATTGCAAGGGTATCGAATTTAACGAATAACGCAGAGGATAATTGGCATTTTAACTGTGCGTACGCTGGCTCCACCGGAAAATTCAGTCTCATCATCGAAATGGAAATGGTGTTGATGGTGGCACCATCGAAAAAGAAATGGTGTTGATATGTTTCTTATAGATACTGTGCTTATATAACTACGGGTGTAGTGGGGGGTGAGAACGCGTTCCCACACTTTTTCATGTTTTCGTTTGTAGTATAATGAAAGTTAGTAAATACTGATTTAAAAATGAGTTTAAAGTGAGGTTGAAATGTCATGCGTGCGTTCCCACATTTCTTTTCTTAGCGCTATTCCCTGGTTCGCATCAGAATTTTTGTTACCCAAGTTAGAACACATCATCGCGTCAAAACGAAGCTCCATGATAAGCAGGTTTTTAGACGGCATGTCGAGAGAAGCCTGCCTCCTTCATAGTTAGATAAAGGTAGACTTTTGGATAAAATTAATTGACTTTGCCGCCCCCCAGCGATAACACACAATTCATGCGGCCCGTGATAACCAAAAGTTCCCCCCCTGGAGCAGCCCTGACGGATTTGCAATAAACATTTAGTTAGTGATATTCTCCACAGGTTCTCACTCCGCCCACAGCAATATCGGACAATTCTATTTCTAGCGACGTGAGAACTCCTGGAAAGAGAGTCATGATGAGCACAGGTCTGACGTCACAATTCGAAACTGACTTCACTCCTGTCAAGGATCAAGGTTTGTGAAAATGTTTTAAAGAGTTTTGATGCAATCGCATTGCAAAATTAAAGTTGTTTGGTTGACATCAGAATCATCGTCTTCATAAAGCAAGAGTAACTTCTGAAAAAGTGCACTGTAGGTTTAAATAATTTCGCTTGCGCGTGCTCACAAATAAAGCAATACATATTTTTATCTTGATTTCGACTGACTGCCTATAGCAAGAATTTCTCTGGGTGGTTGACGTAATAATACAGAGTTGCCGATTGAACAGCGTCTCACTGATTGCCTGGCCAGTTTCTTTCATCGGCTTTTATCGCTCACCGATGATGAACAAATTTACTCACTACAAGTAAAGCGTTTCCCAAATTTTTTCAAATCTTGATCCACAATCACGAAGATGCTGCCGGGTTCATGTTTGCCTAACCCTGAAAACAAAGATTGTGTTGTGCAGACCCCGAAACGTGCCCATTCATAACAGTTTGAATTTTACTGAAAATGCAGACTCCGTTTTAGATCTTGTTGAAAGGTTGCTCGATGTCGTGGTTGATCAACATTGCGTCAAGAGTTTCTTTACCCTTTTTGCAAATGTTAAGGGTAAAGAACCAACTGATATCTGTATTTATTTGCTTAAAAAAAGCAAACACGAAGGATGGAAATGTTTGGAAATTTAGACAAAAAGATAAAGTAAAACAGAAGATGTATTCTTCCTGCCCCATTTCATTCTTATTATTCTAATTTTGACCTCACTGAACGATTGTGGTACGTCAAAGTTTTAGTTGATCGCTGACTTTCTGCACATGTGATATAATTTCTTTTCTTTGCGCCACATTTGGTTGCATAATTCACGACATCTGCATATAGACAAAATTATCTCAAACATTTTGTTCTTCTTCGGTAGCTAGCTACAACGATTTCATGCATAAAGTACCATTTGCTGCATGAATTGTAACACTCAACCAGCCACTGGCTTGTTACTTGTTGCAGGATTTCATGAAATTTGCTTCTATAATTACGTGGGAAGGTTTGGCGCCTTGAAGGTCCTAATGTTCATTGGTATTATTAACCCACGAGTGGCTGAAGATTTTGACCTGTCGAACAATGAAACCGATCCTTTCCATCAAACCTTTTTGGTAAGTCATTTTGTCTGTCAGGATAACCATCGAGACATTTTGCTGAAGAATATCTTAAGTCAACATTTAAAACTTTTAGTCGTGAGCAAGCGCTTCTGCAAACAACAGAACGTCAGCGATTTGTCTTTGCTTACTCAACATTGTACGGTGGCAGTGATCCAGAGGCCAGCAACCAAATATGTTGGCTGCTGTGATGCAGCTTTTTTTTGCAGACTCCAAGTTCAAACTTAGGTTCACCTTGACGTTGCCAAAACACAATTACTGTTTTCATCCGTAGACGTGTGTGAGTGTCATTCGCTGCGTTTTTTCGGCTGATGAAGGAAAAGCTCAGAAGTGCACAATTCAAGCCAAAAGGGGGATTATTATCGAAGCAGAATTTTAGTCCTCAATGAATTTTTGAAAAGCATGGATTTAATTCTCGGTAGAAAAAATAAACTTGGCACTTTACACGGCTTTGTTTACGTTTGGTGTTTTAAACATTTGCAGAAATACTTTTTGTGGGGGCTTCAACACTTTTCTTTGTTCTTTCGTTCTGTGGCTCACGACGTTCAACTTTCAAATAATTTTTAGTTGACCACAACCAAGCCAAAATTTGCTGAAACAAATGCCTCACACCTAAGCATTACCTTCACTGTTGGATGCCCATGCTTTAAGGTTGTGAATTTGAATCACCTTTGATTCTTTGAAATTTTTTTCCATGTGGATGTAATTGGTGCATTTTTGGCGAGGGCGCTTTTGAAGATGCCATATGAAAATTCTCGCATGCAGCGTAGCTTGTTAAGCCGCTCCAACTACGATTGCAAACGTTTGCACTGCGGTCTGCTAGCTGGTTAACTGTTCGATTACAGTACTTAGCCAATACCACAAGAATTTTCGAGCATGCAATGACGATAAAAAAAGGCCTTAAGACATGTGTGCGATGGCAATGAACTCAAGTGTGCGTTGCAATGTAAGAACGAAAGAAAGGATTCAACCTGATCCACTGTTTGTTATGCCGAGATCATTAAGTACTTAACCGCGATAGCAACCTCACGAAAAACGCCACTATTCAGCTTTCTTTGGGTTAAAGTCACAAGTAATGCTTACCACCAGCGCGACAAAATCTGGAAGGCATTAAAGACGTGTGTCCTCCCCAACTATTTACTGGAGTTATGACGCATGCACTTACAGGATATCCCTTTAATCTCCTGGAAATGACGCTAAACCACAAACGTAGTGAGGAGCTGCAGTTCCGGGAATGGGATTCTATGTGAATACCATCCGATTTGTTCTATGGGACATTGGACTTGAAATTTGTCCCATGACCCATTGGGAAGGGAACCATACCAGCAATCAGATCTACCTAAACAAATATGTAAAATTTTCTTGGAAAACTGGCCACGCTGCGTTACCCCCATAGGCGAGTAAGCCGTTGCACAATCGCATTGCTAAGTCATAATTCCTTAATGGAGCACCCTCAATTCATTTCTTCCAGACAGCGGCAAGTTGTTTGCTAACGAACATCTGTGGTATTGGTTCTCAAAGTTTTTTTCATATTACTCCCATATAAATCCCAAACATGGTCAATTCCTCCCCAAACAAAATCACAACAAAATGCAAAATTTCACACTACCTACTGTGAAGAAACAATAGAAAATTATGAACCAAACAGACTCTTTTTATAACGCCCGTCACTGCAGTTAAAGCAGCTTGTCCTTGTGTAGACACTCCCATTTAAAGAAACCTCGTTGTGCAGTCTTTTACTGTTGAATAAACAAATAATAAAAACTTATGGTTTTTTCATCCTCAGCTTTTCATCCCCAATTCCTCCCTGGAACACATTTCCTCCCAGGAATTAAAAACTCCTCCCTTAGTGAGCCAAGTGGCACCCATTTGAGAACTACTGACTATGGTTCAATCAGAAGCATTAGTTCCATTAAGAAACTCATCGACTCACCTTGATGTTGCAAAATTTCGATGTGGACATACTGCGGACTAGTGGTCTACACTGGCAACAGCCCTGAAACTGTTTTTTCGCTTTGGACTCTTCTAAAATCTTGCGGCAGTTATAACTTTTCCGTATTGTATTTCTATTTTGCTACTGTCTTTCCTTTCAAGACTGCTGCAAGGCATTAAAAATGCAAACTTGTAACAACAGCAGACCAATTTTGCACAGACCAGCGGCAAGTCGAGAACTGCGCTATATTGAAAGCGACCGCGGTTGCGATTACCTAATGTAAGGCTGGGCAATCCTCAAGCGTTGAAAGAAGTAATGGAACAGTAGCATTATTTCGAAAGAGTAGCAATGTTGATACTATTCGAAAATAGAGGCTTCAAGTAAAAGCTCGGCACGCAAATTCTGAAGTTCAACGCAGTGTAAAGTATTGTTCTGGAGTATTTTTTATCTCTGTTTCTACTTCGATAGACACCAAAGTGGACGCATTTATATCAAAAGGGCGCCATTCAAAGTGGCGCCACAGACGATCCGCCACTGATAAAGACCACCATTGATGTGAACGACTTCCATTTCAACGTAGAATGATTTAAAACATGTTTGTTCCTCTATACAATCGAGCACTTAAAAATAGATCCAAAATTATATTTATTCCGTCAAGTTCCTTATCTAGTGTTTTATGTTATAAGCAGTGGCTTAACTGACTGGGGGCAGGGGTGCGCGCCGCCCCCTGGCAAGCTAAATGTAAAAATGGGCCCCCTCTTAGAGTTTTCCGAAACTGCAGAATATGAAAACAAAATTTTGGAAATCCGTTGGTCTTGACGTTTTAAATACTGCAGTGTTTAGCAAACCAACAGTCATCAAATGAATTGTAATTTCAATGTTGGTGCAGCCAGTAGTGTGTTTAAGGGGAGGCAAGCAAGGCACTTGCCTCGTTTTGCAAAGCCAATTAATTAACAAAGCCCCCCAACCGCAACAGTAATGTGTAAGTTCTCTGCTTTCGAAGGGGGGCGCCAATAGCAACTATAATGTGTAAGTACTACGCTTTCAAAGGGGCCCCAATAGTAACTGTCATGTGCAAGTACCTTGCGTTCGAAGGGGCCCGACAGCAACTGTAAGGCATAATTACTTTGCTTTCAAAGGGACCCACAACAGCAACTGCAATGTGCAGGTACTCACCTTTCAAATGGGCCTCGGACCACCTCTTTAATGAGTGAGTTATGCTTTGGACTGTGTGATGCAGTTCTGAATACGTTTATGTCTGAAAGCTGTTGTGCAGGCTACTTTCCCTTGAGATTAGACAGTGACCTTGAGATTAGAATACAGCGAAAGTTGTGTAGTAACACTACAACTTCCTTTTGTGTTTTACAAAGCCAATTAATTAACAAAGCTGTCTGCAGTTCACCGCTGGAAGTTGAACCAGCGGTGCTGCGTTTAGCATCTCGGCCGAAGGTGGTAACTTATTTTTCTGGCCATCCCAGCCGCTACCGCGGCTTTCAATACCGTCTGCGCAGCGCACTTTGCGCTTCTTTGAAGTGAAATAAGTGATACAAATCTACAAATTAAAAGAGGTTTATGCTTTTAAGCCAGTGGTTCCTACAGTATGGGTCGCGACCCAAACAAGAGTTGCGATTTCGTAGATGGTCAGAAAAGAGGTAGCGCCGAAGCGATCAAAAGCTTATCCTGAGTTGTAATTTTTTCAAACTTGTCTGCTTGTCTGTGTCTGTTCCTAGTGTAGCGTAGGTACTTGAGAAAAGAGTAAAATGCTGACAATGAAAACGAACTGGCAACCTACTGCCAAAACTCGCCCATGCAACCAACATTTTTGTCATGTTAACATACGCTGTTTGAGGCTTGGGTCGCAAGATGTTCACCAAACTCAGATTTCAGTCATGATCGAAAAATTTTGGAACCTCTGGTATATTAACTAATATGCAATTATTATCAGGAGTCGTCTGATAAACATTCACATCGAATTCGCTATCATTTCTCAACTTTTTCTGAGTATTACGAACCCTCTACACAGCAGTTTGGCACTAACGTTGTCAATCCAATTTTTTTGTGTATATCTCTTTGCTTTGTGATCTTTGCTGATCTTTGCAATGTTGATTATGCAGTTTTGGCAACGCAATGCAAATAGGTGAAGTATAATTATATCAAGTAGGAGTATGAATGAAATCTGGTGCTCACAAACGTAAAGAGAAAGGACAACAGCAACTTCAAAGTTCTGCTGCAAAGTCCAGAAGGCGGACAGAACGTTTTGCTGCTTCCATCACATCTAACAACAATTTAACTGAAACAGTTCAGTCTGTAATGCGTTGCTAATAAACATCCACCTTCAACGACAAGGTTTTCTTACCTGTGCCGCTGCAAATTTATCTATTATTCCGTCAAAAAATGATATAATTTAGTATGTCACATGTATTAACCTGGGAAATATCTAACACCAGTGACGCTCTGTGAGACGTTCTAGGTCAGCATTTTGTGACCTGAATTTCGACAGTTATGTCCACGGAGATGTGCAATTTATAGGTCAATCAAAATAAAAAATACATGTAGCAGTAACTGAAAAGTCTACATTTAAAACTAATGTACTCAACGCTGTTGCACAGTTTCAATCAAAGTCTTGACAAAGTAGTCAGTATTTAATTCAATTTTCTGGTGATTCCTGTTTAACCCCCGCCATGTCGATGATGTGCGCAAGCCAAAAACGTAACTAAATCAATTTTATAAAATGAGTAAAATTTCAACAGTCAAATCTTGCTTTAATTTTACTGAAGGCAGACGGGTTGTCCGTCTCAATATAAAAACATCTCGCAAAAACGTTTGACACCTTGATCAAAACAATTTACATGCTTTTGAGTGCCACTGAGCATCCCCATCCGACGTTTTAGCCATTTACTTCAGAACCTATTGTTAAAATGTCTTCATTTTCTTCCAACTGCCGGATTACTATTTGATGATAAGCAAAAGTAGTTATAGCTATTGTGCTGTTTCAGTGTTTGGCATTACCCTGTGTTCATGGGCGTCCGCAGGAGGGCAAAATCGGCATTTGTCACCACCCGGAAATTGAGACTAAGAACGAAAAATTTCTAGAAAACCTGGTCAGCAGCTTAATTGACTTTTTGCAATGACATTTTATCTGCCGATATGCCACGTGCACTGCACAAGAACCGGGTTCACTGTTCTGGTATCATGCAGTGATGAGCTTGCTTGCAGTTCACTACATCCGCTACATTGTCTGCATAGGGAGGTCGCGCAACTTGGGAGCGGATAGTTCTACAATCGGCCTTTATTGCGTAGCGATACCCGGGCAACACAGGTTCGCTTCTAGGTACGGCAGTAAGGGTTTTTTCGCACGTGGCTGTTGAACGTAGACATCTGTGGCCGGTAATGCAGCGAGACAATGACTGCAGGTACCAGTAAATCACGTATATGGGGCGCCGTTTGTAAAAATATTATATCTGACAGATTTAGCACAAAAACTGCTATCTCTGGCAGAGATAGCTATCTCTGCATGCAGAGATAGCTATCTCT
>Ga0210059_1002767_pt1 | contig 27700 bp, 10 predicted proteins | sample Ectturendosymbi2_FD_188042 | JGI IMG/M metagenome (GOLD analysis project Ga0210059, IMG submission 188042) | Ecteinascidia turbinata endosymbiont from Florida, USA - Sample 2 (SPAdes) (version 2) | ecosystem: Host-associated > Tunicates > Ascidians > Unclassified | place: Key West, Florida... | reverse complement strand
ACGCTTTTAATACAAGAGCAGCAGCCCGAGATTAATGTAGACAATTTTTCCACCCCTTTATACCTCTTTAACACGTAGATTATGATGTCAAATATTGTCTGATGTTCAGCTCTTATGGCAATACATGTTTCGTACATTTATCGTTGGTGTTGGCGTGGACATTTGGTGCTAGTTGTAGACTTGCAGTACTTATTTGTTAATTTTTTTTGCATCCTTCGCTTGCAATGGTTTGTGAATTGCCTCTCGCTGCTGGCCTCGGCTTGTTGTCGTAAATTATGGCCTTACGTAGATTTTGTTTTAATATTCTCTGCATAACTTTTGGCCCTGCATTTGCTTTCAGCAATTTTGACGTAGCTGGCTGTCTTGGGTTTGCGTTTGACGTCTTTTACGTCACAGCATTGTCTCTTCTTGCGTCACAAAGCCTTATGGTTTTGAATTGCTGACATTGCCAAGTGTTGCTTTATTTTCTGACTGAAGATGGATTAAGAATAATCCGAAACGTCTCGAAATAAAACATGCATAGTTTTTTGAAGGCTTTTTTAGTGTTGATAAATCTACTACAGTAGACACAGAAAATTATATAAAACTCACCGTTATATGTGTTCCCGGAAAGTTGTTAAATTTTTAGTTGAATCGAGCGGTGTGCAACGCGATTTCAATGCAAATTTCCTGCATTGACTGTCTACATGTGGGTCGATGTTTCGGTCTCGTGTGTCGTTCACATAAAAGTGTAACCAACGATTTTTGCAGCAAACAAATCTACTATAATAGTCAAAAAACTGATATAAAACTCATTGTAGTTTGTTTCCCGGAAAGTTGGTAAATATTTGATGAAACATATGGTTGTTTTTGTTGTTGAACACTTTTTGTGATGGCGTTTTTTGTGAATTTTAATGCATGTTTTCCAAACTATGGTTTGATTGACGAGGAATTATAATCTTTGATTCTTCCCGTGTGTTTTATTCATTATGAAAGTATTTCTTATGTGCTGTTTTGAAGTTTAAAAATGTTTACGTTCCTCGCATCCAACGAAAAAGTCGGACAGGAAAAGTTTTTACCTTTTTCCAAATTTTATAGATGCATTGATCATTGGTTTTTGCAAACGTATTAACTTTGCTGTTTTAATTTTTTCCCGTTTTTCAGTTATATTATGTATTTTATGGATTTGACTAAATAGGAGCGTGGTGACATGTACATTTCAATATCAGATATTTGTGGTTTTGTAATAAGATCCAACCAATAGAGCCGCCCGGTTGGAAAATACCATCTATCTATTGTAATTATAGATGTTATTTTGTTGAACACACTTAATTACAAACAATTTTTTTGGTCATAATGTGGTATTTTAAGGAGTTGTGTGGTTTTTATCTGTTTTGATCGTGACACAAGACATCAATCTATTGTTGATATGTAATTGCCATGTGTGTGTATGTGGCAGTTGTGAATGTGGTGAAATATAAGTAATAGGTTATTTATTAATCATTGCCTTTTTTTCCTTTGTGTTTGTGAGAAAGGAATCTTTGAAACTTGTACAAATGGACATGGAAAGAAATACTCATGGAGTGGCTTACTCACCTGTAAGTACTCTTGTTATCTAGTTTTTTTGTTTTTGCGTTTTTTAAAAAATGTGAGGATTGGTCTAGACAAATTGAATATTAATGAAAATCAATCACCTATTTTGGATAGGTTTTATTGTGAAATAGCCATGGCTGTAGAGCCGCTGTAAAAATGCAACTGATGTGATCTAGCTCAAGAGGAGAGCTCTTCTTTACATGAAACTTGCTCCAGATCTGGGAGCTCCGGAGCTCTTGGTTTTCATGAGTGTAGCTCTATCTCCAGAGCTCTCTTTTTTCATAACATGGCAGATGGCCCGAGCTCCGGTTTCTGTTTGTTTTTACTCATGAATATTTTCAAGGCAGTGTTTATTGCAGGGGTGTCAAACTTGTTTCAGTTCAGGGGCCACTTCAGGTAAGTTAATCTCAAGCGGGCCGGACCATTGTAATCACTGTATAACACCCTGGTTATAAGCATTGACAACTTCCAACTATTTTCATAACTTTAATGCAAAAAGTTCAAGCTTATCTGAAAATGATTATTAGCACATAAAGTTTTCAATTTCCCCACATGAATAAAAAATGCGTTGTCACTGAGAAGACTGTCAAACTGACGATGACTAAGATCTGTGGTTTAGATGAAATTAACTGTCCGCACAACCACTTGCATGATGTGATCCATTTTTGAAGACTTGCAACACAATGCTTCCTGGGGTGAAATATAGTGAAATGTTCAAAATTCACGTCCTCCACTTACAACCCGTACTTTTTCTTTAAATTTTGTCACAACACCTGCCTGTTTCTCGATCATTGATGGCGCGCTATCTGTAGTAATACTGACAGCACGGGACCAGTCTACTCCGACCCTGTTTAGCACCTCAACGAGAGTTGAAAATATCATTGGCTGTTGTGGTATCCGTCATAGGCACCAACCCCAGGAAATCCAGTGACAGACAAAGTCTCATCAACGCCACGAATAAATACGGCTAGTTGCGCAACGTCCGAAATGTCGGTGCTTTCATCAAGCGCAACTGAAAACGTAACAAACAACTTGACTTTGTTCTTCAGTTGGCTGTCTAAATTTGCAAAAATATTCAATCCTCTCTTCCACAGTGTTTCTTGTCAGGCTAAGATTAGCAAAAACTTGTAGCTTCTCAGAACACACGATTTCTGCAGCCTTTAGGATGCACGTCTTCACGAACTCTCCTTCAGAGTATGGCTGTGATGCTAACGCTATATCATTAGCAGTAAGATAGCTAGCCTTCACAGCTGTTGCACTTGTATCTCGGCTACTAGTAAAAACAGGCTGCTGTTTTTTCAAGCCTGCTATCAATTCCTTTACCTTCTCTCTCCTCGGTTGCCCTTGCAAGCCACGGTATCTTTCGACATGATGAGTCTGATAGTGGCGTCGATTGTTATATTTTTTCATCACTGAAACCTGTTGTGGACACACCAAACATATGCAGGTATCCCATTCATCTCCGTAAAAAATTAGGCAACGGACCAACTGTCTTAGAAAACTCTGCATTCTTTGTCAACTTTTCTCTGTTTTGATAAAGACATTTTTGGAAGCGAGGCTGCCACGGAATAGAGAATAAAGGCTAAACTGAGAAATTTAAGGAAAACAAAATCCCAAGTCCGAGCATGGAATAGTTCTACAACTAAAAATCGGTCCTAATTACGCCACAATACAATTTCCTTGTCTTATTTTCACAAAAAACTACGAAGATGTCCTCCATATTTTCACTCCAGGTTGACATATGTGAAGCATGAAATTGCTTGAGTGGGTGATTTTAGTTAACATTTCTATGTATTTTTAAACACTACAATTCCGGCAATGTTGATTTCGACATTTTTAAAAATTCAATGCGCTGTTTTCTGCAGTTACTTCTTTTCACCGATTCTTTACCCTGTTGAACATATTCCTGTGCAGTTTATTTTACAGTCAGTAATTGGAATAGAAGTTTTATGTAGAAAATTTTAGTTGGAATTTACCTAGAACTCCGACGGTTTCGAAATCGACATCGCTGGAGCTCAAGGTATATTTCTTCCCGGGGTTCTAGTGTTAAACTTTATCAACAGTAGTTGTACTTCTGTATATTCATACATACCTGTTTGAAAGTACAAACCGGTGTGAACATGCAAAAGGAAATATGCAAAAAACAGGAAAATTTCACGTGAGAAAAACAGAGGAAAACAATGAAATGTAAGCAATTGCGTTAAGGTTTCAAGTAATTGAAATCTAGTCACCAGTTATCGGAGTATAATTGGATAAACTTCTCAAGCAAACAAAGAAGTTTTTGCTTTACAAAATCATCCAGCAGGCCGGATTCAACCTCGCAACGGGCCGGTTTTGGCCCACGGGCCATATGTTTGACATCCCTGGTCTATTGGTTAGGTCATTCCATTTCAAATCACCCAAAAAAAAGACAATTCTAAACCCTACCCTTTCAGAATTTAATGAAATTTGGCATACATGTTGGTTTCAGCCCCCAAACCTCCAATCCAAAATTTTTCAGTGATCAGATGATCGGTTTCCAAGATACATATGAGAGGTTAATTTTTTGAAAATTTTGAGAAAATAAAGGGGGCGCCCAACTGCAAAGCACCATATCTTTTGAACTAGTGGTCCAATCTGGAAAAGTAAGGTATCTTTGAAAAATGGAAAAAGCCAGGAATTCTTATCTGACAACATTTTTGTGATTTGGGTAAATTTTGGGGTGATGACCTTTTGACCTTGAGATTGACCCTGTGGATCAAATTATAAAATTTTGATCGCCATCTCATATGGTAGCCCTGTTTGTTACCTACAACATATCAAAAAATGGAATACATAAATTTTTTTGTTTTTGAATAATAATAAATTAAAATTAGCATATACAGACAGTTTTGGTTAATATCATCCAAATGAAATGCAAAACATGTCTTCTAAATGGCATCATTTTACCATGCACAACCTAAATGCCAAGGTGTGGGTTACAGTTTGTTTTTAGGATATCACAGAAGGTTAAATTAACATGGCAAAACTATATTCCCATGGTGAAATGACAATATTAAAAAGTTATGTACCCAATTCAATGTATGCTACCTACACCATATGACAATAATATATGAGATGTGTATTTTGATGTATGTAACGTTGTTAACATGTCAGTATGAATGAGTAAGTTAAGCTTTTACACTGATGTCAACCCCTGTAACCAGAAAAAAAACATCCCACTAGGCAGAACATTCCACTGGTAAGAGAGGAAGTCAAAATGTTGGCGTAGTGAAGTAAAATTTCAGTGCACCATATCCACACCATTTGTTTCATCATGAGAAAGAATTGCTTAAGAAGTTTTCATTGCAACAAAGAAATTGCAGTTATCCATTTAATATTCATCGAAACAAGCAAAGGAAAAAACAATTGTGAGTCCTTCCTAGCTATGAGAAACTGAAAAATCCACCTCCACATGTAATTCCTAGTGAAAAACACTGCAGAACATGTGCAATTAGACTGAATAAAGAAATGAAAGATATGCCAAGTGCTGCACAAACTGGAGGGTCTACTGAACCAAATGGTGGTGTACTAAAGCATGAAAAGGAAGAACTAATGGATGCAAGTTCATCCCAACAGGATATCAATGATGTTAATAGTGTCACTATTAGTTTTTGAAAGGACGTTTTTCTTGTAGAGTTAAATGGAGGAAGTCGATGGGGAAACGGAAGCTTCTAAAACCAGTGCAGAAATTAAAATGCTGTATTGAGAAGACCTATGAAGTTAATTGCAGTCATCTGACTCAGATTTAGATGAGAACCACAAAGAAGATATATGTCTGTTTCATGCCATGTTGGAAGAACTGCAAAAAATAATCAAAAGATCTACTTTTTATACAGAACATGTTCTAATTTTAACCCCAATCCTACTTTACCACTGAAAGAAAAAAATAAAAGAATTCGGTGCCTCGAACCACTTAGTAAAGAAGATCAGAGCATAAGGAAAAGGGTATTCTAGAAGAGGGCACCAAGAACAAGGGCAAAGCAATGTCACCTGAGCTGAAGCAAAAACTTATTGAATTATATTTATAAAAGATGAAAACAGTCGAATACTTCCTGGGAATTAGGGAAAAAGAGGGTTATCACAGCAAGCATGGTGAAAAAATCTTATGAGAGTACTGTCTTAGAATACTCTTTTCTTTGTTTGATGCTCAGCTTTTTTCACAAGGTGGTTTGAGACACCAAATTCTTTCATTGTTCTTTCTACGGTGGTATAAGGCGATTGGGTTAAAATTTGAACATGTGCAAGAAGTGGGTCTTTGTTTATTGCTTGCAGTTCTTCCAACATGGCACAAAACAAACATAAATCTTTGTCGTTCTCTTCTAATGCTGAGGCAGATGACTTTACTTCAACTTCATAGGTCTTCTCAATACAATATTTCAATTTCTGAGCCACCTTTTTAGACGTCCATTTCATCATTGACTTCTGTGTTGATAGAGCCAAGTGCCCATGCTTGACTACTGTTTCATGCAATATTGCTACTGCAACATTTACATCTATAAGCAAATTGTCCTTTTTGGGAGAACTTGCAGTGACATTACTATCTTCAGTGATATCCTGTTGGGGTGAACTTGTATCCATTAGTTCTTCCTTTTCATGCTTTAGTACACCAACATCTTGTTCAGTAGACCTAGTTTGTGCAGTATTTGGCATATCTTTCATTTCTTTATTCAGTCTAATTGCACATGTTCTGCAGTGTTTTTCACTAGGAATTACATTTGGATGTGGATTTTCAGTTTCTCATAGCTAGAAAGGACTCACAATTGTTTTGTCCTTTGCATGTTTGGATGAATATTAAATGGATCACTATAATTTCTATGTTGCAATGAAAACTTCTTAACACTTTGAGAGCCAGTCTACGATATATTCATACGTCGATTTCGGCCTAAAAAACGGAAGTTTTCGGTTGCCTTCCCAACGCCCTAGCTCCTCCGCCAATTGCGCTAGAGAGCTGTTCAAGGGCTCAAACAGATCGGCCAGTCTAGTAGATTGCACTCGAAAAAAAATTTTTTGGTTGGGGGATGCGGATTGTTTGTGACTGACGTCATAAGTGAAGTAGTTTTAGGGTCATTTTGGCTCATGTTGCCTGGCCTAGGGCCCAACCGCTAGGCCAAGTATTTCGTTGAAGTTTTCGTTGGAAACTAGACTCGAGTCCAAGTCTTTTGAGCCTTTGATCGACTTTCTAGCGTTTCTGGTTCAAAAGTTATGATATAAAATGAACAAATTATTTAATTAACTAATTAGCCAAATATTTTTACTAACTTACATCATAACTTTTTAACCCGAAACCCCAGCTGGTCATCCAAAGTATCAAAAGACTCGGATTGTAGCCTAGTTTCCAGTAAAAACTTCAGCGAAATACTACCACCTAACGGTTAGCGTCCAGGGCCAGGCGAAGTGGGCTAAGGTGGCCTAAAAGTCCTCCACTTACGATGTCACTCACAAAAAACCCGTACCCCCAAGCAAAAATTTTTTTTCGAGTGCAATCTACTAGACTGGCCAATCTGTTTGAGCCGTTGAACAGCTCTCTAGTGCAATCAGCAGAGGAGCTAGGGCATTGGTAAGGCAACCGAAAACTGCTGTTTTTTTTGCGAAAATTGCCGAAACCACCCGGGTGCCAAAGTGTTAAAGCAATTCTTCCTTATGATGGAAACAAATCGTTTTAATATGGTGCACTTAAATTTTACTTTGCAATACCAACATTTTAAAATCTTCCTCTCTTACTAGTGGGATGCTTTTTTTCTGGTTACAGGGGTTGACATCACTGTAAAAACTTAACCTACTCATCGATACTGACATGTTAACAACTTTACATACATCAAAATACACATCTCATATTGTCATATGGTGTAGGTAGTATACATTGAATTGGGTACATAACTTTTTAATATTGTCATTTCACCATGGGAATATAGTTTTGTCATGTTAATTTGACCTTCTGTGATGTCCTAAAAACAAACTGTAACCCACACCCTGGCATTGAGGTTGTGCATGCTAAAATGATGCCATTTAGAAGACGTGTTTTGCATTTTATTTGCATGAAATTAACCAAAATTGTCTACATATGCTAATTTTAATTTGTTATTACTCAAAAACGAAAAAATTTACGTATTCCACCGTTTGATATGTTGTAGGTAACAAATAGGGCTACGATATCAGATGGTGATCAGAATTTTATAATTTGATCCACAGGGTCAATCTCCAGGTAAAAATATAGGCCAAAAGGTCATCACCCCAAAATTTACCCAAATCACAAAAATGATGTCAGATAAGAATTCCTGGCTTTTTCCATTTTTCAAAGATACCTTACTTTTCCAGATTGGACCACTAGTTCAAAAGATATGGTGCTTTGCAGTTGTGCGCCCTCCCTTGATTTATCAAAATTTTTCCCTAACACCTAACCATTACACCATGAGGAGGACAGCGTTATCCTAAGAAAGTGACCTTTTTGTTTGTATTGCATCATGCCATGTAACTGAATCTTCAACTGCCGGCACAATAGCTCCAGCCGATCTGTTGCCACCGGAATATCGCCGGTAATATAGACACTACCTATTTTCAATTGTCTTACTGTGCCTCAAGTTGAATGGAATATGAAATATATCCAATACACAAAACTAAAACAATATAACAAACTTATTTGAGTAGGTTAATCTGGTAGTTCTTTACAATCAGCACTCTTATCACAAGAAAACCAGCGAAAAAACAACAATCACATGTTCAGATGATTCAGAGGACAGTTGAACAGAAACATAGCTCAAGATAATTGTAATATAAACAAATTTTGGTAAGGTAGTTGTTGGTTTTGCTGTTAATGCCTGGTGACCGTTTGTTATTTCTTATACAAACAGAATCAAGAAAAGAGCTGTTTGGAAAACTACATTTGTATCTGAGCATTTAAACACAGTCCAATCCCAATCGACCAAGTGTTTTGCACTGGTTGCATGCTTCGCCTGTTGTAGTCTTGGTGATTCTAGCAAAGCAATGCTATTTTGCCGCCAATTATTTTTCTATTTCATGTTGTCCTGTTGCTAGTGAACCTTGCCAGTGATCTAGTAAATCTTGCTATTAAGCTCTAATTTCATGCTTAGGTCTGCAATGGTATCATATCTGAATCATACTTTCTGCTAACAGCATGATTACACAGCAACAAAAGAAAAGCTATGGGTATTACATACCGACTCATGTCTAAAGCGCTACACTACCCCAGACCCGCAAATAGTCATTCTGACCAGAAAGTATGCTCATGTTGTGGTAGTTATCATTTTTGTTCAATCTAAAAGTAACACCACGCCTGACCAGCTACTATGCGACGGCCTTAATGATGATTAAACCAAGGAATTATCAAAGACTTGCAGACCCATTGTTGCAGTGTGGTGTCATAACTTGTAGCAACCACGTTTATTGTGCTATAAAGAGCTTTGTTTTTAGTGAAGTGTGCCTAGTTTTGAGTCTATTTGGCAAAACTGTTAGTGTCTAAGAAGGGAATGAATTTGGAGCTATTTCTCAAATGGCCATAGCTCCATCTCTGATCTTAAATTTTAAACTGAGCTCTGGCTTTAGGCAAAATGTTCAGTTCCAGGCTCCAGCTTTGCAGCCTTGGTAATAGCTGGCCAATAATGTAGAAAAAAATTTTTATTTAACATATTTTGTAAAATGATATGCTATGGCATAGATTATTTATGGTTAACTTTGCAGCTTTCATACATATTTTTCATTGCTGAATCACTGTTATTAATTCTTCTGCCTTCTGACTTAAGCAATAATGAGCAAACTATGTCCTGTAGAAACAAAAGTGATGTTTCTTCAATCACCAAATTGGTATGCAACAAAGTCACGTACATTTGTTAACACATTTGCACCCAGGTGGTTTCCCTATGGCAATATCCATGATTCCCGGCTGGTTTTGGCAGGAAATTCAAATGCTGTGTGCTTCTGCAGACAGCAGATACCGGGAGACGTTTTCCAAGTATAGGCTAAAACAATGAACGTAGAAAACGTTTTGTTGCTTTTACACTAATCAATTGCCAACATATCAAATCAGTTTCAAAACATTTTAGACTGCATACTGCTGCAACAAACCTGAGACTACAAGCAACACTTTTTTTACGAAAGTTTCACTTTTTTTGAGGCAATAAAAGCACACACTGGCATCAAACAATAAAACTCTTATCACCATGCCTCAACATGCTCACAGAACCATTTCTGATGCATTCTTACATGCTTTCCTAGCATTTGGTACCATATCAAATCACTTAAATTACACGAAATCACATTCATTGCTGCTGGACCCTGGTCCTGCCTAGGTGAACCAACTCAAAGGGGCAATGCATGTACATAGCTTCTGAGCCACAAAAATTTTGGATTCTCAATCCAAAACCTAAAGTAACATAGCCTCAAGCTAGGACCATGTTGCTAGACAGCATCCCACTGCAAAATTTGGATAAAAATGTATGTATACATCTCTGAGAACCTTTAATAACTGAAACGTGTATATATATGTTGCCAAATTCTTTCAAACAATGTATATATATGTCTGCTGGTACCGAAAGTGTTAACGTTTTCTTAAAAATACCAAACCCTACACAACAGAAAACGTCAAAGAAAACTTGACTTGCTGCTGGATGATCATGAGATGTTTAGGGTAACCATACATTGTGTTATGACTGAATCTTGATTTTGGACTATGTTTGATAAAAAGTTATGCAACCATGCACATGAAACATAAAATATAAATTATTTTGGCCTTGCATTCGACGCTTTGTCGACTGTATGAGGATGCTTTGTAGAAAGACAGCCAAACAGACATATGGAAGTAGAATGGGCTCAATGTGCAGAAGCAGATCAGTTGAGCAATGTGAAGAATTAAAATATCTTGAACTCACTGGCAGCTGTAACTCATGAAAATGAATGTAATGCAGCCAGCAATAGCATAAAGTTTGTGCACTCTTATCTTAGACAGTTTTCTTTTAGAACAAGAGTACTTACAGGTATTATAAATGGTTATTCAAATTAATTTTTCACTTGATTGTTAATAAAACTTTTGTAGGAGATCATAGAAACTTGATCTTATTCTAAGACACACTATTTCTGTTACCATTATTTGAAGCTTTCACACTTTCAATCTTGAGGATTGACAATTTTTAAATTGTGGTCCAGGAAAAATGTTTTTTAGTCTTTCCGGAAATGTGTATCTAATTTTTTAGACTTGATTAATTTTTTTGAAAATATTTTTTAGTTTTCCAGATATATGGGATTTTTTATGCTGACATAGTCATACGTTTGTGATATGCTGGGCTCACAGCAAACATAACATCAGTACCTCACAGTGGCAATGGTGGAAACAAGAATATTACGTTTTTTTTATGCAAACTTATTGGCTTACTTATTTCGAACATTTTAAAGTAAAACATTTGCATCTTCTGAGCATGGTCTTCAATATGCACTTGATTGACTTGCAGGTGCATGCAGCCAAGCAGAAATAAAAATTAGCATTACATATAATTTTGCAATAGAAAAAGTAGTTTGAGGGTGTCTGTTTCGCATGCCATGGTATGTAAACTAAAATTATTGATTTGAATGAATGGCGACCATAGTCTAATATATGTAGCATTTTATATTTGCTTTTGTAGCTGTGATCGTTTTCTTTGCAGGTTCCTGATGCTGAGTCTGACTTACCTCCTGAGTATATGGAATCAATATCTGCATCAAATGGATTAAATGAATCAGATGGTAGGATGGCTCAAAACAAATTGTGTGTGTCTAAAAAGTGCTTTTCCTCGCTTGATTATGTGTGAGATGTTCTAAACAGGGTTGGGGAGTAGATATATCAAAAACCTCAAACTCCAAAACCTCTTTTGGTGCCAAGACTCTGACTCCATGTGTTACAGACAACTGTGGCTAATTGCATCTGGTTAAATACATAAACCACTTTATTATTTTCCAGTCGATGTGCTAGAGAGCTGTTCGAACCCTCAACAGACTTGGCAAATCTTCTAGTTTGCAATGAAAAATTTTTTTGGGGGTTTTTGGTGTTTTTCTTGTGGGTGACTTTGTCAGTAGGGTAGGTTTAGGCTTTATTGGCTGAGGTTGTCAAGCCCTGAGCCCCAACCGCAATGAGGCAAGTGTTTCAACTCAAGATTTTGCTGCAAACTAGGCTATAATCAGAGTCTAGTCGTTTGAGCCTTTGATCAACTTTCTAGGGTTCCTGTTTGAAAAGTAGGGTAAAAAAGCTAAAATTTGGGTAAACAATCTTGTTGGGTAATTTTATCCAAATTAGTTATTTTAGCCATAGCTTTTCAACCAGAAACCTTGGACCAGAAATGGTAACACTTTTAAAATTTATTTTATGGCATGGGGTAATAACCCGAGCACAGGGTGATGTTAAACATTTTGCGCCAGATTTGCTAAACTCTTTGCAAAACAAAAAATGTGCAGCTGTGCTGTACACCAACTTAGTTTTCTGAAACATTGTATACAGTACACTCCACAATCTAAAACATCAGGAGTGTGCAAACTGTAAGCAAAACGAAGTGATTTGTCTTTGTCAGATAAAATTCTTGTAATCGAAGAGCTTGGAATGAATGATTCACAGAGTGTAGTTGCTAAAAGTTTGGGATATTGCAGTCACAAGTTTCACGCAATTACAAAGCAAAAGACGAGCATTTTGCTGCTCATCACAACAATGCAAATCCTTTTCACAAAAGAGCTTTAGAAAAAGTACTAACGAAGATGTAGGAGAGGAATTGCGAGAAGGGGTAGGAGAGGAATTGCGAGAGATGAGAGGAAGATGTAGGAGAGGAAAAGTAGAGGACTTACCATCAGTGGACCTTACTCCATAAAAAAGCGAAGGACTTTAACAAAATAATGCATGTTGACTTTAATCCATCCCTGAGCTGGGCAAATAGGTGGTGGGAATGAAATGGAATCATATTTAAGCGACGGCATGGTGAACAACACAGCCATGACTCAGAAGCCGCGAACACTGGATCACATCTGTATGGTCACGAACAACGGAGGTATTCTGTGTCTGCCAGTTATAATTGTGACGAAAGATGCCTTTCCGATTCTCTTGGTGAATGCCTGAACTAAATGATGCATAACAAACACTATTGGGGTTATAAAAGCTTTATGACGTAACAGTCTAACAAATCAGGTAAGTCTTTATGTACATCGTCCAGCTGTATCAGGACCAAGAGATTTTTATAACTTGTATAGCTATCTGGTTAAACACATGAAAAGTGTGACAAATTGGCTATGCGATTAACTGGATTCATCTGTTATCACTTTTTTTTTCACCATCCTGTAGCATTGTCTGTACCAGGGCTTCTCAAACTTTTTTGTTCTGCAACCCTATTTCAAAAAAGTTTTTTCTAGGCGACCCTTTGATGGATAGTCTAATGTTAGTGTAAACGTCACATTAGTTTACAAAACATTTATATCTGATTTGTCAAGCCAATTTGTTTCGCGACCCCAGAATTACATTCTGCGACCCCATTTGTGGTCACGACCCATAGTTTGAGAAGCCCTGGTCTATACCACTGCAGTTCTTAAAACCTTGTTGGCCGGTCTACGAATATATTGCACCTGGATTTCAGCCCAATACCAGCAGTTTCCGATTGCCTTACCAACACCATAGCTCCTCTGCCAATTGCGCTAGAAAGCTGTTCAAACCCTCAAAAGATTCGAAAAGTCTTCTACTCTGCACTCGAAAAAATTTTTTGTTTTGGGGTGGCGGATTTTATGTGAGTGACGTCATAAGTTAAGTAGTTTTTGAGCCATTTTCGCTCATGTCACCAGGCCTAGGACCCAACCACTAGGCCAAAGTATTTCGCTAAAGTTTTCATTGGAAACTAGGCTCGAGCCGAGTCTTTTGAGCCGATCAACTTTCTAGCATTTCTGGTTCTAAAGTTGTGATCTAAAATAAACAAATTAATTATCTAATTAATTAATTAATCAAATATTTTGTTTACTTTAGATCATATCATTTGAACCCGAAACCCTAGCAGGTTTCCAAAGCATCAAAAGACTCAGATTGTAGCCTAGTTGCCAATAAAAACTTTAGAAAAATACTACCATCCAATGGTTTGGGACCAGGTGAGGTGGCCAAAAAGTCTTCCACTTATGACATCACTCACAAAAAATCTGCACTCCCCAGCCAAAAAAATTTTTTCGAGTGCAGACTAGAAGATTTGGTGTGTCTTTTGAGCCTTTGAACAGCTCTCTAGTGCTTGCGCCGCCAGAGTTACGTGCGCGCAAAGCCACGTGTGATCCGGTTGTTCTGGCGCGAAAATCCCTGAAACCACCTGATGCAAAAGTGTAACCAATGAGAGATGAAGTAGCAACTTGGGTCTTTGAACAATATGTACAGAACAATAGTCTAGTGACTTTCATGATCAAATATTGCCGATGCGGAAATTTGCTGATATGATACATCAGCAACATTGCTATATAGGCATGCTGCTCCATCGGTCAAGCTCTCGTTACCAATAGGTACATTTCCAAACAACGTTGTAGTAAATACTGCAATTGTTGCAGCTGCAAGGCCAGGCTTGCATGAGTCAAGTGCATCTGAATTTCTTGCTTTTTGAGCGCTGTAATTGTATCTCACAATCTCCTAAACTTGCTAAGGCATTGTAATGCCAAGAACGCTTTGTGACATTTGGTGTATGTGTAAGGTCTTTGAAGACTTGATGTAGTTGCCAATTGTTTTACGGTTCTTCCTATTTCATCACATGCAGATTTACCATAGCTGGTGACAAAATTCTCCAAAAAAATTCATTGTAGCAGGTGACAAACAGGTATGACAAAATGGCCTATTAATGCAAATTGCAGGCATAATATTTACTACTAGACTTCAAGAACTTTGTGGAAAACATGTTGATAAAGGTACAGCAGAAGTAGCTGATCTCATGGCGCAAGAAACACAACTAAAGAGCACAGGCAGCAGAAACACATTGATGACTTGCTGGTGCACAGTAATTCCACTCAAGGTTGTTTTCGGTCATAGACCAATTTTTTTTAAATAACTGAAAAAAATTTAGCTCAGTTCTGTCACAATGTCTGAAAATATAGAGCAATGCATACTATTACAGCGAGTTTCAAATTTTAATACTAAAGTACTATGGGACAAATGACCAATGTGTCTAAGTGAAAAAATGACTGAAATGTCTCAGCGAAAAAAAAATTCCACATACACTCATCAACAAAAAACTACTAATATATGTGACAGCTCTAGGCAACGGTAATCAATGAGTATGAACAGCAATCACCACAATCTCCTCAGCAGATAAGGTGACATGCTGCTGCTGCTAGGTCGTCCCATAACCTAATCAATTAGGAGGTCTGTGTTCTTGATTGGAATGTTGTAGAAGCACAGAAGCTTTGCCATGAGGCAACTGACCAAGGTCCTGGTGAATGGTGTGTGATATCATGGATGATGCACAAAGCTTTGTTACAGAATAAAAATGAAAAAGCCAGTTTTTTGCATTTTGCAGAATGCAAAACTTTGAACCAGAAACGCTAGATGGCCAATCACAGGCTCTAAAGAATCAGATTGTAGCCTAGTTTCCACTGAAAGTTTGAGACGAAAAATTAGTCCTTGTTGTTGGCACCTAGGGCCAGGTAACCTTGGCCAAAAAGGCCAAACCTACCCCACTTGTGACATCACCCACAAAATCCAAAACTCCCCAATTTTAAAAATCTAACTAGAAGACTTTCAGCATTTTCAGAGGCTTTGAAATTTGAACAGCTCTATAGCTCAAGGGGCTGGCGAGTTATGGTGGTGCAAATAGCAAGTATGAATATATCGTATACTGGCGCTAAAGGTGTTAAGTAGTCCTGTTGTCATTACTGCAGTTTGTGTTGATGATGAGGGAGTGATCAGCTCTCACAACAAGATTTGTATGTTGTCTTCTGTTTCAGTAAAATGACTGGACTGTATACCTACACAAAATTCCTTTTAAGAAGTTTAACTGATTTTTCTCTCCTGATTAAGTAACATTATAACATAGTAATTGTAAATCACCTTTTCTGGGCGAAATTTTTTGAACATGTGATTTATATGTGCTTTAGTTAAATCCTATGATGAGACTGAGCAAATGTTGTTCTTATACATTTGATTACCATTGTGATACGGACCTCGAGTCTGAATCAAGCGCGCAAATAAATGTTAAAGAAGTATAAATGCTTGTTTTATATGGTTCTCTGTGTATGCAGAGCATGCATCGTATACATTTGTTTTTTGTTCGATAATATTTATATATGGGTCAAGAAAGGTTGCAAATAATTTGAAATTTTTTATCAGTGATAAAGTGGTTTGCTTAACAGATGTTTTTGCATTTTGCCAAAGAACGTTATTCAGTGCTTTTGTGTCATGATTTTGCAAAAACAGATATTCCTGAGGAGAAGAAGGAAATAATTGAGCCTGAAAAACTTCCCTCGTATGAATTAGCAACAACACTGCCTAGCTACGAAGATGCACAGCGCATTGAAGAAAATGAAGTCAGAAATGATTTGATTAAACTGTTCTTCCATTTGGATGTAAGACTTGTGTTTGCATTAGCCTATGTATCAAATTAATTGAAATAAATTTATGATATTTTCATCCATAGCAGACTTCAATTTTTGGACTTATCGTAGTTCTGATTTACTGTCTCCATCCAGCCTTAGCTGAAAAAACAGAAATTTGGTAGAGATTAAGGCAAAGAACATCTCACTAAAGCATGCAAATAGTTTATTTACATGAATGTGTCAGTTAACATTGTATGTTTAGGTTAAAACTGTTGTAAGCGCTTTGTACCATTTCTATGTTTTTGCTTTGTTTTTTCTTTTCTTAAACAAGTTTTTGGAAAAGCAAGCAAAACAGCTCTTGTTTTCTAGTCATTGTTTAAAAGTTGGCAATTTTTTTTAAACACCTGTGCGATGTGAATTCCACATGATCATTCAGCTGGTGCAGGACAGTTTTTAGGTTGTTTTCATCCAACAGCTATACTCAAACTTGAATAACCCAAAAAGTACTTGCCTGATTGACCTCAAATTTTCAAGTAAGATACATTTTCACAGAAGTAGATTTGTCTAAAATTTGGTTGCAAAAGACCAAGCATGTTAAAAGTTATTGTGCCCTACGCAACAACTACTGAACCCAAATTAGCACGTTGACAGCCATTCGCACAAAACTTTTAGTCCGATGCACTGGGAATCTGATTACTTGATTCAACAATTATTAACTTGCAAAGTTCTTGATGCACTGAATTCAAATTTTCAGGCAAAATGCATAATAATCCAAAGATAATTCTTGTATATTTTGGTTGCAAAAACTTTAGTTTTGAAAAAATTATGGTGCTTCATAGATCTACTGCTAAACCCTGCTGCATAGGATAAAGTTTTATAGCCTACGCGTGTCTGTAGTTACAAAACAAACTCCAAGGCTTTTCGTTAGAATTACTTCAAATTTTCAGAGATGATGAGAATAGGTATAAATATTATATGTGGAAATTTCCTGTGCTAAGTGTTTTGCGGAAAGTGTTGTAGCCTAGGCCACAAACAGTTGCTGGATACCAGACTGCATAACTATAAAAGTTCTCGCTCATTTTACTTCAAATTTTCAAGGATTATGTAGGTAGGTGTGGAGAACATGATTGTAAATTTTTATTGCAACCAAATGAGTACAAAACATGTTATTGTGAGTTACCAAACAATTATTCGCACCTAAGTTTTTTGAAAAAGTCTTGTAGCCGAGCAAGATGGTTTGCCTCAAAGTTTTTGATAAATCTGTATGAAATTTCCAGGAATAATGTGTTTAGTTATGAAGAACACTTGTGGAAAATTTCTGTGCAAACGAACATGTATGCAAAAAAATATCTTGTGGGCGTTTATATATGTCAATCCGTGCTCAGCGTATTTGATTGAATGAAGCATATATGCGTCATTCAGCACCCTATGCATTTGAATGTATGATGCATACACGTGCCAATCAGCACCAAAGGTTTTAACATCAGATTTCTGGAAATTCTATATTTGCCTATTATAAAGGTTGCATTTCACAACATTGTTTACTTCACATTTGAGATCATGTAGTCAAGAACTCTAATTAATTTTAACTGTTTGTTTATCAACATATTTATTGGTGAATTTGATTGCGGTGGTTTACAACAATTGCAAGCACTGTTCCAAACCAGTGACACTGTAGCAAACACTACTGTTGACAGTTGCAGAGTAGTGTTAACCTCAAATTGAGGAGATTTGAAGATATTTTGAAAGTACTTCAACGTGAACCATTCTTTTTTCTTCTGTTGGCAGCAAGAAAGAAATTTATATTAATTTTTGATGGGTTTGCTTTGTAGGTTGATTAAATTTGACATCAATGGTTGGAAATTTTTGTGATCAAACATTGAAAGGATCATTTCCCAAGTTTTATATTTTGTAACTCAAATTCCTAGATGTATAATGAGGTAGTGTTGAAATATTTTTTGAGCTACAAAAGACATGCAGTTTCTCTTCACAGACTAGTGAACTTCTACATGCTTGGATTCTCACCTCATGCATGCAGATGCTGTACCTGCCTTTTTGCAGGTTTCTAAACTGCTTGTTGATGTATTGTCTATGTATCTGAATGGTTTGATGATTGTTCAGTTTTAGACTCTCTCAGTGGACAAAGAAGTATGACTGTTATTAATGAAAACGCAAGTGCGACTGCAAGAAAGTTCTTTCATTGGGATTGGTCTTTTGTTTTAAAAAAGAAAAAAAATTGTTAATGAACTTCAAGTTATGTTTGCACACAGGAAAGCACCAATGAAATTTATGTGGACGGAGTGGCTGTTGGTAGTGATTGCACATTCTTTTTTGCATTCATTCTGGCATTTTTCTTCAACTGGCTTGGTTTTTTCATTGGTTATTGTATTCTGCTTAGTCTGTCTGGGAGATATGGTGCAATGTCAGGATTTGGTTTGTCTCTTCTCAACTGGCTGATGTATTTGAAAGTAAGTCAATTTTACTTATGCACTGGCACAGGTTTTCTTTTGTTTTGCAACAAAGACTGTTCGAATTCCAGAGATGCCACACGAATTGACACAGACCACCATAAGCACACAAACCAATGCTGAATTTTAAAATGTTGGCATATATCTATGATTGATATCTAAAATAAAAATGCCATCTGTTTAAAGATTTGAAGTTTGGCAGTTGTGAAAATTTGCACTGATTTTCATGCTAGCACTTGCTATGAAAATATTTCATTGCTATGAAAAATATTTTATTGCTATGAAAATATTTTATTGAAAAATACTACAATCAGTGACCAAAGCTCTACCCTGATTAAGTTAAAACTACCTGGGATTTTGTTATTGTGAAATAAGATAGCCAAAAATTATGGTGTAGTGTTGCACTATACCAATGGTGGAAATTCAGGGAGTTAAAGGTGTTCAGGGAACACCTGGAAATGAAAGAAAAAAATTTGTTTTGGGCAATGGGCATTCGTTAGCAATTAGTGAGAGGAACTGCCTTTATTTGTATTGTTTTCTGACGAAGTGGGTATATTTTTTAACACGGCTGAATGATTTTTGCTTGTCTGCTCAAGCATGATTACAGGTTGTTCAAAAACACCTGAAGTTAAATAAACAAGTAAAGAAAAGAAAAGAAAAATGCCAGTGGAGGCAACCTGTGGCGCTTTTAAAATAGCCAGGTTTTCATGATGCCTGTTGAACAACTTGGTTACATCATGCGTTGTTTTGCTAGCATTTCCACTTAAACTGTACAGCAGAGATGATCACGAGCCGGAGTGCACTCCGGCCTGAGTTTGCATTTTAAGCTGGAGCAGGAGCCAGGGTCAATATTTTAGGTTCGGGCCGTAGCAGGAGTCAACATTATTAAGGTCTGTGCAGGAGCCAATCAAAATTTTTAAGGGACCTATTAAAAATTCTGTAATGATGTTTGTCTAACAGAATGGAATTAATTGAGACATGTTTTTTTGACAATGTCATATATCACAAAAGTGTGACACTCGGTGGAAGCACTGACCATTTCACAACTAATGATGGTTTCAAAGTTAGTGCTTATGCAAAATACGATAAGTGGCAATGCAGTTCGGGAATTTAGGAATCCATGCCGTAACTATGAGAATGTTGGGCTATATTGATGTGGGCAATAACACAAGACACATGACAAAAACATTAGTTAATAGTTTCAGGTTGGCTGTGCTTGATTGACAGGCCACAACCTTTCCTATAGTTTGCTATAGCGATACCGACGCTGCAAGCGCTCACCAGCTCCAGGTTTTCGCCATTTGCAGTGCTTCGCATACAAAACCAAATAGATGTTAATATTTAGCTTTGTGCATAAAGCTTAGGTAAGCGAGGACACATTGTCAACTCTTGTTAATGCAAATTTAAATATCGAAGGAAAACAATAAACTGACCTAAAAACGAGATTTACCGTGATAATAGGGTGTGTTGCAGTTCCGCAGTGCCTACGTACGAGCCGCCAATGAAAGAAACTACAAGAGTTTCGTGTTTTATTCTTCAAAATTTTTGTACTTTTACTTCTGACATAGATTACTGCGTTTGCATATAATTTTGAAAGTTTTTGATTGGTCTTAGTCTTTACGGCTGTTTGCTGAAGTTTTGATGAAACGAATTCAAAACTTAACCAACGTTTTGCCTCTTAATTGATCAATTTCTTGCAACTCTGCTCATGCAGAAAGCACCAAACCAAGACCATCATTGTTCAAAACTGTTGCTGCGAAGTATACCGCATTGTTTCACAAAATGTAGAGTCATATTCTCTGAGATACTTGTACTACTTTAATACAATGGTTTGCACATTTGCATGCCAGGCTTACTAAGCCTGCCTTGCTGCAAACTTTAACCAATAGTCTAGTCTAATCCTAGGACTGTGTGTTTTTCTCGGTATTGCTGCGCCAAAACTGTTGCGTACAAAGCACTCCTTTTACTGTACATGGCATTGTACTGCGTTTCCTAGCTTTTAATGAACTTCCGGTTGAAATCTTTAGAAAGCGTTCTTGGTGTTGAATCTCCCTTCAGATATGTTTCTGGTGGGCAACTTAGGTTTTCCAGGGTTTGTTACCAGCATGTGTCCGGAGTGCAAAACCCAGTGAATAACGCAGACAATGCTGCAACGATGTAGCTCGGTTTCCGTTATAACTCATGACTTGTTCACTCAAATGCTGGCAACCAATTCTAAGAGGTACATAAGCCTTGTCAGTATGCATGGCCGTCCCGGGACCCACTTGCAGTTGGTGCTCCTGTTGTGGAATTGTGCTATGACCTTTGACTGATGTTAGCGTCCCATCATCAAAAACCTTGCAGACATGCCTGGCAGTAAATGGCATTTCTGTGCAAATATTGTTTTGATGTGAAACTTTCAAAATCGTAGAATAATTAAAATCGTGTGTTTTATGTCGTGTAGTACGCTCAGAATGAAGCGGAATATTTCACTGAGGAAAAGTTGCTGATGTGGTGGTTCTTCTTTTTCATCGGTAAGTGAAGAGCGGACGAACTCGTTGAGCCAATTAACAGAATGTAATTAGGGAAAACAGCAACGTTGGTTCAGATTATGTATGGCTTGAGGCAACAAGTCTGAAACTGACATCGGTTGCTATAATTTGGAATATGGAAAATTGGGCCAGACAAAAGAACTTCATTTGAGCAATATGCGCCTTCGCACGAAGTTTCGTAACACATGTAGGCTGAAGTGTTAACGATTGCAGTTCCTAATTGTACGACCTGACGTGACATTTTTTCTTTGGCTCGAAGTACAGTAGATCAGAACAAACCTGAAACGATTCAGTAATTTGCAAAGGCTCGATTGTCTTTTCATCCAGTGACAAATAAATGACTTAGAGGTGTTCAACTGGAATTCGGAGCCAAACCGTGCAAGTTTTTTGTATAATTTTGTCCCGAGCCATAGCATATTCAAATTATTGCCGAATGCTCTATCATTGTAAGCGAAGTGCATTTTCGTCAAAAAATGTAAATCAGACCATAGGCGTAGCCAGGAATGACATTTCTCCCTAATTTGTAGCATATCCAGTCATTTTGTGCTTTGAGAAGTGGTGTCCAAAACAAACACTGTTGCTCGCGTGATGTGAAAAATTTCGACCTAAAAACTGGTCTGGCTACGCCACTGAATCAGACGGCAAAACCGCGGTAAGCTACTTGGTTGCTAGTTTCTGGCAGCAGGTAGTAGCGTGTGACAAGCATGGGCGTCGGAAGGGAGGTCTTGGCCTCCCTTTGGATGGGCGTCGGAAGGGGTCTTGGCCTCCCCTGAATTTTGAAATATTCAGCAGAAAAAGGTTGTTTTATTAGTTTCGAGTGGGAAAAATCAAATTTCACCACTTTTGGACCCCCATGGAAAAAATCGTTCCGACGTCCATGGTGACAAGTACTGATTTAAATTACTACGACAAACGCAAATTATAATTTACGCCAAATATAAACTCACCTTTTTCCTGAACCAAATGCCTCGAGCGCCATTGTCGAACCTAATGCGTGTCACCTTGGTTTGTTCTTTATCCCAAATAAGTCGTAAATAAGCACCTATACCTAGATAAGAGATATTTCTGCCATTCGGTGCAGCTCGTCGTTTTCCGTTAGTAAACTTGCCTCATATTATTAAGTATAAAAGTCCTCGGAACGATACAGGTAATTCAAATGAAATGTATTTTAATGATAAAGTCGCTGCTGTTTGAAGTAACCAGAATTAGGTCACGGCGTAGTGTTTATGCTTTCATTTGCTGAGAGTCAACTTTTGAGGTCCGATAAGACCCAGTTCTTTTTTTAAATACTTCAACGATTTGTTATGGTAGCGCTTTTCAATAGCAGTTTTACCAATTTTTTAAGGTTCTTTGCTGATTGTAAAAGGATTGGTCAACTGGATGAAAGTCCGTCGCGTGTTGTCTATGACTGAGGAGGAAAGGGAACATGGCCGTTTGCTCGTGCTATACTAATATATATGTGGTATGCATTTTCTGCATTGTGTTTGCAACGACTACTTTCCTATCGCTGTGTCGGCAGCTGGTTTGTGGTAATTATTCCATTCATGAACGTTTTAAGATTATATATGCTGGACTCCGTTTTTTTTCGCTGAGACGTTTGTCATTTGTCCTGTAATAATATTAAAACTCGCCGGAACAGTAGTATTCACTTGTCTACCTTTTCGGACATTGTGACCAAATTGACTTAATTTTTTACGGTTATTTCAGAAAAATTCGGTCCATGACCGAAAAAAACGGGTTAAACTAAACTCCGGCGTCACAGCTCGTAGTGTTCTTCTCAAATTGAAATGAATCCTTATCACGTGTTGGCTAGGCCATCGCAGGTTTAAGTAGTTTGTTGAACTAAAGATTGATTTGGTTGCTTTTTATCGCAATCGTATTATTACTGTAGGCAGGGTGCTTTAAGGTGTTTAAGGACCCGAATCGGGTCCCTAAAATCAGAGAAAATTATCATCGGATCCTAGAGTCAGAGAAAATCGGGTCGACAGGTCCATACCGGGTACATGGTACATAAATTTTCCTTAAAAAAACCTGCTGTAGCGCTTCGCTGCATGTCTAGCCCGAAGAAAGTAAGTATATACCTTTCCTTTGCAATGAAACTCTGCTTATGACGTAGCTTATAATGTCTTTTAGCAAATTCTTCCTAAAAGCTTTATAAATCACACTATACAGCGTTTCTCTTGTTTTTACAGATTGCAACCTTCACTTGATATATCGCCTGTTGCATGGCTACTTCTGTTTTTTGTCCTTCGTCCAGTGTTAACACATCTTACGGAGACATTGCCGTGTAAATCAGAATTTGTTTGTTTTGTACATTTGCTTACATTTTCTTCCGTTGTGATGATAATTTACAAAATTATTTCTTACTGATGCGCATCGTGAGTAGAAATGTGCTGGCATGTATTGGTGTTGGACAAATGCGTAATTTTTAGTCATGTAACGAAAGAAAATATAGAGCAGTCGAAATCGATACCAATGTGCAGCATGAGCATGGGTTGTGTGCACTGCGACTTCTTGTAGAGTTTTTGAATTCTGTCTGCGTCGATCTAGGTAAGTGCAGCCGATTGCTCGAAATTATGCCTCAATGTAGAGGGTAATTGAAGTTTTGTAGTATTGCAATCGAATGTTACGTGCTTAGGGTCTTAGGAAAGTAGTACGGATACAAATGCTGCATTTATTATTACCGCTTAAAACTGTCGTCGACGCAACCCCAGATTGCGGTTACTGATTTTAGGAAAGGTTGCCAGATGACAACTATGTTTATTTCGCATGAGCTGTAGACTTATTTATTATTTTTGCAAACTCAGTTAACCAGTTTGTGTAACATTTTGGGAGCGTGTGTTGCGATTTCGTATCTTTTCGTTTCTATCATTCCAGTGTTAAACGCTCCAGATAGAGATACAACGTATATGATGGTTTATATCAACCGAATCAAATGGTGTGATGTACGTTTGCCTTCAGGCGGATAGCACTAGCATTCTAGCTTGGCTAGTGGTGTTTTTGTCGTTCAACAACATTGGGCTTGCAAGTCACAAATTTTCATGGGTGCTGGTCGTGAACAGACTTGTCAGTTACGTTCGATGTGGATCTCACAGCCCGAGATAGTCTTGCGTTCTGTCGCTTCCGGTTTTAAAACTTCTGCACAAAAGTTGCATTTGACACCGTTACGAATCTTATCTTCTTGCGATGTTAAAGCTTGGAGAAATTCGATGGACTTAAAACGAAATCGTCATGTGACTTTTCGTATCTGGTTGTGTCATGCTACTTAGACTGTTTTATGCCTTTCCTTTTCGTGCGTATGTTTACGAAGCAGGATTACTGTTATGGCTTGTCGCCTATTGCTCCTGAGCTGTTATGTATTCTGTAAAAAGAACGTAAAAGCGATTGGTATGTTTGTGTTTTTCTTCTTTGCTGGTAGTAGTGCTGCTGAAGAGCTTTCACCAATGTTTTGCATGTTTTTCGATGAATGTAAAGGTCCACGAACCTGTGCATAGCAAGAAAGGCCTCTATTTTGATAGTGGTCATGGTCAGAACTTTGTCCGAACATGGTATTAACTAATACTATTTAGCATTGTCACCTATTTTTGTGGTGCTCTGAAAGCAAGGAGAATGAGGTTGAGTAGAAACGTTTAACCGATCAACGCGATGTAAGCTGCTCGCTACAGTGAAAAGCAACACACGTTTAGACTTCAAGTTGCTACGTTAGTGAGTGCTTAGCTCAGCCAGGGAAAATTGGTGTTTTCAATGTTGGTGTTATCTGAATACATTGACTGTATGAGCTGTGTCAAACGATTTGGGACATGTGCTCATTAAACATTTAAGAGCCTGCAAATATAATCCGTGTATATACGTTTTAGGACTTATGTGGACTAAACTGGAATTTTAAGCTGCATTGGCTAATTACTGAGTGATACTTTACAAAACAGATATCATTCGTGTGCAAAAACCATGTTGCCGGAGCAACTTGCAAGACATTCAACGCCGTACGACTGAAGATCCACACTACTGTTTCGAACATGAAACAAACTGAGCCATCATGGAAGTGGCGAGTCTATCTGTAAATTCGTCATTATTACGATTCACTAACGCAACTCGTGAGATGTCAACTTCCAGACTTTTGCCTCCAGATCTTGGACTTCATTGTTGGGCGACCAGGCCTCTGCTGGTCAAAAAATATAAGTAAGAATGATGTGCGTTGCTTTGATGTAGCTGCGAACGTCCTGGGTCATATAAAACAATTAAATAATCGAACCCCATTTAATAACAGAGCCTCCATCGTATGCATACCCTTTACAGTTATTCAAGTCAAGTCCTAAGCAGCAAACGGCACCTTTAACAATTCTTGTGATTTTATCTGCCTTCGCGTTTCCTGTTTCGTAAACAAAGACCAAATTTTCATGAACGTCCGGTGTCACGCAAACCGTCTATCTGGTCATCCCTCTGGCTTACAGGCCAAAATGTTGGACTTTAGGCGAGCAACAGTACTGTACTTTTGTTTGGAACGCCACTTCTCACAAACTAAACGACTGGATATGCCAACATTTCAGTACAGCACTGCGTTTTACATAACATTTGACGTGAATAACTATGTATTTATTCCAGGCAGGCCCGAAACCGTGGAGTCATTCAGGGTTCAGTGCTCCCAGTTCCCCCAGAAAGGTTTTTGTGCTAAACAAAAAAAATTTTTCACAATTGCATGAAACGAATTCTCTCACGAAAAATGCATTTTGCGCCTCCCACAACCTTGAAACATAGCCTACGGGCCTGGTTGAAAGTACAGAGACTTCCTAAAATTGGCACCTTTGTGGACCATTGTAGCAAATTTGCAACGTTTCAGAAAACGAGGTGTAAAACATTTTTTTCCAAAAACTTTGTATCATTGCAATACAGTAAACTTTGGTCAATCCGGATCTTCGCCAAAACCGGATAAAACTGCTGATACGAATGATTCCAAACGTTTTTCTTTATAAAAATCATCGGTTTATCCGGATTTTTTAACCCGGAGCTTTGGCAATACCGGATAAAATTTGCTTTTTTCACATCTCGTAATCCGGATTTTTGTCTCTGAAAGATTCGGCAGCTTTCAGACGCAACACAAGCATGCTCAATCACCAACGAGCGTATAGAATTGTGATAACAACGGCAGCAACCGCGTGCAACATTCGACTAATCGTTGATACGATTATTGCGTCACACATGGGCATGGCTTATGTTCAACATGATCAATGGTGTAGCCAGCCCAAAAATTTTGGGGGGCAAATTGTTTGATATTAGGCGAATAACAATAATTTGCTGAGAAAAACGCCTCTCAAAGCACAAAATGGCAATATTTTCTAAACATTTTTATAAACGCACACGAAACAACTTCACATTTTCTAAACAAGCATGGGCACAATACATGAACACATTGTGTAGGCTTAATATAGTATCTGCATATTGTGATCATGGAAATCGTCTTCATACGTTTACTTTGGGTCTTTTCCAGAGATGAAGGTATTTATTTTCTTCAAATCCAATCTAAAAATTGCGTTTCAAATTCCAATGCAAATCCGAAAACCAAATCTTCTCTAAATCCAAATTACTATCACATTTGTTAAGGTTAGACCCACATGTAATCCAATTCAAAGATTCAGGTACAAATAAATAGTTTGGAAACTAATTCAAGCTAACTTGATGCTCTACCTCTGACTCACAACATTGTAACAATTGCCACTCAGAGACTTCAAGATAATCACTGTTACCAGCAATACAATAAGCTCTGTAAAGCAACCAGCGTTTAAGCTATCAAAGCAGAAGACTGACGGGCATGAGCGTCCGCAGGGGATGGCAAAACGAGCATTCACCTCCCCCTGCAAATTGGGATCAGGGACTAAATATTTCCAGTAAACGAGAAGTTAGCAGCTAAGATTCATTTAATTGCTGCAATGACAGTTTATTTGCCGGGATGAAACTCACACTGCACAAAAGCCAGGTTGACAATTCTGGTGTCATGCAATGACGGGCTTGCAGTTCACTCATGTCTTCTCTGTTGCCTTCAGAGGCAGGTTGCGAAACTTGCGAGCAGATTGTTCTACTGTTGTTCTCTACTGCGTAACAATAACACGGCAATCAATCTTTAAGTTACGGTAGAAGTGTCACGTACAAGTTGCGGGAATGTACGTATTTTAGGACAATTCCACGAGAGCGCTGGCTACTTTAGCAGGAAACGTCCAAGGCACGCCCAAGTTAACAATTCAGAAACTCAGGCCCGCCTGGTATCGTTCGACTTTATGCTCAGTTTAACATCAGACAAATTTGTATTCACCCATGGTTTTATTAATATAACTTTAGGCACTGTGCTATTAATCTCAATTACGTCAGAAAGATAATTGAAAACAGCAGGGGTTTACACCAGTAACATAAGACTAGGCCCACCATATTTTCAGCACCCAAAAAGAGGAAAGTTTTGCCGGCAAGTAAAACGAAAGTAGAATTGTTACGTTTAATGATGTTTTACATTTCCTTGGTAGTTGCAGGTATTGTGACGCAGGGTCACAATAAGGATGAATTTATTGGAGTTTGTTAAACTTTTGTTCTTTAAAAGTGTTGCAATTATGCAAA
>Ga0210059_1002766_pt1 | contig 27703 bp, 29 predicted proteins | sample Ectturendosymbi2_FD_188042 | JGI IMG/M metagenome (GOLD analysis project Ga0210059, IMG submission 188042) | Ecteinascidia turbinata endosymbiont from Florida, USA - Sample 2 (SPAdes) (version 2) | ecosystem: Host-associated > Tunicates > Ascidians > Unclassified | place: Key West, Florida... | reverse complement strand
CTTTGCCAAAGTGAAATGGAGTAATTCGATAAAAATTAACACTCCAGTTGCGGTACAATAAACTATGCAGAATTTCCATGCTAAAAAATTTCAAGCAACAATTCGTAAGTCATTCCCCTTGTCTCTCGAAGTTTTTTAATTGATGTCAACGTCTTCAGTGGAAGCACCAACGGCTGGGATTCGTCTCTCCTTATCAAAAGCAACAAAAACCGCCTTGAGCTTTTCAGCCGGCTGTTTGAGGAATCTCCTGCCTGGTTCTGCTCCCATCTCCTTGCAATGATTCAGCTTGTACGTATCATTCAGCAATATTTGTAAAGCAACAACAGTGACCCACACCAAGCGAATCTATCGCAATTTATTGCGTAAGGAAACTAGTTTCTTGTATTACACATCTTCAGTCCTTATTCAAATAGAGACTTTTGCGCAGGACTGAAGATGTGTAATACACGAAACTAGTTTCCTTACGCAATAAATTGCGATAGATTCGCTTGGTGCGGGTCACTGTTGTGGCTTTACAAATATTGTCAAATGATGTAGTTAGAAAAGAACTTGCTTTATTCTTTTGCATCAGTAGAGCGATTTTGTAAAGCATGCAAACCGTTGGCTGAAGATTCATGCAGAGTTATTTATAATGAGGTGAAGAAAGCAAAGGCTCACACAACTGCCAAAAAATTAATCAAGCCTTGTGGCTTAGAAATGTTTATTAGAAATTCCATATTGAAACATTGTTGAACAGAATTACCTGCATGTATGGCTGACTTTAGATCGAATAATAATCCAAGAAACAACATTTTCTTTTGCAATCCAGCTGGATAAAAGCTGGGATGACGCCTTGTGCAATCTATTGCTGATGCTTGTTAGATACATCAATGAAGGCAAAAATTGTATCAAGAAGATTTTCATTTTTAACTTCCAGCCTCCAGGCCAGGACGATGCGAATTGGCCATTACTGTCTGTCATAAACATGTTCCATAAAATGTAGGCAAGGCCAAAAGCACGCTTCCACAAACTGCAAACCAGGTGCAGGCTACTGGTTTGATTTTCATCTAAGACCAACATGGCCACTTTTCCTCTAGGGTACATACGCTCTCAGTTCGATATCATTGTAGCAAGAGTCTAAATATGACTTTCTATCGAAAGGAATCCTTTCACAGCCAAGAATCAAACACCATTAACTTATCAGAGCATATATTTCGCTTATTAGGTAGCATCATTAGATTAGTTCTTATTAAAATATATTTTAAACTTGTTAATTGAAACACAAGGCAAATTTTTTGGCAGAACAGCTAAAATCTAAAAAACGTTAGGCTAAAAATGATTATTGGCTAGAATAAAAATGTTCTGGCTGAACACCCTGAAATTAGGCAGAGCTTAGCCATAAAGCCGCTACATTGGCACAGCACTGCTGTCTCATTGTGACAGTGCTGAAGTGCAACAGTCACTGTTTGTCTTGGAAGTGCAAACAATCCATGCACTTTGTTCAAATGCGGTAGCAGTTTATTTTAAGCATGCGTGATGTTGTAGCCTAGTGGCTTTCCTTCGTTTCGCAGGAATTAAGTTTTCCAATGTGCTTGTGGTTCTTCAGAGAAGTTCAGAATGTACCGAATGTTCACGTTGATCCTGTCTAATCAGCTTATTATGGTTAACACCATAAATAAAGAATGAGTCAGTCCTCCGTTGAGGACAAACACGCAAGAATTATCACAGTTTCCTTCCCTTTCATTTCATACGTTGCCGCAATTTAAACACAGCATTCGGCCATTCCAACCAATCTGTCAGGTGTATAGCTAAGCCAATCGTGTCAATATGTAGCAGTAAAGAGCAGTAAGCCTAAATACCCCTTGATAACCCAAACTGAACCAGCAAAACAGGAATTGCCATCATATCAATACTTCAGCCCACGCGTACGAACACCCGTAGCATGTACTCGTATGAATCGATCAATCAATGAACACGCAAAAATCTCCTTGTGGAGAGACAGAACCTTAGCTTATACATTATCATCTAAAATACGTGAGACCGTAAAGTACAGTGGTAAGCACAAAGTGAAGAAAGAAAAAAACGTGCGCATTTCGCGAGCTGTTTTCAATAAACTATTAAAAGAATCTTAGCGAAGCGCACCTTTCATGCGTCATAGTGGCAAGCAATTCCCAAAGCAATAAAGCTGTACCACGCCAGACACTGACCAAGGCCTCCTAGATATATTTCACTTCAGGCGGACCTGCACTGACGCTAAACCAGCTTTTTCCAACCAAATGACTTACTGAGCCAAAAATTATGTTAGTATCTTAACCAGGGACGCATAATGAGTGAGATATTAGTGAGGGCCGCACACTGAATGGCTTACTTTGATCTTAGCAAACTAAATTTAGCTTCAGCCAATGTACTGAATGCGTTCGAATCGTAACTGCAATGGTAACAGACGTGTTAAAGTGGGACTGAGGACTGCCTGTATCAAAAATGTCAAATTCAAGATTATCAAAATAAGAACTGGTTGTCAGTCTGTAGGACACTTTTACTGCAGCTAAAACCTAAACTGGGCTGCGGGCTGGACATAGAGGCGCTAAACCAAAGGCTTGTAGACCTACAAGTACAGCACGTATGCGTATCATGAGGCAGGGGAATTGACGATGACAGCACGTATTTTGAAAATGTCTGGCGCTCGAAAAGACAGAACTCATCTTGCCTGAGCAAATAAACTGCAATTTGTAAAAACATCTTAGTAAATGGCTCAGCGTTTTCTATACTTTCACCACACGCACGTCGTACTTCAATGCGAGCTGCTTGGGAAAGTGGCTGTGGCTGAAAAAGAGCATCACTCCGGAAATTGTTGAAGGGATACAGCTGATTTATCAGCAACCAAAGAACTTTACGGCAAATGTTGGTTGTTTCTTTCGTCAGACTGACGATATCAGCTAGGGTTTATTTTCAGAATAGGACTTACATGCAATCATTATGAAAGATCATCCTAGGTATTAATTTTGGGTAGCACGCGGTGCAATCCCAATTTCTTTCTGTTGTTATATTTTCACATTCACTTCATGCGACAAAGTTTAAATCGCAATTTTTATTTTGGTACTGTGGTGGTGGCCAGGCCCGTCGCCAGGATTTAGCAGCAGGGGGGCAAAAACCAGAAAGAGGGGCAAAAAACCAAAAGGGGGGTCACATTTTAAAAATACAGTATTGGATATATGCAGCAACCAGTGGACCAAACGTGAAATGGGAAGCACCGATTTCAAATGGGGGGGCCGGGCACCACTGGCTCCCCCGCTGGCGACGGCCCTGGTGGTGGCAAGTTGTTTTGTAGCCTAAATATCCAGCAGTCCAAGACAATATCCGAAAACTCAAGTATAAGATCTGGCTGCCAGGCACATAAAGTGCATGTTGCACATATTTTGCGGATTGAGAATAACTTTTTGGTGAAAACAATCTGCCGATAATTCTCAGCACCTGTATTGGGAATAGTAGTTGGAAACTGGGGTTGAAGGGACCCATTCTTTTCTTTGTTTGTTTATTATATTCACTGCTCAAAAATGCTCATTTTATCAGTCAAGCACCAGGTTTTTTTTAAGGTTTCGCTTTGGTGACCGCAAGGAAATTTTAAGAGACCGCTTGGAGGAATTTGAGAGACCGTTCTCCATTGAAGTGACCTCAGGTCACTATATTTTGAGAGACCGTTGGAGGAATTTGAGAGACAGTTTTGGTCCCTCAAAACACCTTAAAAAAAACACTGGTCAAGCATATCATTGAAATGCCCCTACAGTTGATGACGTCACAAGTACTCTTTCAGGCCTTTGGCTCCTGTTCCCCAGGGTCCCTCTGTTCCCCAGAGCCACTCTGTCTGTCCTTAGGTGTTTCTATTTTGCTCACACATCATGGACCTCGCTGTTGCTGTGAAATGATCATGGGCAAAAGTTTCTATTTTATTGCCAAAAATTTCTCATTTGTCATCATTAGCAGAAAGGGTGATCTTGTTCACTTGTTCTGTGAAAAGCTCATGCTTTTGATAGTGAATGATGTTATGGTTTGCAGTTGTGCTTTTTCACGTTTGAGTGACTTTGTTACGCTTTGCGTACAAAGCCAAGGTTTGCCTCGATGCGTGGTTTTTCATTGTCAAAGGGTGTGACGGTTGAAGGCTGCCTGAGCGCACAACGGTGTTTTATTTCACCTCAGAGTTTCGTGCTGCTGGTATCTGTCTGTAGAAGTTGTCAGGGGCAGGCTTAGTTTGTGTGATTAGGTTTGCATGTTTCTAACTTAATTGTTTGAAATATTGTGTTCACTTTCGGTATAGGCTAAGAATGGCTCATGCTGCTTGTGTCTTAATCTGAAAAAGTGTAGAACTAATATATTTTATCTGTATCATGCAATCAGAATTGTTCATTGTTTAGTAACAGAGATTGAGTATTCATTAGTTGTAATTAATCTCTTACCATCTTTGTGCTTTTTTTCACATCTGAACGCAAAAAGATTGCACAGAGCTTCTCTAGTTCAATGTTTCAGAAATTGCCGGGCAATAGGTTTAAGACTGTGTAACCTTTGTTTCTATTTTAAGGTGTGGCTGTAGCATAATCGCTTTTCTTTTTGTTTGTAATGGTTTGCCTTAAATTTTGATTGATATGCTGTTACATAATCAGTGCTTTTGAAATTGCTAAGCAATGTGCTCTGTGTTAACCCTTTTCACCAACAAATCATTAGATTGGTTCAAGCTGTTTGTATCTGGAATGAGGTGTTGAATTTAATTTATTTTCTTGTATTGTTGTGGTTATATATGTATTTGGATTAATTCATAGCAAAGTAATAGATGTTTTTAGTGTGAAGTTAACTTTCAAGTCTTTGGTGTTTGACATTTTGTTTTTCCAACAGGCATTCGAATGTTGCATATCTCCAAACTGCTTTCAGCCCCTACACAAGAAAAGATTGAAGGTCATTCGATCTTATTGGACCGCCTGAGCTTTGTCCAATAATGTTCAGTTCACCGCCCTGGATGTTTTTGAAAAGAACAAACATTCAAGATGTGATTTTCATTTGTGACAAAGCACTTTCGTCAAAATATGTTTATAGCCTTGAAGACTATGAACATAATCTGCTTTCAGGCATTATCACCCACCCCAAAATTCTCAGCCACAAATTCAGCATAATTTTTGTCAGCCACTTTGTTTAAGAGATTTTTAAATGATTCATCAGAAATTTCTGAATCTTCACCGAAATGTTTTGGTTTCAAAGTGTAAATTATTATAACCCTTTTTGTCTTTGAGTCCTTTTTTATATTTTTAATCATAACTTTTACTTTGTTAGAGTTAAAAATTGCCGTAATAATTACATGTTTTGCTGTGCCATACATTTCGTGCACTGTTTTAATGTCAGATTCAGAAAGTATCTTGTTCTTGTTTTCGACACTTAATCCGGGTTTATAAATGGGTTACATAATACTGTCTTTGTCTTCAGTATTGTGAAACAGTCCGATGCAATGGCCAATTTCGTGAACAGCTACTGAAAATAAGTTGTATTTCCCATCCCCCGAAACTGTTTTCTGGTCTGTCCATATCTCATTATCAAAATGAAGGCCACCAGACAATGTTGAATTACCTGGGTAAAATCCATGCGCTAAAATGCCAGGTTTTTTATTATTTAGTTTATAAGGCAATTGATTTCCGCATTTTGCTTTTCATCATCTGTCAAAAATGCAATATTCATAACTTGGCTGCCATCAAAAACTCTTTCAAATTTCAAATTGCAAACATTTTGCCAAACGCTAAAAGCATTTTCGATTTCGTTCAATATTTTTTCTTTTCCAAGCGAAGAGTAATTTTGAAAGTCATAAGTCAAAACTTTTTGCTTCCAAGGGGTGCAATACTTTTTATCTCCAATGTTATCAGGCATAGCACAATACATTTATTTTAACTATAAAACTTTTTTTCTACTCTTGTAGTTTTCTAAGTTGAAATTCTGAATCAGTAATTCTTTGAAGAAAATTTTGTTCAATTCTATCAATTTTTTGATTTAATATTGTTTCTTTTAGTTCATTGGTTTCAGAATTTGTGACAATTCGCCCATTTATCACAGTAATGGACGCTTCTATTCCCTCAAATTTTTCATTCATGCTTTCATTTGTTTGAACTATTAAATTATCAGTGTACCTTTGGCTTTCTGTTGTCAAATCATGAGTCAACGAATTAACAACCTCATCCAAAACTTTCTTGTTCACCCCATCAGTAGGCCCGACTGCGTCGGCCAGGCCGACAAGTTTGTGATCGTTCATTTGAAGATCTGAAACCATCTGATTTTCACCATCAAGCCTCAAATGTTTTTGGGTTTCCAAGAGGTCATTAGTCCTAATTTCATTCAAAACTTTTCGGTTCAACGTTCTGAGATTGACAGCCTCATTTTCAAGTGTTGGATCTGGAAGCCCAGCAATATGATATTATTCACCCATGCTGAAAATTTTTGTTGCTGCTCCTTGTGGGTCCAAGTTCAAACTTTTTGTTCTGATGTCTCGATTCAAGATGTTTTCGTGGTTTGTTATTGAATCGCTGACCACTGTGTCAGCTGCACTGGTTGCTTCTTGCAAAAGCTTGAAGCGTTCTTAAATTTACCGCGTCTTGTTCTTCGCGGGGGTCCCCAGCATGAATCACTTGAAAACCTCCAACATGAAGAGACCCTTTCATCCAATTTGTCCCATCATGTCTCAGATAGAAATCGTTTGCATAACTCAATCTGATTGCGTCATTGCTCTGAACAGGCTCACCCAAATGTCTAATCCAGTATCCACATATCGCAATGTCACCCTGCATGTCCCCACCCAAAAGCGACAGCTTCGTATCTGCTTATCCTTTTGTCCCGGCGTGATAATTTTGTTCTGGCGCTCCCAGGTATGAGATATGATGGGTATCCATGTTTAAATCTCTCGCCATAGTCGACGCAGGGCTATAACGATTCAAAAAATTTTCTTCAATCCACTGTATCGGAACCACTTCATCTTCATTTTGTGGATTTGAGTTTATATTTCTTATTGAATGCTGGTCCATATCAATTTGCCCCTGCATATTACCCCCTTCAATTGGTAACATTTTGCCCGCTACAAAATAAACATATGCTCGATTCACCAAGTCATGATCTTCTTCTGGCCATCTCACGTTTTTCACTAAATGACCCCTCATATCCAAATCACTTTCGCCAGCACTTTTCGAGTCGGCGTAGCCTTTCGTCACCGTGTCGCCTTCTTCGGTTGGTGGCAATACATTTTTTATTGCCTTTTGATTCGTATCGATCGGATCACCTTTTTTAAAAAATCTTTCGTTCACATATTTCCATCTCACTGCGTCCTTTGGTTCTTGTGCCTTGCCAAGATTCACAATGCTTTGATCAGACATGTCAAAGGCTTGACCTTGTCGCAAAAAGTTTCTGTTCACATATTCATGTGAAACTCCTTTGTAACATTTTGTCCCATTTTTGGACTTCGCCCGAATTTGTCTACAGTCATTTATTATATCACCAAAATGTGTTGATTATTTCCTCCAGCCCATTTCCTTTTTGCATCTCTTTCAAAACAAAAAGAAAAAGATGGCCACAAAAAACTTCTTGCCTTGGTTGAATTTGCTCAGTTGGATAGAACACATCACCAAGGTAGTTGTTCAACTCATTTGGTGGAGGCAGGCCGAACGAGTCAAAATACCACTTTTTATCACCACGTTTGAACCACGCGACCCAGTGCGTCCCATCTCCAGAAGTGTCGTCTAGGTTCAAAATTGCGCACTCATTTTGATTTGGTTTCTTTGGTAAAGTGTCTCTCAAGAAAACACCATGAAAGTTTTTCAAACCAATTTTTTTCACCGCATCTTTAATTTCAAAGTTGCTCAGAAGTTTGTTTGGATGAACAATATTTTCAACTTGAATCATTTATTCTAAACAAAACTTTCCGATTTCTTTGGCAACATCTTATCAATTTCCAAATCCACTTCTTCAAACTTTCTATTTGTTTTTGTCATTTGAGAAGTTATTTTTTCAAACTCTGAAGCGGAAATTTCATCGTCCGACAACGCCTTTGAAACCATGTTACGAATTGAGTTGACCTGCATCTCAATAAAAGTTTTTTGTTTCTCATGTCTCTGTATTTTCTTGAAAAGGAATTTTTCAATTACTTTCGGAAAGATTGAAGCATTTACAAAACCACGTTCAATCCATGTAAAACCTTCCCAGAAAGTTCCGGTGATTTCTTCGAAATCTGACAAAAACCCAACGTTTAAAAGAAACATACAAAACTGAAAAATCAAAAGGCAGCCAGTGCAAAAGTTCAGCAAGCAATGATATTTTTTATCATCGCAGAGTGTTTGAGTTTTTCTTCATTCAGCCCCCTTTCAATATTATGAATTTCATGTAGTCTGTATAAATTGGGGTTCATTTTTTATTCAATGGAATAAAAAATTCAAATCCACATCATACAAAAGCCAACCGAGAACTGGAATATTTTTCAACGGAGAATCTGGACCAAAAAGAAGGCCATGGCCGCTAATAACTTGACACCCCTGTTTCAAATACAAACCATCTCCAACCATGCCAAGCCCCGAACCTGTGTATGGTTTCAAATATAGTCCTTGACCGTCTGTTTCAACTCTTGCGATGTTTGAGCCTTTTTTCAAATACAGTCCGTTTCCCATGGCCTTGTTTATCGCTTTTTGTACCAAAGTGGACCCGACACCTGACAGTGCCCCAGTCGCCAATGTTGGGAGAACGGTCTTTGCCAAAAATGCCAGGGCTTTTGCAGCTAAGCCTGCGAGCAACCCGAGGATCCCACCCTCAATTTTCATATTGTGAACAACCTGACTTTTACTCATTTTTATTGTGATGCCTTTTCCATCCTGATAAGCTTTTGTCATTCTGTTCACTTGTGAATTGGTCAAAGCAAGAACATCACTTCCACACAAATCTTCGTAGCCAAGGCGAATGCTCACGGGGCTCTTTGTATCAACAGCGTGTTTCAATTTTTGCTGTTGATTTTCAGAAATGTTAACATGCACATGGGTATAACTCATTTATATTATGTTATTAAATTTCTCTCAAGTGATGTCTGATTGTCAGGTTTTCTCCACGAAGATTCAATTGCTTTCCGTTTTGGTCTGTGCAACTGTTTCCATTTTATTGATTTTATCTAAAATCACTGGAAGATACACAAGGTTTCCCGGGTTCTCAACGATTTTGTAACCAGGCGAAACGTTTGGAAAGAAACTGTTAATTGTGTTTTGCGTTCTCCCATTCACATAAGACCACCAATCACGTGCACATTCACGAGAATAGAATTTATTGATAAGATGTTGAGAACATTTTGCGATTCATGAATGCCCTCTTCGTAAACCTGATTTCGAAATCCAAGAACGCTTGAAATTGAATTCCGCGCTCTGAAATCAACCTGAAAGTCGCCTTGAATTTCCAAGACACTTTTCAAAGTGTTGGTGTTTGCTGTTATTTTAATAGATTCGTCGTTGTGCCCATTTCATATCATCGCAATTTTAATTGTTTCCGCAATATCAATGAGATCGTAACTACCTTCTGGAATTTGAACTTCAACCCATAGTCTTTGTCGCGTTGAGTCGTCCTCGTCACCTCTCCCCGCCTCAATGAAACCTGGAGAATATCGAAAAACGTTGTTTTCATCAGACAAATTCGGAAACGAATAATACGTCTCTAAATTCACCAAAGCCATCTCATACTTTCGTGTGCGGTCCAACTCGATTGGTGGGTAAAAAGTTGTCTTTATTTTTGTCGAATTCTCTGAAACCACAATCTCATTTGGAGTTTTCGGAGAAGTATTTCTCTCAATTTTTTCGAGAATTTCAAGATCCATTTATTCTATAATATAAAAGTCGTCAAACCCCATTCTATATTTCCCATAGTTCTCTGGTGAGGTCAAATCAATCACAACAAAATTGTGTGGCTTCGACCATGCAGTTTTACACAGGTTTTTGAACTGTTCTTTCATCATGTCTTGACTGACATGGTCGTTAAATATATGGACAATATTCTTTTGGTCTTGGGGAAACAGACAAAAGAAATTTGCATTTTCTGGAATTGTTTGACGAGGCAATTTGAAATAATTTTGACTCAAATACAAACAATCACAATCTGAATGCCTTCCACGAACGTAATAGGCTTCACACTTGTTTCTGAAACAAGAGGTCATCAAATATCATCAGACTTTTATGCTCAGGGGAGATTTCTTTTGGGTCTGGAACATCGTCTGCTGATTCATAAAAATTACACTCAATTGGCTCTTTGGAAAGATTCTTTCGATTTTTTGCCGACTCATGAATCAGCTCTTTTGGTGAAATTTGTTCTCGCAGTATTTCATCACGTTTTTCAAAGATATTCATGATCATCTCCTTTGGAAGTTGTTCTTCACAGCCTTTTCTCAAAATTTTATAATCTGGTTGAAACAAACTCTTACCAAGAACTGACAATTTTGAATAGTCTAACCAACCTGGCTGAAGAAAAAGATTTAGCAAAATTTATGTTTTTCCACAGCCTGATTTGCCAACAATCAAACCCCGCAGACTCTTCGGTAAAAGAAGGTGATTGTTTTTATTTGCTATGTGTTCATTCCATGAAAGATTTTTGATATTCATTTATTTTATGCATTTAACAAATGAATCAAATATATTGTGTCAAATATGGAAAGTTTACTGAAACGAGAGATGTGAAACAGAAAACAACAAAAAACAACCGTCAAATGCTTCAAGGCATCTGTTTTGTTTGCGGAACGAAAAGGTCAAAATTTATAAGCGCAGATGGAAAAGGGTTTATCAATGACACAATTAATTCTTTACCATTTGAAATGCACATGCCGGGTCACAGCTTCACAGGGCCTTTGGACAGACAAAGACCGAGAGTTTTGCAACAAAAATGTGAAGGAGTTGGGTGTTGAGCTTTACTCTACTGAAAATGAGGAGAAATCGTCGGTGGTCGAACGTTGGAACCGAACGACTAAAGAAAAAATGTTCAAGTATTTCACAGCAAATAATACCATCAAATATATTGATGTTATTGACAACCTTGTTGAGAGATACAACAACACGAGGCACTTTAGCATAAAAATGGCTCCGGTTGAGGCAAGCAAGAAAGAGAATGAAGTGAGAGTTTACAGAAACCTCTATCCAGACTTAACAAGACGACCTATGAGAGCAAAATTCAAAATTGGTGATAAAGGCCGAATTCTCAAGAAGAAAGGACTCTTTGAGATAGGGTTCACCCCAAATTGGACAGAAGAAGTGTTCACTGTTTCAAAAATTCAAAGAACCAACCCAGTTACTTACAAAATAACTGATCTGAACGATGAAGAAATTCAAGGGGCTTTCTATGATCAAGAGCTTCAGAAGACATCTCAAGAAGTTTTCAGAATTGAAAAGGTTGTGAAGAAAGGCAAAACAAGGTCGTTGGTGAAATGGAAGGGCTATCCAAAAAGTTTCAATTCTTGGGTGGACAACCAAGATCTTATTAAAATTTAATATAAAATGCCATATGATCTTGGAATAAAATGATCAACAGTCACTGCGTTTCTGAACGACAAGCTCACACCAGAGCAAGTAAAAGAATTGCAAAAAATTATGAACATTGATCCAAAGCTGTATAGAAAAGTATTCATATATCGAGGTTAATTTGGACCCGGTCGAAAATGAATTTGGACCCCATCCAAAATTTGAAGATATAATAAATGTCATTTCTGAAAATAAAAGACCCTTCAAAACGCGACAAACTTGTCGCTGAATATATCAAAACCAAGAACAAAATACAGAATGATTTTCGCTCAGAACGATTGGGTGAACAATCAATGTATGAAGATTTTGGAAAAATATTCAAGCCAATAACTGAACAACAACAAAAGTCATCTGGAGCAATTATTTCAAAGTTTGCCCCACTCCAAGAAGCGATTGAAAATATACCTCCAGCATTACCTTGAGGTCAAGTTGGGCCTGAAGCGTTGCCGGCACCTGATGATGGGCCTATGAATGTTGGACTAATTGCAAGTAAGTATTTAACAAGATCGACAAAAGAAGAACTGTGGGACAAAAATGTTGGACCAAAAGGAGACGACATAGGAAATTTGAAACTCGGTGATGCGGAATTTAAAACTGATGGAAATGATATGATAATCAATGGTAAAAAATATAAGGGAACAAAAAGTCTTTGGGAGCTTGTGACGATGAAAAAGCCAAATGATTTTGATGTTGAAGTCAAAGAAAAATTATGAAGAAATAATGGTTGAAACAGGGGCAATGAAACACCCAGAAAATCCAAACATACCAGCATCAAATGTAGGGCATAAGTGGGAAGTTCACATTAGAGAATTTTGGTATGAACATTTGAAAGAACCAAAGGAAGCAGCAAAGCGAGCAGAAAAGCAAAGCAAGTAGCAGAAAGCAAAGAGCAGCAAAGCGAGAAGCAAAGCAAGAAGCAGAAAAGCAAAAAAGAAAGTACAACACTTTCTCCCAAGTGATCCCAATGCCTTGTGAAAACGGTTGGAATTGTTGATGGCTTCGAAACAAGCAGGAAACACTGGTCTTCTAAACGAAATCGTCAGCATTTGCGATGAACTTTTGACGCAAAAAATTTTGTCTCATGATGCTTACAAAAACTTAATGCATACATTAAATAAATGATAGTTATAAGAAGAGGATATCAAAGAAAATACCAAGTCGGCGGCTCTGGGATTTTTTCAAAGCTCAAAGACTTTTTGTCAGGATTCATCAGTAAAAAGCAAGTTGTTGACACTGCTTTGAACATTGCTCGAAGTGCTGGGCAAAAGGTTGAACAAAAAGCTATTGATTTTGCGAGTTCAAAGTTGACTCCCAAATCACAACAAATTTTATCAAAACTTATGTCTTCAACACCCCCGCTTGCACCTAAAGGGTCTCAACAAGTGACACCAAATTTAAACTACTTGACAGCTGGGTCGGGGCAGCGCGCAATCAAAATACAGGACCTTGTCAGACGGTTGAATAATCAATGAACAAATCAAAGATGTTTTTGAAAAGCTTGAAGCCCTCAAAAACCATATTGATGAACTAAAAATAGAAATTGAACAACTCAAATATTTCAACAGGGGCAATACCTTATTTTAAGCGAAAACAAAAAAACGTCTATAATGAATGGACATTCTTAGCATTACTGAAAAACCTGAAACCGATGAATCAATCGAAAAATACGAATATCACAGTTACGAACCAATCACTGGCACTGACCTTAACAGACCTGGGAAATTAGGATAAATATTGAAACGCAAGACTTGTTCACACATCCGAACACATCCGAGTGAAAGTTATCTGGTTTTCGACGGTAAGTTGGTGAAAAACGCTGACGATGCCGAATACGCCAATGCTGACGTCATCACGCTAACAAACAATGCCATGATGTATCTTTTCAACGACATAAAATACCAACTTTCGGGGCAAGAAATTGAAAGTCTGTTTCATCCTGGGCAGGCAACAACGATGCTTGGGCTGTTGAAATTTCCAGATGATTTTCAAAAAAGCACAGGCCTGAACCAATTGTAGTATAAAGATTCTGGCGCAACAGCTCATCTTCAAAATAACACAGGTTTTGGAGTTCGACAACAGTATATTATTCAAAAGCCTGACCCGAACGGATCATTTTCATTCAGAGTTCCACTGAAACACATCTTTGGGTTCTGTGATGACTATGACAAAGTCGTTTACGGTTTTAAACATCAATTCACTCTCGTAAGAAAGGGTGATAATGACGCGATTTTCAGAAACAATGCAGCTGATGCTGGAAAGGTTGTTTTGCCAAAGCTCTCTTGGTATATGCCTCATGAGCTTCCAAATGACCAAGAAAAACTTGCACTCTACAAAACAGTTGAATCAAAATCAAGTCTCCCAGTCGGTTGCCGAATGATTCAATGCGACTCGATCTCAGTCTCACAAACGATAAATTTCACATGGCGATTGTCGGTGAAATCAACCCCAGAGAAACCTCGTTGGATAATCGTGGCGTTTCAGACTGATAAATCTGGAAACTAGGAACGCAACCCGTCAATTTTTGACCACGGTAATCTCACCAACATGTTTGTGATGCTCAACTCTAGGAGATACCCTGAGATTAATTACGGCGACACGAACTTTACTCAGCAAAATTTTTCAAGGGTTTATGGAGATGCCGCGGCGTTCCGAACAAAGTTTTACAATGTTGAAGAGTTGATTTCTTCTCCAAATATAACCCCGGCAGATTACAAGCAATTGTTCCCAATATTTGTCTTTGACGTCTCAAAACAAACCGAGAAACTGAAAACCTCGGTGACAGACATTCAGATAAAGGCTCAGTTTTCACCAAACGTCGCCGCAAACACAGAAGCTTTCACCGTTGTGATATCAGATAAATCATTGATTTTTCAGAGCGATGGGCAGAAGATGCAAGGAGAACATTAGCTTTAAAAAATTTATCATAATATAAATGAAAATCTCGAGACCAACGATGATTTCAGTATTGAAAGAAAATACCAAAGGGCTCACTCATATGAATCGGAAGCAAATGTGGAAAATCATAGAAGAAAAAGGGCTGGTTGATCAAGCTCTTGAACTTGAAAAAGGTGTGAAACGAAAACCTGGTTCTGGAAGAATTGCTAGAAAATTAGTTGAGGTTGTTGACCTTGACACAAATGAAACAAAATATTTCCCAAGTTTATCAGAAGCTTCCAAGTATTTTGGGAAAACTAAAATTTATTTCATATACAACAATGGAAGAGTTTGGGAGGACAAAAAAATTACTATAATTTATCATTAATTTGTTATTTCCACAAAAATTCTCTCTCCCGTGAATGGGAGAGAGAGATTTTTTGTTGATGTTGATAAAATTTATAAGTTTAAAAAAATTTCACCTTATAATAAATGGTTACTTTAAAATATTTGAAAGATGTTGCAAAACAGAATAATATTCGAAGTTATTCAAAACTTCGAAAAGAAGATCTGAAGACGCTTCTGAGAAATCGTCTTCCAAGGATGGTTTATGAAGAAATCATGGGAAGTGGAACCACAAGAAGTTTGCTTGACGATGACATTCCAGAAATGAGTCAATTATCGCACTACGCATATATAACTGCAGTTGATAAACTTCGCTAGTCCCGATGATTGATTCTTTCTGTGTACCTGATTGTGAATCCTTTTCTGGAACTGTATATGCTGAGGTAGCACACTGTTTTAGTCCAGTCACCTGTGTGGACCTGTACTGTTGTTTCTTTTTATTCTTATAATTGTACAACCCATCCTAAAATTGCTGATGTCATTGGGAAATTTCAGGATGTGTTTTATACGGTCTTGTAACGCACAGTTATTACAGTATGTAACTGCGGGTCGTTTTGGAAGGGGAGAATGATTTCTTTAAAGTGCAATATGTTTTGATTTTAATCGTACAGTTACACCTGCTCATGTTCTCGAAATGCATATAAACATGAAAGGTCGCAACAAACTGCTAAAAGCCGATACGTAACCAGCATCGTTTCCCTTTGGCCATCAGAACTGAACGAGAACGATGCATAGCAACTTAAAAAACAGCAGCATGTGAAAAGCCATTTGAAACATCACGAAAACAGATCGTTTGGTAAAAGAGCACACTCTTCTTCCAGACGAAATCTATAACAGCCTAGCAGGGTGTTGCGCATTTCTGATTCGCGCCCCGAGCGTCCCTGCTGTCGCGTCGCTTTGATTGCCTAATTACGTCTCACGTGTTGTCTCACCTGTCCTTTCAGAGCGACCTGATCGGTGCCAGTCCTTTCGTAGTTTCAGTTCGTCTGCGTTAACTGCGTTGAGCTGTACTAACTTTGATGCCTGTTGATAATAAGCGTTCGCTTTCATGAAATTTCAATCGTTCGCTTTCATAAAGTTATCTCTCACGTTATCAAGTTATCGTTGAGTTTTCTTGTTAAATAAAGCCTAGCGAACTTGCGTGTAACTGTTCGCATCAATAGGTCTCGACACATGGTTAAGCTCAATGCCATCAGAATATTACAACATGGGCTGCCATCTATTCTAGCATGTAAGCCTACCATATTTGTACAACATATCAAATGCAAATGTACAACATATCAAATACAAGCGCACGGCACTGCAAACACACTACGTGAGAGTCTCGGAGATTACGTCAGTGAAGAGTAACCAGGTCACACAGTGGTAATCTGCTTTTGCTATGCGTTTACAATTTCACTTCCTAACATCACCAGGTTTGATACAGCACGCCATGCTGGTGTGAACGCATCATTGTAAAATGTAACGTTACACTGGAACTGTTTGCAGATCCATTCAAACACCACAGAACGTCAGTTTTTAAATTGGTCTCTGTTCCTATTCTCCCTGTTCTCACAATTCTTGGGTTGTAATGAAATAACACTACCTCTAGTACAAGTGGCAGAAATGGAATTTTACGAAGAGTTCACGCCGCGACGCTTCGCGTCAAAGTGCTGGCGCTGCTGCTAAATTCATAAAGTCTTGAATGTCGAGCCACTTCTCTCACATATGGAGAGATTATATCAACGGTAGTTCGGCCATCTGACCAGAGCTTTCCAAGAAAAGTTAGTGAGAGGAGTCTTGTTGGCTGCACCCACGGAAAATCAACCCAGGGACCGACAGCGAACAAGATGGCTCCGAGCAAGCTTCATCGAGCTTCGGCGTGGAGCCGACAAAACTGTCAGCGGTTGCTGAAAACCGTGAGGTATTTCGAAACCACGTAAGGCTGCTGCCCATGCAAACATCCGGGAAGAAAAAGTGTCTGTGAAACGTAAATGAAGTGAATGAGTGAAATTCCATTTCTAATAATAGCGCACCCGCTTGAAGTTATACTCACTATACGCAATTTTGCGAAGTCGTGGCAATGTTGCAACTGAAACAACTGAACGTACGCCATGTAAAGCATGAACGTTGAAACAAACGCGATAAAAAATCAGCATGACTTAATCAAATTCATTTTTTCCTGGGTAGTATCCCTTTACCTACTGTCCTTGCTTCAACAGATTGTCTGTGTCGTCCTAACCACAGTCAAGCTACATTTCTTTCATTCGTATAACGCTTCAACAATTCGCAATCACAACCTTGATTTTTGTGATAGATTTGACAAGCTACAACTGCTAATACATACTTGCGAGTAAAGAAAAGTTTTATGTATCGGAGTTGTTTCCCTTCAATAACACACAAATTTTGTTAACAAAATACGTTAAAACCTTCATCACAATTACATCACATACATGAACGTAATCTAAGCCGCTCTTAAATAGCCTACTTTAGCATTCTTTGCTTCAAAAAACATATTGCTACAGCATATTTCAAGATTATTCTAAATTTTTCTGAAGAATAAATTATGCAATCCCCACCAGAAGACTCCACGATCTCTCTTGTTCATCGCCAAGCTACGTGAAGCGGAAGGCGGTTGAGTCAAGTACATTCACCAGCACACGTTCAGTGGATGGTAGGATTGTCAGGTGACAAACAAAAGAAGATTATCGGTATGTCTTCTGTTGATAAGCTGGATCCGTTCTTGGTGGATGGCATCTCACGAGTAGGTCGTCGCCAAAAAAGAGTTCCTTTTGGTTCCGAAACAAAGTATCCGATAATCCTGCCAAAGTTTTCTCACTTCACGCATTTAATTGTCGGTGACTTTCATGTCAAGTGTGATCATTGTGGATTGAAGCACACTTTAGCAGCTTTGTGTCGGATATATTGGGGCAACGGCTACTGTGCTTCGAAAATATTAACTTCACTGTTGCTTAAAGACAGTAAAGCCTGGAAACTGATGGCAGAACTACCAAATTCCCGTTTGCAGCTTAGCCTCCCTCCCTTTGCACACATAGGGTGCACTATTTCGGATCCTTATTGGTTCGTCACCGCTGCAGTGAAGCAAACCACCACTGGTGCCTGTTCACTTGTATGGCCACGAGGCCAGTTCATCATGAGGTTGTCAGGAATTGGTGTACTGACGCCTTGATTATCGCAATTCACTGTTTTGTTGCAGGTTGAAGCTCCGTGGAGCACATCTATTCAGATAAGGGTAACAGTCTGGTCGGTACTGAACGAATGCTTTGTCAAACTCTGAATCAGGACCAGATTTACTATGTGGAGAAACTACAGACAGACTAGTATGGAGCGTTTACGCGCTGCATACAACAATGCCTACCGTATTATGCATTACATGCCCAGAAATGAAAGTGTTCGCCCACCCCAAGTTAACCAACGTGTCAGGACCTTTGATGTATTGTTGAGAAACAATCTGTATCTAACTTTTTTATCCGATTGCTCCAAACGTCTGATGCTTTTTATAAATTTTGCTTTTCCCTTGCTTACTTAACGCTCCTGTATGACGGTCACCAACTGAAGTAGTAGTTGTTGTTTGAGTGTATGCGTCTCATCCGTATTGCCCTTTCGTAGCAACCAAAGCCTTCATTGTGCTTCGTGGTGCCTCAGGCTTTCTGTATTTTCTCGTGATCTCTCTCTATCACCTTCAACACGTAGAAGATTTGTGCAAGCCAAACATGAAAAACTGAATATATAGGCTACAGCAAGTAAAAGCCCAACCATAAAATCTTGATTTAAATCCAGTGAAAAACAATGGGTATTGAGCCTCATGCAAAATTTCTTACAAAACATTTGAAACCTTGATCAAAACCATGTACACGATTCTGTGCGCTGCTGAGCACCCCCATCCAATTAATTTTTACCTTATTTCTGCTAGCTCTTTACCTCGAAATCTGATGCTAGAATGTCTTCATTTTTCTCCCACTGCTGGATCCCCATGACTATGAATGAATGTAGTTATAGTTGGGATGCTGTTGTTTTGCTCCTCTCTGTGCTAGTTGTGTGCAAACATCTACTCTATCATGCGGCATCATGACTAACGATGTTTGTACTCTTGTATTATTCGTGTACTCCTATGATATGGACTATGAGTCTGCGATAAACCCACAAATAAAAAAGTAAAAAAATAGAATAAAAAACTATCATTTGTGCTAAAGCGACATTCATTAGAGCTTCAATCCCTCGACTGCAAGCCAGTATGTGGGTGGGACATCACATGGGAGCAAATGATTCGAAGCTTAATTTCGACGTATTCTCTTGTCTCTCACCCACGACCGTGCCCTTACCAATGAATAGTTTAAAAACTTTTGCTGAAGGCATATTCGATAGTAAAATCACGTTCGCTGACTCCAGTTACAATCGATATCAACGGAGAAAGGCCACTATCGTCAAACCATCTTCCATAGGTGTAGCTAGGGGGCCAGGGTGACATGCTCCCCCAAATTTTTAGCATATCTAGTCATTTGTGCTTTGAAAAGCGGAGTGCCGAACAAAAATACTGTTGCTCGCTAAAGTCAAGCATTTTGGCCTCCCCAAAATTTTTTGCCTCCCAAAAATGTTGAGCTGACTATGCCACTGCCATCTTCTTCGAGTCAACGTGGGCTTGGTTTCCCTACAACACCTACTGATGAAGAAGGTGGTAACCTATCAGGACAACAGCCAACCGGACAACATCCTAGCTGACAAATGCCACCCGGACAAATGCCAAGCGGACAACTGCCACCTAAGACAACTCTCACTTGGGACAATCGATATCAAGATAACTCCTACCCGGACAAAAGTGTTTATGGAATTTGGAGAGATGTGAAAGTTTGCTCTACGTAATTGCGAGTGGAGATAATAATAGAAGCTTTTTCTGATTTCTGATTATCATCATAACCCTTCATCAGGTCGAAGAAAAGAAAATAGAATGATGACTACGTTAGTTTTGGTTTCACTTGCATCGGAAAAACTGCGAATTTGCAAAAGCCTCAGCGCATGCTCTGCAAAACTTTTTCTCCAGCGCAAATTTGAAGCCATCTAAGCTGCAAGAACACTTCGACGACCGACATGGCGGGACCAAATGTTGTGGAACATGATGAAATATCTTTGCGAGTTAAAAGAGCCCGTTTTGATTCTTAAGCAACCCTTGCAATATATATTAGGTTTTGCATCTGTTAACAAACCATATGCAAATGTGCCTGTGACTTGAGTGAAGTCATTTGCAATATGGTTCAGAGTGTGACTAGCGTTAGGTCGACTCACTGAAAATATTGTTTTGAGTCAAATTATTGACTCTATCCCATAAGCGTAGCCAGGGGAAGCCAAGGGTCCATGCTCCCCCAAAATTTCTAGCATTTCTTGTTGTTTTGAGCTTTGAGAGGCGGTGTTTCAAACAAAATACTGTTGTTCGCTTTAAAGTCAACATATTTGCCCCCCAAAATTTCGGCTGGCTACGCTACTGCTCCAGCCGCCCAATCACTTAAACAACACATAAACCGTTTTTGTGTTCTTGTGTTGTTTACTAGCTCTTGTCATATGAAATACATATCTGAAGAAAACATGTGAATATAACAACAAAAAGTTACATACTTGTTTGTTTTAAGATAATAGATGTCAGATTAACTCGATGTTTGTTTTAGCGACACCAAGTGTATTCTTTCATGCCTGCCTCGTTGCTACTGTTTCGCTCTCTTTCCTGCCTCAAAGCAATCTCGCTATAGGAACACGAGCGTTGTCCGAAAAGTCGTGGTTTTGCGATTAGATTGCAAACTTGAGGAGCCAGACGGAATGAACCAAACATTGAAATTAACATGCGCCATTTTTATTAACAGGATTCAATGTTTGTTTTTGTTTGTTACTGTGCTGAAGCTATAGCCAGGCCACAACGGGGGCTTCAAAAAAAGACTAATAATATTACTGTGTGATTCAGAAAGTGACTAATCTACACCACGAAAAAAGAATGAACGTGATGAAAGTGAAGGAAACACACGTTCACGCAGTTTATGAGAAGATAAAGGTACTACACTATTTCAGGTTTGCTGCAGAAGGGTTAATATTTTTCCTATTAATTTCAATTTCACATACGCTAGGTAAGCTATGTTGCAATTTGGTATAAATTTTATTCATGTAGTAAACTTTTCCAATATAGAAAACGTCCTTCTTTTTTCCGTAATGCACGTGATGATATGTAAAATAAGGATCTTTGTACAGGAGCGTTGGACGCAGGGGCGTAATGAGATGGGCACAATTCCGCGGGTGCCGAATCACTGCGGGGGTAGCAAAAAGTCCCAACAATGTCACAAGTACTTCCTTCAATACAGTACATTTGCTTCCGAAAGACATCAGATTCAAATATGGGACGCCAAACTTGCTTCTTGGCCCGGGAGCCATCTAACCTCGCGTTAAGCCCCTGGGTGGACGCTGGACTGGATCTTGCCTAGGGTGCTCACAAGTTTATCAATTGCGTGCTGTCAGGGCTAGCAATGCATGACCTTCAGGTTATACATTATCAACAGGGGCGGATTAAGGTTGTATAAGGTCCCTGGCTGAAACTCAGAAAGGAGCCCTTTCTATATATACAGTATATACTGTATGTATATATACAACTGTTTACCAACAGGGATTGGGGCCCCCACCATTTTTTGGGGCCCCAGCTGTAGCCCAGTTACCCACCCATCCGCACTGAATCAAGCTCACTGCAAAATTTTAGGTTACCACCTCTGTTCTTGTCATTTCTTGATTCTTGATTTTTCCTGACTGCGTCGCTTTTACCCGATTAGGTTTTTGTCGAAGCCTCCACTAAATCATTTTTCAATCGTCCATTGAAGTCTTATTAGGAAACGCCAGCATTGCTGGCGTTAGTAGCCCAGCTAACCACTCAGAAATCGGTTATAGGACGCACCATCTTAATTTACGCAACAAACAGATACCAGCTGGAACGCATCGTAACCAACATGGTGGCGTTCGTGAACGTCAGAGGTCTGTTGTTCATGTGGAACTTCGTCGATTGTTACAACACCAGACTGCGAAAAGGTTTTTGAGGCCTATGCCAGAATTTTTGTTTGTGTGAATGCTGTAGCGCCTGTTACTGGCTACTTGTGTAGATAACATTATTTTGATGAATTTGATGTACAAATAAACTAGGCATGTATCCAATAAATTAGTTTGATGTAGAAAATGTTCCCCCAGTGATTCAGCGCCTAGGGAATTATGCCCCCATTGTCCCCCTCCCTAAGGCCCTGCCCATCGGCAGTTTTAGGAGGTAAAAACAGATTGTATTTTGTTCGTGTTTGCGAAGTGCTCTCGGTATGCAATTTTGTGAAAAGATCATGCCACGGTTGATTGCACAGGGACGTCATATGGTATGAGAGGGCGCTGAAAATGGATTTTTCCTAGGGCGCTGGGATGTTTTGCGCCGGCACTGCGTTGAATGCAAAATTAACATATTTTATTAATAAATAACAAGTTGGTACACAGCTCTGTGTTCATCATCGCAGCATTTTAACTATTTAATGTGCTTATAACTGTTTTCGTTTATATTTCAACAAGTACCATACTGTTACAGCGTTGACAGCAAAATTATGAAAGCAAAAGAAGAAACTGCTGGCTCTGACGTTTGCTATGTTTTACTATGTTTAGCCAAACAACAGAAGCTCTGTTTTTGTCATAGAGTGCACAATGCCATGAGCGAAGTGTTTGTGCAAACAAATCTAAAATTGCTTTATTTAAAGATTGTTCTATAAATCTTGGAGAAGATTGAACCTTCCATTTTGTGGACATGCAGGCCCTTTTTCATGAGCGTTTAAAGCAAGGTTGTCCAAAGTGTGACCCATGGACCAATTGCAGCCTCGATTAACACTTTACGTGATCCGCTGCTTTGATTTCAGGTTGTGTTGTTTCTATCGCAATGTCTCTACCTCAAACACTAAGCGAAATGCCTGGACTATGTTGAAGACGTTGAAAAAAGTCGGAAGGAAATGTTGGTCCGCGGACGCCTTCGCATGTTGAGATTTGGCCCTGCTCGAAAAAAGTTTGGATACCCCTGGATTAAAGGAAACAACTCAAAGCTTGCAGAAACATTCAAGCTTCAGAAGAGTTTTTGAAATGTTACAAGGCAGCGCTTGAGAAAAAAGTTAGCTGAATTGTTTGGTAGTACTAGCCAAGACGTACAACGTTTGACTTGACGTAAGCATTTGTTCTGTCTCTAGCAAGTTTTGGTGAAGTGTGAATATAATATATTTCTTTCTGGCTTTTTTTGTCAAATCAAAGCTAACCTGGAACGTTAACCCTGGATTGATTCAACCCTGTCACGTGACGTGACCAGGTGGTTTACGCGCCGGGAAGCGCAGGAGTGCCCTCCACCCTTCAGTAGCTAGAGATGTTTGTCTGACATCTCGACTGGTGTGCGTAACCTCGTGCTCGCTGTCTGCACTTTTCCACTGAGGAGAAAAGTGTATGGTTTCGGGTGAAAATCACCATGTGTTATTGTTATTGTGAGTTTTTTCTCCCGTGTGCATATAGGGCTGTGATTGTGGCAATCAAGGGCTGTATTTCACTCAGGTCGTGCTTCACTCAAGGCTTGCTTTCCTACCAGCATGGAACAGGAGAGGTTCTTCCAATATTTTTTTATGAGCTTTTTTATTTTATATTTTTGTATCTTCTCTCCCGGAGGCTAACGTCGGGTGACTTCCACCCAGTCAGGTGTGGTTTTCTTTTTCATCAGTAACAGCACCAAGTTAAAGTACATAGCAGCTTTATCAGTGCACAAACAACGGAATAAGAGTTACATTTCCAGCGTTGTTCTTGTAATCAACCTTAAATGAAAGAAAGTTTTGTTTTTTATATTTTAATTAGGGGTTAAATTCACCCTGGGTTACAGTTTGTGTGACAAAAACTCAGGTTTAGTGAACCAGGGTAGTTCTTGAATGTCGTCTATGCACACACTTTTCCAGGCTATTGCTATGGGTACGCAAAGCACAATCTTAGGCGATTATAAATTTCAAATGCATTGCAATGCAAAATACACCGGCACAAAAAAACTGCAGTAAAATCGCATGCAAATAAATTAATTATTTCAGAATCGGGCTTCTAATCATCAATAGGTGCGTGCTTCTTATGTCGGTAAAGTTTAGCTAAAGCAACAGAGAGAACTCCAATAAAGATCAAACAAATTCCCACTGTTTTCAAAGTTCCAGGCCATTCGTGCGTAAAAAATACAATGTCTATGACGAACCCAAGTACAATGTCAATGTTTTGAACCAAAGCAACAATCGCAGCAGGAGCCAGTTGCACTGATCTAGAGAAAAAAAAAACGTGACCAGTTTGAATAGACTTGTGCGCTTGTCCGCACACAGTGCAACATGTCCTTTTCTTCATAAAATCAATGCATGTTTAAAATTTCTATTTGCTTAGTTAGCCCCACAACTCGCATCTTCCTCCTTATCATCAGTTTTTACACGTATTGATCAGCAAAAACAAGCTTAACGAGATATAAAGCTGCCTCTGTATTTGCAAACCTGCGCACCAGGATCTTGTGCAGCAATCACCCGCTCAAGATTCCCGTGTTGTATCAATGGTTCACATGCAATAGCGTATTTCACAGTTAGTTAATGCTCAATACACGGGATCTAACAGACGAGGCTTTTTCCTTGCGGTTATTTTCATTTCAAAGATACGTTTTCTCTTTCGTAATGCATTGAAAAATTATGATCAAGTTTAATTTCAGTTTGAAACGCGTAATGCTTCATGAGCTGCAAAAAATTTACTTTTTCTTGATTTAACTTAAGCTTTTCAAAATTTTGATCACTCGGGCACTTCATTTCCACACTCGTTATATAATTTGTTGTCTCATTGAAGTACAGGGAAAACCTTTGCACACAATGGTACCTGAACCATACGAACCTGGGTTGCGGAGTCGGAGGTAAAATATTCGACTCCGACACCAACTCCGGCCTTTCCAAATTTCCAACTCCCTCCGACACCCTGACATAAAGGGAATGAAACTTGACTGTTAAAATCAATGGAAATCGTGGTGCACAGCAAGAAATCTCTGTTTCAACAACAGTTTCAAAAGAAATTGTACCATTTCAACAGGAATTCCCAATTTAAGAGTGTGATTTCAAAAATAGACATCCGGAGTGGGTTGGACATCCGGAGTGGGAGTTGGACAAAATATCCGACTCCGACTCCCAGTGTTGTTAGGAATGCGACTTCGACTCCAACTCCACCCAAAAACCTCCGACTCCGGCTACGACTCCGAAATCCTGATATGAGCACGTGCGTGATTAAGGCAAGCCTTTAAGTTAGCATGTTTCCACACACCTGTTTGAACTCCACGTAACAACAGATGACGTAATACAAATTGCGGCAGTGAAGCCGATGCCAGGCCAGGAAGGTGGCCATTCCTTTGCTGATACAGTCAACACCAGTACTGTCATGACTGGCAAGGAGCAAACCGCTTGATAGAAGACCAACGCAAATGCGTGGAATTTCTCTAAACAAATTGTAAAGGTAGTAACTATATGACGTTTGAACTACACCTGCGTTGCACTTTCGACAAAAGTTCATCCCTTAACAACATGAACGTGTTAACTACAGTGCAACCTGTAACTGACAAGTACAAAATGCACGTGCTTTTTAAGTTTGTTCGAAAGTTTTTTCTTCTGCAGCCGAAAATAATTGCAGATAACGTATTCAGAAACTTGTGAAAAAAGTTTTGTACACCGAAAGTAGAAGTACTGAATAGCCTGATAATGAATAAGAGCCAAAACAATCGATGTCAACGTGTTAGACGTTTCGGTAACTGCTGCTACCATCGGCAGTACATTTGCAGTTGAACTGCAGTGATCTTGCTGCAAGTTCTTATGGTCAACTGGGAGAAACGTGTTGTAAAAAAGTGAAAAATGCGAAAGGCTGTTATGGAAGTGACGTAGTGGCGCGGGGCATAGGTAGTCATGTGACTCAGCGAGACACGTTCCGATGACGATAGCGCATGACGTCACGGAGGATACATGAAGCTGCGTTACAGGTTGTGAAAAAAGTTTACTTGAGAAATAACTTACAACAGATTTGGACAACTAGATAATTCCAGCTGTCTGATTAGACGAATTAGAGCTAAATGCCAATAATTCTACTGTAATTCTACTGTAGTTTGTGAAAAGCTTCTGTACTCTAATTTTACTTCTAATTTCCGGTTTTTGCCAAAATGCTCTTTTGTCCAGCATCGTTTATCACCGATTGACACAAGAATGCATCTCGCGCAAGGAAAGCGTTACGAAAAGATGAAAGTTCCACGCCACAATCAAATCACTAAAACCAGCCATGCAGTCATAGTAGGCATTGGGACGAACAGTAGCTAGTACGTGCTACCAACCAGCGATGGGCATTGGACTGGATCCATACTACAACGAATTTTTTTGGATTTGGGTTGAGTCCAAATGCAAACCCCTTCAACAATTTAGGATTTCGACCGGACTTGGACTAAGTTAATGGGAAAAGTTTGGGAAATTTTTGTTGTTAAAAAGCTGTATTTTATGTTTTATACTTCAGGTGGACTTGGACTACACATATTTAATTTTTTGGATTATTGTTGGACTTGGATTTAGTGTTAAAAATCAGCATTGGATCTGGATCGTAAACTATGACAATCCACTCATCTCTGCTACCACGCACTGATGAACATTGGACTGGGCCTCGTTCATGCAGCGAAGCATGTTCACGTCTTGTTCATGCAGCCAAGCATTCACTATCTTTTTTGTCAGGCTTCAAACAGTTACCTTTATTTCGTCGAACTAAAATCATAGAAAGGCTTTTAGAAAAAGCAGCCAGAAGCAGCAGAACATTCCCTATTACATTCATCATCACAGGGTTGTCATTCAAAGAACTGATGAAAAACGAAGGAACGAAGTGTTCTGATGGAGCAACAAGTGCGAAAGCTGGAAAAACAAAGTGCTGCATGTCAAATTTAAAAGAACATCAAGTTACTGCCTAATCACGTTATTGTAGCCTGCAATGCCAACCAATAACTGGATGATTTTACACCATTGTTGGATGTACAATTACCATGAGGCAATCATTTTTGAAAATAGCAGCTTAGTTAGTAATTCCCCTTCTACGATATGAATTGATTATCGCATTTTTGGCCATAACTTGCCAGCCACTAATGCTAGAAGTCAATCAAGGGCTCTAAAGATGCGAATTTTGACAAGTTGATTTTGAAAGAAAAAACAAAAAACGCCCCGTGATTTATTTCTCCGGCCTCGATGACGACATCCAAAATAACCATTGACCTGCCCCACTTGTGCTATCCTCCCCAAAACTTCCCAATTAAAAAAATCAAAACTACAAGACTTTCCGCATCTTCAAAAGGGTTAGAACAGCTCTCTACCTCTATCGACTAGCGAGTTGTGGCCGGTTATGTGCCAGTCAAAACATCCAAAATTTGGATTTTTGGGACTCAAAGAGTTAAGCACATTAAAATGAGAGGATGCAGCTTGCTAATCGAAATGAGATGTGGGGCGTTGCCAACTCACGTGTCCTTACATGACCTGTTTCTGCAAATTTGTATAACGCACAGCGATAATTATTTTATACGGAGCATAAATTTGTAATTTTGCAGCATTAGCCCAGTGCTTTTTAACCTGTGCGACGGCACGCACTAGTGCGGATGACAAACACGGTGCGGATGAGTGCCGAGGAGAAAACCCTGTTGTTGTAAACGCATTTTTTAAAATCTTCTCTTTGTTTAGTATAACGGAAAAGTTTAGGGGTTAGGCTAAACAATGCCGTATTTAGCTACATCCGAAGTTCCTACGTGAGTTCGATCATAGACGTAGCAAGGACGGTATTCACAAAAGCTAAGTTTGCTTGACCTCCCTATCAAA
>Ga0210059_1002765_pt1 | contig 27707 bp, 16 predicted proteins | sample Ectturendosymbi2_FD_188042 | JGI IMG/M metagenome (GOLD analysis project Ga0210059, IMG submission 188042) | Ecteinascidia turbinata endosymbiont from Florida, USA - Sample 2 (SPAdes) (version 2) | ecosystem: Host-associated > Tunicates > Ascidians > Unclassified | place: Key West, Florida... | reverse complement strand
AATGTAATCAACTTGGTGCTTTCACCAAAAGCTGATAGGTGGAAGCAGTGCGTAGAACTAACTGCTTCCCAACACTCACTCTGCCTTCACTTCTAATAAGAACGAATTTATTGGAATCTGACACCATTCATCTTCATCACGACATATAGCAAGTGAGATCAGATCTGAAGAGGCTTTTTAAGATCGAGCAAGCGAGCGTTAAACTTATCGAGATGATCCCCGGTTCTTCTGGTCGAAACTTTAAATTAGACTGTCTTAACACAGTCTGCACAGACATATATACAATAAACTGACACAACAGCCTTCCTTCGTTTCAACTTTACATAACCTGTCTTAAGCAGCTTTCACGAAAACGTTTTTAACGTTGAACTGGAAACCTAGTCTCTCTATCTGTACGCAGCTAGAAAGCGATTGCACAACACTCCACAGCACATTCATTGTGACGTAAATTTCCCCGATAATTTCAACGCACAAGGGCGAACCTGCGAAGTTAAGTGGCGAAGGTCAAGACTTTATTAACAATTAACAATTGGCCTTGTTCTGACGTAACCACAACTTTACAAAAACTGCTATAGTGTCCGAACGTCCGTAAATCTTTTTCGAAATTAACGAATCATGATATTACACGCTTAATCTACCGGCTCTGCATTGAGGGCAAAAACCAGAAGAGTAAAAGTCAAGGGTAGAAAGACGGCTCTAACTTACTAATGCAATATATATTGTGGGGCCCCTACGAATGGTCAGGCCCCCCCGACCGGGGGGTACGGGGGCTGCCTTGCCACGGCACTGGCTGCTTATCAAACGATGGATTGAAAGTAATTTTTAACTGACTTTGACAAACCCTATGTTCGGTGGAGTGGTAACTGTAGTTGATGCCTTGACCAATAAGATTGAGAAACGAGAGAAAAGCTGATAAGTAACAAGCAGAAGGTATGCAATGTGGACACAGACAATAGGGCAAAAAAGGTGTAGCAGAAATATGATTTTAAACCTATCTGAAGTGCTGTGAGCGTAATGCACCACACAAACTGATTAGTGAAAAGCTACAAACAAAAAAACAAATAAATCTGCAATATCAAGGAATACTTGAACGTGTTGCAAAAATTATTTTTGGACATGGTTGGTAAGTTCTACAGTGCATATTTGTTTTCTGCGAAACTGAATGTGCCTTATTTTTATGTTTGTTTTGATGATAAATTATGAATTAAGTATTGCAGAGTTCCAGCACAAAGCAGGTGGAAAGAAACGCTTTCCATTATTAGGAGAGCAACGTTTACCATTACTGTATTCAAATTTCCTTATTCTACCAAGCCTCTCCAAAGTTATAATGTATGCACAAACCTTCTGAAAATGGTGGCCAAAAATTGGAGTTGTGCATCGTACATTTAAAGCCATGCATTATACACGGCTTGGATTCTTGGTGAAGGACAAAATCTACTGTAGAATTGTGGATGTAATTAAAGCTTTACATTCATCATTTGTACTCTGAATAACGTACAATTCATACTGAAAAAAACAATGAAAAAAGCTTGCGAATCAAGATGTTAAAATGTAATCTTATCGATAACAAACTTCCAGAAAGATTTAGTTGTACGCAAGAGCACTAGAAGTTCTAAGAATCTAAAGAAGGTTTCTATTGCAAGTAGCCAGAAGCTACTTTTTAACAATTCTTTGCCGCCAAATTATTGGTGAACAAAGTGCAAGCAACAAATCTACTGTGAAGTTGCATTTTCGCGTGTGAGGCAAAGTAACAAAGAGAGTGACTAATGATTTACCCTGGTGAATAGGCAGCCTTGAAGTTCAAATTTTATTGCTTTCGATCTCCACGACCAAGTCTCAAATTTTCATCAAACACTGCACCAAAAATCCTACCAATATTTGCAACTTTTTGCTAAGGAAGCTGTAATTTTAAGTACTGCAGATTAAAACTATCAATTGTCAGCACATGAGTTGATTTGAATAACTGGTTAGAGTTTTTTAGGAAATAAACGTCAAAAAAGATATAAAAAACATACAAAAAAGAAGACGCAAAAGTCGCAAGAAGAGAAAATTCCAATGCCTTTACTACGTGTTTGCAGTTGCTTCTTTCGTGGAGAATTTACCTACAGGTACATGCTTCTTTTTATTTACTTGTTATGTACGTAACGTTCTAGCCTGAGGGACATAACTGATCGGGCATTTGCGCAGGATGGACAACAAATGAAGTCACCAGCCCTGCATTTGCAGCAAAAAAATCCTTTCTACCGGTTTTTCCGGTGTTGAAGTGGTCACGTGCCAAAAGACCTGCTTCTGACACTTTGCAAAGCTTGTCCAGACCGTGGGCAAATGATACATAAGCTTGTTTTTGCTGAAAGGCATAGGTGACGTTCGTTTTCTGAACGGTCTGGCTGAAGACAACAAGACCCGGGATAAGGTTGCCAGACGTCCTTGAGGGCCAAGAACTGTCCTTGAATTCGCTATCAAATCGCGTTTTGTCCTTGATTCTTGAAAAACATCGTGTTGTCCTTGAATATTTTCCGGCGTCCTTGAAAATTCGTGAATATTTTTAAAAATTTTTATTGGAGAACTATTGATTAACTTGAATATTCAAGAATCAAGAATAAACAATGTGCATGAACAGAACAGTGTATAGATTTGTTCCATCTTAAACAGTTGTGTAGTAAAAAGTAAATTATTGAAGAAAGGTTGCGTCGTCATAATACGTTCAGTTTATTTTTCAATTTCGTATATGGTTAACATAGCCCGACTTGCCCATACGTGATTCAAGCTTTCTGAAAGTAGCCCACCGTAGACCGCACCCAGTGGCGTGTAGAGGGGAAAGGCAAACTGGGCGACAGCCCCGGGAATCCAAAGCAAGGTGGGCATCCAAAAAGTGAAACTGTAAATATTAAAATGCTGTAGCAAGGTGATTATTGTAAGGCTACTAACACATGCTGCATGGATTTGATTTTTCGAAACTTGTTTTCTTTGTCAACACAAGTCTTTACGATGCTCAAATGCCAGTAATTTCTCACCATCCTCAATACTAGGGACCTGCACTCCAGGTGTGCGGCGCACACCCAATTAAACTGAGAGTGACGTGATTTTGCCCAGATCAAGCTATCAAGGGAAAATCACAAACTGGATCGAAAAACAATTACGGCCGTTTAATTGATTTTGAGCCAAATTTCAAAACTGTCCTGTTTCAACTTGCTTGGTTTAGCTGACTTTTTGATGCATCGGTAGTTTCCCGTTTCGTTTTTGATGTGGCAACCCTGGGTGTGCGCTAGTGCAGCTCCACACCTGTGTTTGCAATATTTGGATCATTTCAAGCTTCGTCACTAGTTGGCAGTTCAGGCGGATTCAGTCCCGTCACCACGGGGATGCTTCGGTGCAGTGGCGATTCTAAAATGAAAAAACTGGGGGACCACTGCCAGGCCAAGGTAAAAAGTAGGGAGGCCAACATAAATGTCTCTCCTGCATGGTGATTTTCCGTTGTAATGAAGATTGATTTGCTATGAAAAACCCTATCAAACCCAGTAGGCTTGTGAATATAGTCAGAACCGTTGCCAGAAAGTCTTCAACTCGTTTAAAATTTTGCTGGCTGAACCTTATCTGCTGTATATGTCAATCGAACGAACTTCAACGTGGAATTAAGCACAAAACTAGGGGGCAAGTAGGGGGCCAGCCAAAAATCTGGGAGGGTTATGGCCTACCAAGGCCCCCTTTAAAACCGCCATTGCTTTGGTGGGCTTCGCCACTACAGACAAAGCCCCAAGCCCTCAAATTAAAATATGAAATACTGCAAATCAGTGGAGATTGTAAACAAATTTCAATATCAAGCCTGCCTGCACAAACGTAAAGCCCCCCCAAGTATACACTTTCTGGCGATGGTTCTGGGAGGATTGATCATAACGCCTCACACAAAACGCGTATCTGTTCTCCCAGTAGTTGTACATATAACAGCCACATAAATAATGTAAAAACGAAAGTTTTCTTGCGTACTTTATGCGCATTTTCAATGCTTGTGTAGGCTAGTTCAGCAAGTTTCAAACTGTCAACCCTGGGTGTCCGCCATCCAAGCCGCATACCTTCTCTGCTCGACTGCTATTCGACGAGACAGTCGCGCATCCGTTTTTTTATTTGTTAACTGCCCCAGCGTAGCGTTGAATGTGTTTTACTGCACTCTTTGAATGCACAACCTTATATTTTTGCAGTTGTGAACTGCTCTGTCTTAGCGCTGAGTGCTGCGTTTTCTTCCGGTCTCCTAACTTGAAGCGCTAAATAACTTATGTGCATTACAGTGACAATTGTAGGCTACAATAGCGAGCAAGGAGAGTCCGTGCAGAATAATATGCACGCTGTGTCAACAGACGTCGCCAAAAAACAAAATGACATCATATTGTGACCTCACAAACAGCGTATATCCAATTGCATTGACCATCATACGCCACTCCACTGCTAAACACTAGCTTTTGTTAGAGGGCATACAATCAAGCAGTCGTCCCATGCATTACCAGAAATCTTCACGCCACTGACCGAACCTCAACGAAAAAAATGTCCTTGAAAAAATTTCAAGTGATCTGGCAACCCTAACCCGGGAGCATACAGGTTGTGCGTGCATGATCAGAAATAAGCTATGTCTTTCTTCTCACGCTTCATTTACATACAGTTAATATAAAGAAATGACATGTAACAGGATGCACTGCGCTGAAACAGACGCTACCTACATTTTTCAAGAAACGGTTAGGGACGTTTTAAACAATGACAAACCTTATTGAAAGAAAAGATTATACGGTATTTTCCATTTCTAATAAGCCTCTTCCTATTTTTGCGATTAGAACGAAGAGGTTTCGTCGCCAGGCTATTTTCTGTCATGTTAAAACTGCACCCTATTCAAAATTCACGCTAATTTTGATAATCGCAGAAGTACATAAAATGGGCGCAGTGTTTTGTGTTATTTATAATTTTGATAATCGCAGAAGCAGGGGCGGAGCCAGACATTTTCATTTGGGGGGCCACTGGAGGGGCCAGTTTTGCAACAAGGGAAGCTGTCAATGGTCTGTGTAGGACTTCAATGCAGTGCATGACGTCACGCGGAAAATTTTGGGGAGCCACTGGGGGGCCAGGCAAAATTTTGGGGGCAGTGACCCCCCTGGCACCCCCCTAGCTCCGCCCCTGCGCAGAAGTACATAAAATGGGCGCAGTGTTTTGTGTTATTTATAACACGAATTTCGAAGTCGTTTATAAATGGCAAATAGCTAATGTGTTTTCGTTTGCTATCACGCACAATGCCAAGTTTCTTTTAGTGTAGCGAAATCTGATCATGAGTCCGTGGTCCAAAATATTTCTGAGAATTTAAAAGTCGTTGCAGTATGAATAATGTTGTTGACAACTCTTGAACAAGTTTGTGACGTTGCGGTATCTTTCAACCCCACTTCCTTTGTCAAAAAAACCTACAAAAGACAAATGCCTCTCTCTCCTAAAAGTTAGGACAGCCGTTGGAAAAGCACATCGCTTTGTTCAAATGCGATGGGTAGCATACTTTAGAATAGAAAAAGCTTCCATTGAACGATAAGTTTATACTTAGGGAAAAGAAGGTCCTGGCCAAGCGCTTTGCGGGCGACACCAAGGTGCTCCTAACGTGGCGTAACTAAACGAATAGGAATTGTTCGCCAGCGGAAACAGTGCTTCACAGAAGGGAGCAAACATATTGTTGGCACTCAAAAAGTAACACTTTTTCCACCCAGTAGAGCAGACACAATTTTAGGCGAATATTTTCCTTTCTGTTTGCTTCCATTGTAAAAAAAGATTTTGAATTAAAGCGCCCAGCCGTATTTCACGCTAAAACAAACAAAAATCACACCGAGACCTATTAATTGTTCACACTTTCAACTACTTTAAATCAGTGCGATATCCTTCAAAGAGATAGCAGTTGACAAAGGTCGGCACTTAGTAGAATATTGAAAAACAAAGAACACCAGTTGTTTACAGTCCAGTCATCAATCCAACCCTCGAATCTGTGGCATTAAAGCACGTTTTTCAAAAAATGAAAATAAATTTGCATAACGAGCAAAATATTTTTGGTGATGTGAAAGATCGAGCTCAACTTTTTAATCTAGCTGCTTTGTTAAAGAGATATATTAAAGTTGCCAGGTCTATCCGCAGCAAAAAGTTTTTTCAACTTTTAACATTAATTGTTTCAAAACGTAAATCACACTTGGCTTGTTCATTTTTTGCTTACCTAAAACATCGAAAAATTCGACTTTAATGTGTGAAAAGCAAGGCTGGTAAGTACTTGAAACATGTCGAATGTGAAAACAAATTGACAAAAGTGTAAAGTAGCTTTAGTTTTAAATGCTGCTGATTTCACGTTATCGATATGCTGTAATTTGCATTTCAAGCGTGTTTACACTTACCAGCAGGTTCTTAAGAAATGACCTTTCTTTCAGTCTGTAAGTACAGTGTTATTGTCGCTATGCGTTATCGCTCGAGTTGAAAATCATGTCTTCTGCGAAAGCCTGCAGGCACATTGCATTGAGTGTTCATGCCGCCAGCACGCGCTGATAAACGTCCACTGGCGAAGCTACACATAAATTCACACGTTTGGATTGGAATAGAGTGAAGGTAGCTTAGTGCTTCAAACGTGCAACAATTTCAAAAACAACTCAAGGTGTTAAAAGCAACAAAGCAAACATCGCAGATGTAAATGAAAGCATGTGAAGAGTTTCGGAAGTAACTATTTTAATCGCCAGCAAATCTCATTGAATGGATTGCGGGAAAGTCTAACAAAGAAGCGCGGTACATCATACTAAAAAAAATTTGTTGCTTGGCGAACGTCTTGCATTTCACTCTTTGATTTTTGCAGTGAGGACAACAGATATTTCCAAAGCATTGAACAAGATTTCATTCAAACGTTAAACTTTCGCTTTTTATTTTATATTTGTAGTTTTGTAAGCTTGAGCTTTGCTAAGCTTTGCTAATACATATGAGATTAATAAAACAGTAGTAAATAAGCAGTAAAATGACATAAATGTGTACACATAAATATCGTTTAAACCCCAGCATATTATATATGAGTGTTCTCTACCAGGTAGCTGTCGATTGATTAACCTAATATTGAAGTGGAAAACGTGTTGACCACAAAATACCTTTTATACTTAATTGACATAGGAAAATAGGAAATGAAAAAGTCGGAACATTTTCATGCAAATGCTATCTGTGACTGTCACTGCTTATGTCAAATATCAATGTGAATCTAGCCAGTTTAGCAATTTTTGTATCACTTTCAAGTGTTACACATTCGTTTTTTAAAGTAGATTAGATTACAAGCGTCGCCAGTAATCCCCTTTTGTTGACCTGACGGTTGACGATGGCAGTCATAAACTATTTACATTAGCGCTCAATCTTGGCAAAAAATTTGAATTCGAAATTCTAACTTGCGGCAAACAGTCCCGGGTATTCCATCTCGGGTCCCGATCAATGCTAATTTGATAAATTTCAGGAATACAAAAATCAGTTTTCCTTCGGTCCTAGGAATTTTGTTGCCTAAAGCGATCTGAGCCATGATTTCAGGTTATTGCAACTTTTTGCCATAATTAAGATACTGTGCGAGTTTACTTGCGTTTCTATAAACAAACGTGCGTGTCAGGTTGCTATTATACCTTTGCTAAAGAGCTTTGAAATCTAAACTTGTGAAACTTTTTAATTCAAACTAAATTCAGTGCTTTGCCTAGAGAATTCGTGATAAACAGTGAACTACTAAGACTGGTTGGTTACAAAATGTAAAAACGTTTGCAAGGTTTTTTGGTGACTCGGGTGCCTATTCAGTTGTTAGCAAGAAGCATTAGTCCATGTATTCATAGGTGCTAACCTGGAAGTAAGTGAACGCAAATGCAGACTGGTCTTGACAAGCTAGAACCGTCTCAAAAACAAGTGAGTGGGTAGAAAAAATTAACGGCATTTTCAAACAAGAAACAATTTCCTGGGCACTTAAAAATATAAATACTGAGGTACTAACGTCCCAGCTTAAACACAGCATGAAATTAATTGAGGTCCAAGAGTAACCGAAGTACGAAAAAATCCATTTGGCTGCAGTGTATGAAAAACTTCTTTTCTTACAAGATATGATGCAAGCATTTGATTTGAGCTGCTGCTACGAGATTTACTGTTGGATTTTGAAGGGGCGTCATTACAGGTTGCTGTAAAGGCGTTTGATCGAAAAATAAGGGTCTGTTCTAAGGAAAAAGTGTCTAGTGACAGCTGTGCTTCAGGGCGATTTTTGTGGAGATCAATACTTGCAATAAACAACGCCAGCACTAAAATTATAGCTGTCGCAAACAATGATAAACGCCGCACTAATTGGGTTCTTGACTTGTAAATTTTGTCCAACATTTGCAACATCCAAATTAATTTTTTTAAAACAATCGCAAAAAAGTAAAAAGAACATGATTTTTCCAAGACTGAGTGTAAATTGGTGACAATACATCCAAATCCCAAGGACTTGCAGACAAGAGTTGTCTTACTAAACGTTAAAAAACGCAACTGGTTGGCACCAAGCGTCGACTTCCCGCGCAAGGGAGCAGTGGCTTTGCATTATTTTATACCTTCTTCTTTCGTAGGAGCATCGACCCTCAAGCGATCCCTGCAGGTCAGTCCAACCAACAAACACCCTGTGGGCCCGGAGACACCAAGTCGTCAAGGGCGTTTGTTGGCCGGAGGGCTTCGCAGTTGTAAATAATGTGCTGCACTGTTAGATTCTCTTCCCCGGATATGCACGAGGTTGTCTCTCTCAGCCCCCACTGACACATGCTAGGGTCTAAACGTTCGACTCCAGTTCTGAGCCTGCTTAAGGTGACCCATTTATTAGGGGGGAGGTTGAAGCCAGGTGGAAGGCCGATGTTTAGGCTCAAGCAAAACTGGGAGGAAGTTGTAATGTCCTTTCATGAGTTCATCCATGCTCTTTTGATCTCAAACCCAGAGTGGCAGCATGGCGTTGGAAAGGGCGTTTCGAATTCAGACGCTGTGATTTGAGATTCTGCGGATCTGGGATGGAACCGTAGAGGGGGTTGACTGTTGAATGCTGCTTGGCATCCCAGTCTATATGTTAAACTCTTCCCTGCGCAGGTTTGGTGGTGCAATGCCTGCTGGAGTCGGCAATATCCCGGTTGGGGTGGGACGCAAACAGCCAGAAATAAGGCGCAGCGTGTCGTTTAGTGCAACAACAGTTTTTTTGCTGTGAGAGCTACGCAGGGACGTAATTTTAACAACAGAGGTGTGGGAACGCACCTAAGTAAAACATGAAAAATGTATGGGAACGGCGTTCCCACGTGTTCCCGCCCAACTACACCCCTGGAGCTACGATGCCATAACAGGGGCAACATATTCCACTGCGCTAAAGACGACTGCAAGAGCTTATGTACAAATGGTGGGGTACTGAAACCCCATAGCGAGCCAGCAAGGCAACGCAGGAGATGGATGGTTGCGCGCAAGGATTTTCTGACAGAGGCCCTCGACATGTTGCAGTGACTGCTAATTGGCGCTTTGCTCCTTTTTCATTCAGGTGGAAAGCGGTTGATGCTGTCTTAGTCACACAAAGTTGCAGTTTCCGTGCTGAGAGGTAGTCGGCGATTACGCACATATCCGCTGACAAAGTTTTTAATACCTAAAAACGAAGAAAAAAAAACTGTTTTTAAATACCTGAAAAAGAAAAACGCATGCCGTGCTGACAAAAAGACAACGGCGTAAACTTAGTGAACCGGAATGAAACGAGTTTCTGACCTCTTCAGTGCATTTGCAAGACTTGAAATAATTTTTTACAACATTTTATAAAGACAAACTCTCAGACAATAACAGAATTCGCCACAGGACATCTTTCAAAGGAAGCTATACCTCATTTCAAAACCGGACATAATTCACTAATTTCTATGCGATCAAAAACGGCATTCCATGTCAACTGCTCACAACTCAACCTACTCACGTCAGTATATCCAGTAATCTGTATTATGTGTGTTCGTTTGTTCAGGTTGCAGCGGAATTTTTCATTTTTAACTACAGGCACAGGGGTTGATGCATGATTCATTGGATGACGTATTTTTATATATGTATGATTTGCCCTTTATAGTATATTTGATAAATTTTTCAAAATGTTTTCATACAATTTTAAATAATTCAGCAGAATTTTCCTGTGGACACTTTCCCAACCTTTCGTAAACCTTCATTTTCAAATCCCTGTGCAATCTGACACCTTTTAGAAACTAAGAGCGAAAGTGTTGAAGCTACTAGCTTGACCTTTCAACATGTAGTATTGGTCCATACAAACAGCTTGTAAAACTACGAAATGAAAAACATCTCCCAGAAGTGAACCGAAGTGAGTGAAAATAATTCCTGCAAGCTGTGGAGCATAATACACAGAGGTCTTCAAACTTAGACACAGACCTCAAGAAAGGCCAAATTACATTTAAAAAACACGCAAACAAAAAAGTTGTTTCTAGTTGGGATAAATATCCAAATAAAACAAAAAAAGGTTCTATTTGAATAAGAGCTGATGAAGCCTGCTCAGTAGGCGAAATATATCAGTAAACACTTAAATCGTCAAATTCATTCCTGTAGAAAGATTTTGATCGAAAAATACTGAAAATAAATAAGTTATGAAAATGGTTACCATGGAAAGACTAGAAATGCTGAAAATTTTGCTTAAGGTTTCAGTAATAAAAAAATTCGTGGATATTGAGTAAGCATCTTGGGCTGACAAAGAAACATTTATGCAAATCTTTGCCATTTACCAGAAATGAAAAACTAAAAGAGCACAACCGATGGCTCATCTCAAACTAACGCAATACGTAATGAGCAATTTCCCACAACACGTTTATGCAACTTAACCTTGCTCAAGTTCATGAACAGAGTGTTGCTTCCTTGAACCGAGACGAGTTCACCAACACTTGCGCAGCTACTTTACATTTATTCAGCAAACATTCGTTTGATCTCTTCCAAATGTTTTGATGATTATCTTACCACATACCATTCAGCACTAGAATCTATATTGCTGTTTCGGAATGGATGAAATATTTCGATACATATTGTGATATTGATCTCCATGACATCCAGCTAAAGCAGCGGATAGAAAAAGGGACTTTCTCATGGAACATAAGCGACGTTGAGTTCACTGAGCCCTTAGTCTGATGCTCTGCAGACGGTACTTAACCGCAGAATGGTGCGCAATTACTTTTACTACGTCATAGATGTCTTACGCAGTACTCGCTTAAAAACTTCCTAGACAAAATGCTTTTTCGAGAAGAATGGTTTAGTCTATAGTCTAAAGTAGTTTGAATAGCAAAATCTTGCTGGGTTTATCAACACCAGAAAATTGTCACAAACGTTTTTTTCTCAAACTGCCAGCATTTTGGAAGGTCATTAATTGTCGACCTTTTATCTGTCTTACAGACAAATTTACAGTAGTTTTTATAACGTATTTTGCAACATGGCAGTTTCTATCAAATAGCCAAGCCGCTATTAAGTGCATTTCTTTCATTTGCCCCAAACGGCTATACAGCTTCATCGTCGTAGGGATAGACAGAATTGCATTCAAAAATATAGTAGGGATTAGTCATGGAATTCTATAATTGTAACATTTAAATTTACTTCACAAACCATCTTCCCTGAGATATCAGATATTAGTTCCGAAACAATCAAAGCACACACAAACAATCACCATCCTGTGAATGGTACAGGGTGGGCCATAAGCCCGTTATCCATCCATATATCTTGTACATCTAATATCGGTGCGCTTTCCCTCATTCCCGTTGCATAATATTATGTGACACCATGTTCTGTGGCACGTTTTCCTCAACATAGCAGGGGTATTGCTCCAAATACCAGGTTTTTTTAAGGTGATTTAGGGACCCGATTCGGGTCTCTAGAATTGAAAATCGTGTCCTTAGAATCAGAGAAAATTATCATCAGGTTCCTAGAATCAGAGAAAATCGGGTCCCTAGAATCAGAGAATCGGGTCCCTACAGGTCCATACCGGGTACCTAACATTTTCCTTAAAAAAAACTGCAAATACCGTTTTGATGTCACTTTGCGTGTTGGTGGATTCTTTTATAATCTTCCCTAAGTGTGCCGTTTACTGCATCCAGTGTTTCACCAGTATTTTAACGCTCATGTACCCACGTACGTGTTACAATCCGATCTTCAAGTATAAGTTAAATTTATCTGCCATATCACTTACGTATTTTTACATTTCGTATGCTTTTATATTATATAATTTCTCTTAAACACAAGAAAAAATGTACAGTGCTTGCATAAATAACTGTAACATATAATACAGTATGGATGGGTAGGGTCTTATGGCCCACCCTATTGAAGTCGGACCAACTTCCTATGAGATATTAGCGTTTGGTCTATAGAGGTTTAGCAGAGATCAACTGAGTAATTGGTTTGCTGGTCATGACTAAATCACTTCAAACGCATCGAGTTTTGGCCGTTGATTGCTCAACTTCCGTAGGCAGTTTGCTCTGTCGCGAGATATTTTTTCCTCGTCAAATACTTCTTGCTGCTTCTTTGTAGAGATGATAAAATCAAAAAATTTTCTGAAGACATCCACTCCACGGTTTCCATGGGAAACTACTGTGATAGGATAACTGGGGAAAAGTAGCCGGAGTTCGTAGTATTGGCTCCGTGGCCAGTAAATATGAGGATATTCAACGTTGTGGTTTTATCCTTCTCGTTAGGTGTATTTATTCGGTCTCATCGTTGCCAAATCGGTGCTACTATAGTGTGAGGTCTATGTCGCCATATGTCTCCTACCCAGGTGCAGTCTTCGGTCTACCGTGTGATCTCATTGGTCAGTTTCCATTTAACACATGTGACGTTACCTGTAACCAAATGGAGCTCCTAAAATCAGAGTTAGGGTTAGATGATTCTGCAGAGAATAAGGGGGGTTGGTCGTCAGCTGTTCCAGTCTCACCTCGATCATTGTTTCTGGAAAGTGATGAGAAAAAATTCCAATGACCTATTTGTGTCATTCTTAAAAGATGTACGAAGTGTGAATCGCTAGAATAAATGTATGGAAATAGAAGATGACATGTATGTTTTTACCTTTCTTCCTATGCTTACTTTTACCTTTCCTATAACGCAGCGGTACATGCTACAGTACAAATGGGAGGTGGATCTTTAAGACTCTTCGTGATCATACAAAAATGTAACAATCTAATTATTTGGGAAATTTCAAATATATAGTTTGAGTGAAAGCAAAGCGCAGCAAAACTTCAGTGTCAAAATTGAAAAACTACAACTGTCTTCCATTGTTAGTTTCACAAAGTTTGCGTGGTTAGTTTTAGCTTTGGGCACCCTGATGGTATACCATTGATTGTGGTTATAATCAAATTTTCTTTTTGTAAAACTATATTTTTCAACTGTACCCTTTTGTATAAAGAGTGTCAGATACAAAAGTGCTGTTCAACTTGTTTATATTTTCCTACGAAGAAGTACGCTTCATCATTGACTGCCTACCGCGATTGTATTAAACTTCCCTATATTACTTCATATTTAGAAGACAAATTTTCGCACCATGTTCCAAAATTATATAATATGCCGTTTTAACAACGCGTTATTGGTAAGTGCTTTGTTTGACGACCAAACATTTTAACAAATACGACATTTTATAGGTACACTTTCACGAACTTCGTAGAAAATCATTGGAAACAACAATAAAATAATCTAACCAAATCGATACAATTCTTGCTGGAATGTCAACCGTTGATTTTCATTTTCCCCCGCGTAATTCGGGTACCAGGCCTCATGATATCCATATGCTGTGAGCAAATATCAGGAGTTTGTGCACAACTCCTGTTGCAATTCCACGAACAATACACAAGCTAAGTCTGAATCCAAATATGTTGGAGATTACATTGCCTCTGTCCAGATCAGTTCACAACAGCAGAAACTTTGCCACGGTCATGGAACGGTTTCTCCATAGTACTCGACATAGATGGTGCTTGTTGCCAGTTTGTACGATATTGATTGAAACAAGGTCCCTCAACACCATTATGAACGTTTAGTATATCGCACTAAACAGAATGGTAAAAATTCCAAGATTACGTCTTTGATATAATATTTACGGTAGTGATGAAAAACAAGTTAGAGAAGCAACATTTCCTGGCCATATCAACTCAAAGATCAATCATACAGCACTTTTCCCAGACACAATTCTTTGATTTGTCAAGAACAACATCTATGTTTTGATGCAAGAAGCAATTATTCACTTTCAGACACCTTGACCTCACTTGACGTTTTTACTTGGTGTCGCCAGATCAGATCATCACTAAATACGGGTAAACCTTTCAACCAAACCACGTTCCACCACCGAGCAAATACGTACCATAAACATATTTTCAAGTCGAACGTGTTGATTCAATGGTGAGCCCTTTGTATATCTCTGGGTAAAGTTTTGCATTCTGGCAATAGCTGAAACAGCAAAATGTATTCCTAAAAATGGAAACTAAACTTATTGTGACAATTAATACCGATAAACGGTGGTACTAAAGATGGTTATGTGAAATGGCATCAATCAAGGGTTTTGGGGTTAAAACCCCCCCCCCTTGAGCTTGATATTTTACAAAACTTTATTACCTGCGCAAAGGAGATTCATTGTTTTCGCATACTTTTTGCTTGTTAATTTGTCGACTTAATGCAAGTACGACGGAATAAATGTGCATGCAAATTCCAAGGAACATTGTAAGTTGGCCAAAAAGTAATAATTATGTTTTGGTGGGAATTCGGGCTATCGTTTGAGTCCAGCAACCACCTTACCACTTTTTGCATACCCTCCATCCACTACGCATGCTTAAGATTGTGCTCCGCGATAGTTCACTTTATCCGAAACAATTGTCTTTATTTTGTCTGCTATGGCTGATCAGCGCAAGTGCTGACCGCAATGGCTGCACTAGCAACTTCTGTAGCATGATAGAACTGTTGCACGAGCTCAAAAAGACCTTTTTTTAACATGGAAGCATTTAGGAATTTGATTATGTCTCAGCAGGGAGAAATGAAAACAAAAAGTTTGTTGGACTTATATACATAATAAAAAATTGAAAGTTTTCGTGCGTACTTTATGCGCATTCTCAATTCTTGTGTACTTTCTGTGCTCAACTGCTCGTATTCGACAAGACATCAGGGCAGCCTGATTTTGCAGCGGTAAATTGCTCTGACGCAGTGATGAGTGTGTTTTACTCCCCTGTTTTAACGCGCATCCTGATATTTTTGCACTTATGAACTGCTGTATTGTAGCGTTGATTGTATTTTCCTCCGATATCCTAGCTGGGAGTGCTGATAGTTTATATTAAGTAAGGGCATGCGCAAGGGAGGGGTTTGGGGTTAAACCCTCACCCCTGAGCTTGATATTTTACAAAACTTTATTACCTGCGCAAAGGGGATTAATTGTTTTCGCATACTTTTTGCTTGTTAATTCGTCGATGTCGTAAAACCACTTTCTGCAGACCTTTCGTGCACTACGTATAAGATTGTGTTCCACGATAGTTCGCTTTATCCGAAACAGTTTTCTTATGTTGTCTGCTAAGGCTGATCAGCGCAAGCACTGACTGCAATGGCTACATTACCAATTTCTGTAGCATGATCAAACTGTTGCACGAGCTCGAAAAACGCAGTTGTTAACATAGAAGCATTCGTGAATTTGATAATGTCTCAGCAGGGAAAAGGAAAACTAAATGTTTGCTGGACCTCCAGGCCCGTAACCAGCTTGGGTCACCACACCAGGGGGGCGAAGACTGTTCTAAATGGGGGACAAATTTTTTAAACTATGTCCAATACTTTCAAAATACGTCCAACACATATTTCCCGTGGGGACAAAAATTTTTTTAAGGGGGGCTTCGCCCCTTCTGGTTACGGGCCTGTGGACTTCTATACATCACAAAAGACAAAAATTTTCTTGCGTACTTTATCCGCATTCTCAATTCTTGTGTATTTTAGCAAAATTCGATCTTGCAAACCGGGGTGTGCGCCAGCCAGTCCAGCAGCACACCTCCAATCCTCAACTGCTCGTATATGACGAGACCTTAGCGCAACCTGATTTTGCCTTTGTAAATTGCTCTGACGTTGTGATGAGTGTGTTTCACTCCCTTGTTTTAACGCGCAGTCTGATGTTTTTGCACTGATGAACTGCAGTGTCTTAGCCTTGAGTTTGTTTTTCTCTGATAGCCTAACTTGGAGCGCTGATAGTTTATATTCAGTGCAATGACATATAAAATAAAGGGAGTGGATGTGGAGAAATATGCATTTTATGTCAACAAACTTCGCCAAAACGTTGGTTTGGAAACATGGAAATGACGTCAACTTGTGACGTCACAAACAGCGCACACCAAATACAAATGACCGCCATATGACCCTGAACCACCCCCCCCCATGAAAATTTTCTGCGTACGCCACTGGCATCAATGGTGTAGTAGCCAGCCGGAAGACAAAGTGTAATTTATTTTTCGTACATAAGACATCTTGGCACTTACTGAAACGAAATAAGGTGCTACGAGGGAGTAATATAAAATCTGGACAAAAATGAATCGATTAATTTGCTTTTATAATCTTTCGGGGAATTTCTTATGCAGTTGTAGAGTTTAGAGAGAACAGTGACCTAGCCAGCTCAAAATTTTTTGAGGGCCAAACACTTTGACTTTAAACGAGCAACAGCATTTTGTTTGGGACACCGCCTCACAAAGCACAAAACAACAAGATATGCTAGAAATCTGGGGCACATGGCCCCCTTGGGCCCCCCTGGCTACGCCTATGAAAGGAAATGTTGAAGTGCATTCTTAACATGGCTACGCGACCCGGCCGAGACAATTGGAAATCAATTCGGCAACGCGGTGTAGACGGTGTTAATGTATCTGTGCGTTTATTCCGTAACTGCTCTATGGTAAACACAGAGACGAATTTTCATTTTCAGGGCCCTAGGCTATCTTTAATTCGGGGCCCTTCTGGAAAGCAGAGGTGGTCGTAGTCACATTTTCAGATTCTGAATCCGCTCCTGTTCAAAAAATTCTTTATCCGGATCCGGGTCCGAAGAATTTTCAAATTTGAGAATCCGTCTCCTGTTCAGACTCCGGCTACCATAGGACCATATATGCAACCGAAATTCAGCAAAGTTTTTTCTTAAGAATGGCATATATGAAAACACGCAGGCTCCTGCTTCTGGAAATGAAAACTGATTCCGGCTCCTGTTTTTCACAAATTTTTGACTCCGGCGCTGGGTCCAAAAGAAAAACGCAGGATCCTGCTGAAGTCGACTCCGACACTCCGGATTCGTAGCAGTGGCGTAGCCAGCCCAAAAATTTAGTGAGGATCAAAAAAATTGGGGGTCAAAATGCTTGATTTTAGGCGAATAACACTATTTTGTTTAGAAAAACGCCTCTCAAAGCACAAAATGGTTATATTTTCTAAAAATTGGGGGTGGCATGGCCCCTTTGGCCCCCGCCTGGCTACGCCTATGCTCTGGTGTAGTCCCTACTGGCACACTAAAAACTGGGCTATTGGTTTCGTCGTTTCAATAACAGCTCGTAGTGCATCTGCTTTGGCAGTGGCTTTCTTTCGCTTGCTAGAACCACTCTCATATTACGCGTCAACCTTCTCAAGTTAATCTGATTACAAGGTATCCTGATTACTTTGAAAAAAAGAAAAAAACTTACAGGTGACGCTCACTTTCCTAACTAAGCTAATAAGCTCAAGCGACACATTGGCCTTGCTAATAAAGATATGTGTCTAGTTCAACGGTAGTTAAAATATTTTTCTATGCATTGAGCTGTAGAAGAAATGGCCCGAGATTGCTACAAAACAATTGAGGTCAAAGAACATACCAGCTTAACACACGCTGTATTGCAAACAGTTAACATTTTGCTCCATTGAATATCTGCAGCCTTAGCTACAGTGCAGTTTAGTCTTGCCTTTCCCCGTATCTTACCCACAAAAAGCAACAAGCGAGAGTTGAACGAAAGTACCTCACGGGCCTTGTGTAATCTGAAAAGTCGATTCAGGCGTTTTGTGCCACGCATTATACGTAACAATAACCAGTTCTCAACGTCATAAAAAGAGAATGCTCATCGTCATTCACTTCAATCGTTCGCGCTCATTCTTCTATAGAGATCTTTTGCCATAGTAAGAAAACGTGCGTTGGAGGAAAACAAAAATACAAATGTAATTACTTTCAAAAAAGCTGGAAATTTTCCTTGCTGCCAAAATTTTAGGGGCACCCTAGAATCGGGGGCTCTAGTTTTAAGCCCTTTTAGCCTAATGGTAAATCCGCGCCTGGGTAAACATGAAAATTGCTTTTGGCTCTTTAACTGCAACGGAAAATCATGAGTTTGGTGTGACACTGTACTTGGTTATTTTTGTATATGCGGACATTTAGGAAAATCTGTTTTTCTTGCATGCATATAAAACTGGCGAGTTTATGTCCTGAAGATCAAATATTACAATTAGGTAGACGTTGGTCACTGCTTTTACTTCTGTAGAAGTTTCCCTTTCTTAAAGCTCACGCTATAAAGTTTTAATCCAATTATTTCTTATGTCAGCAGATCTTTTTCGAAGATGGGAAGGCGGCTTGAAGAATTTCATACTTTGGACATATATGCGCATATACCCTGAAGCTAAATTTAAAGAAACTAACAATGCAGATTGCAGAAGTGCAGCTTTAAGGTTGCCAGACGCCCTTTAGCGCCAAGTGCTTTCCTTAAGGGCAGCTGTCCTTTAGGGCACAGACAACAATCACCAAATCGACATACATTCGGGATCATAGTAATATGTCTGAGTGGCAAAAATATGATTGAATAGTGGGAACTATTTGCTACTTCAACATTTAGCTTTAAGCTTCTTTTTAATATCAATGACTTCTGTAAATTAAAGTACGCAAATGTGTAACTTAACGACTTTTTTTCATTTCTTTCATATGAAGCAACTGTTTCGCGAGAACAAGCTTGACATTTTCAGTTATATGCTTTTGCTAAATTAAAACCGGCGAAATATAATTCCTTTTGTAGTTGTTTTGGTGAGAATAATCGGGACTATGATGAGCACCACATCCAAATCATCGTTTATCAATAAGAGAAAAGCACTAATTCAATCCAGAAAAATCACTCTTTTTCAGGTGACATTTATCCTGCAAATCTACCAGAGCAGAATTGCATTTTTAAGGCGTATCTTATGCAAATGCATCCGTGGTGAAGCTTTTTCGTTGCATCCCTATTCTCACGAAAGTGTGATGTTCAGGGCAGTTCCTATAGAGTACAACACAGATTAGATGAAGCGACTGGAAACTGAATTATCACCACTTTCACGGCAAGAGAAACGTCGTCGAGAAAGTCATGACAATATCGTCTGGATATCTCCGTGAACAAAGTCACATTTTTGACTCCACATCCGCTCGTACAAATTAAAAAGTTTCAAAATTGAGTTCGCCTAGACTGCAAAATTGTATATGCTGGTGAAACAAATAAAAGCTATAGGTTTTCAGTAGGCTTTGTTGGAAATGACATGGTGCAATATACAAGAAGTGGGAAAAGAAATGCACTGATATTGGCAGAAGATTCTTCCTTGCAACCTTTCCTGAAAAGTGTGAGGTTTGTTGGGCAAGCTTGATCGACAGTGTAGTGATACGAAGAAAACCAAGTCGAAATATTCAGAACGTTTGAATTCCTAGTTATAGCGACGACCACCAAAGCGTCACTTTTCAAAAAAAATGAAAATACTGAAAATTTGGAAAAGATATGCACCATTACTATTGCATGTCCACTTCGAAAACCCATGTGGCTGGATCATACGAGGAAAGTTGTGAAGAATATTATGTGAATACGGCATTAATGACCACCTGTCGGGTTGCCACTATAACGTTCTTGCAATTTTCAGACCGTTTTCCAAAGGATACATCAAATAAATCATTGAACCACAACAATGTAGAAGACTCAGCAAACCGATTGCATCACCGTAAAGGAATTTTTCACTGATGGAATAAAATATAAGCTCATGCGTGGACACTCGTTTGTTTGCTTATGATGAAATCGTTTGCGGCAGTAGGCTTCACGTCTTCCTTGTGTCTGCTTCAAGCGTTACGCAAAAAAGCCGTATTTGATTCCTCTTGCACATTACCATATATTTCAAATTATTCATGTCTTAATTACTTATTTTTCAAAAGCATTTTCTGCGTAAAATTTTTAAGAAAATCAGAAAAGCGTCGTAGAAATTCCACAACATTTTTTGCCGATTACGTTGCAGCGAATATTTTTACATTGCTTAGATGGATAACAGGACGTAGATTGAATCTTTGTACATCTTAACAAAAAAAACACTCCTTGGGACAGAGGTGCTGAGCCTGAAAGAGTGTAATTTCTTACTCTTACTAAAAGCACGACTATCTAAATCTCCAAATCTTGCACGGCAAAATATGCTAGAAAGGCAAACTCTTTCCGCGATCAATTCATATTACATCAAACCTAATAATATTTTTGGTTTATGAGGACAAGCACAAATGCTTTGCTGCAAACCACTCCAGAGGCAGAGAATGTTCAAACTTGGACTACGCGTTGAAAGAACTGTCGTATGTTCGCTGGCGTCGCTATCGGACATTCGGACAATATAATAATTCAAATGTTTCATGAGAAACCTTTTGCTTCTCACCTTTGTTCATAGCTTCATACTCTGTCTGCGGCAACAGAAGTATGAAGAAAGACTATTTCAAGAGCCGTTTAATGCGTGCAATCTGAATAGGACCATGTTTGTGGTAGATGCACAACCAAATGCAAAATATGCAAAGCTATATACCTGGGGTGGCCAACCGGTCAGAGACCAGGAGTTGCATTTTTACTGTGTTACCACAAAGAGCCACATCATGCACGTGGGTACACATGAACATCACCCCATCTCTTCCTCACTCACGCACATACCTTTGCTCAGCTAGATTTATGGTAAATATCACACATCATCATGATAATGACAGAAATGTACAAAGCCGCGTGAATGTGATCGGCTGATCGCTTGTGTATGTTCTTGCGCAAACCACAAAGCGCGTTACCACACAACACGGCAACTAACGCGTGTGTCACGTACTTGCGTAAATGCGCTCGCGTGTGTATGTGCTTGCACAAGCCGCAAAGCACGCTTCCACGCAATGCGTGTGTAAGTCCCACCCCGACCTTCATGTTGAACAATTGGTACACAATTTTGCGATTTATACGCGAGTAAAATCTGTATTTACGTAAGAGACACATGAAACCGGGCAAACTCGCGAACCGCGGATTGGCCACCCCTGCTATGTGCCAAAACTATTGCATGCCAGTTGGTTTTTCAACAGAGAAAGTGAAAAACAAGTCGACATGTTTTAAGAAGTAAAAGTGTTTTTCTTTTACAGAGGTCCGAAAAGCTCTATTTTTCTACCCTCCTGATCATATTCCCTTTAAACAAGTTTTAGGGCTTTGTTAAAGACTAACATTCAAAATAATATTTATTAATTGTAATAAATGACTAAATATTTTAACAGTGTAACAACGTTAAGTTGCCCACTGCATGTTAACGTCCATAAGATTACTTTGGTAACCGCAAAGAACAGCTTACACCAATACACATTGTACTGACAGAAATGTTGCGGTACTCAGTGTATATGTTCTTGGTTGTTTTATTTTCAATACCTTAGTAACTTTATAGATTCAAAAGTGGGAAGTCGATTTTTATCAGTTGTAAGTAACTGCGAAGCTCGAACTGTTATTGGAATTAAGAAAAGTGGGAGGCCAAAAAGCAGGAACACTGATGCACGAACTGCTGACATGCAACGTTGACTGCAAACATCTTATAATAAACCCCTCTTTGTGGCTCAGGCAGTTATTTCTTACGAAGAGCTCTTGACTTTTGTTTACAACTGAAACACGTTTACCCGGCTCCGTTGCACAGCTAGTCTGCTCTTCAGAGCGACCTGGGCGAGCAGTTCACGCACGTGAAGCAATCCACGTACGTCAAGCTGTCGCTCAAGCTGAGTCCACTGGAGGTCGATTAGGTGATTTTGCAGCTGTGTGGTTGGTTGAACCTGCGAACGGTCAGACTGAAGCACGACTGGCAAATCATTTTTGATGCGTATATTGCTCCCCGTGGTGTCATACAAGGAAAAACGAAGGGCTCAGGAAGGTGTGAAAATGAACAACAAGTCGTGCAAAACCAAGTTTTGAAGATCAGTGAAAATCCACGTAAGAACGTTTCCCGCAGACCTTCTGCAAACGGATAGTGGTACACAACGCCATATTCAATCTGACATTGCTGGACGAGTGTACTTATAAACTGGGTTAAATTCTGAACGAAAATTGTCCTTCGTGAGTCATGCCATTCTACATAAAGCGTAGCCGGATGACTGTTCTGAAAGGTAGAATCACTACAGTCGTTTTCGTTTGGGAATGATATGAATTGTTGCTATGTTCGTGCAATGAACAAATAGCAGCAAAACATAGGTAACGACAGTGGGGATACACGTTTCACGTATTAAAACAGCTGCACAAACCCCTCTATATTTGTTTCTAGAGCACTCGATTAGTTAAACCCGGGTTGGCTCACCTCAGCGTTCCTCAGCATTACACATCGGCCTAATACTTCCACTTATAAATCCGCTTTTTGCCACATTCCTGGAGGAACACTTTTACAAAAGGTGTTCACTAATTCATGTCGATTCCTGCTGCATGCTTTCCAACTATTACCGGAAACTTTTCCGCGGTAAAGACAAACAGAACGAAAGTGAGGAAAAGCTGGGAAAGCAGAATGTTTCGATGAAAAGCAGTACACTATATAGAAAAGACACCCAGATTTGCGCGTGCTGCCCTTTTCAAAGTCTCCTCAGCATCGTTGATTGTGTTTACAGTTTACGCCTAAAAGCATGGCAGAAATTTGTATCCATTAGTTAAACGGTTCTTATCTGAAAAAAAGAAAAATAAGAGCAATACCAAGTTGCAAAGTGTAGGGTTCAAATTTAATGTACCATCACAACAGTACGAAACAGTGTTAGAAGCAAATAATTCTGCTATAAACGACTTCACACTGGGTTTGGCGATAACACCGCTTGAAATCATATAGCTTTTGATGGTTACAGCAGAGATATGCAACGCAAATGGTCATAAAATATTCGAATAACAGTTTCACACAAAACAGTTGGTTGCTTTTGTTGCTCATCCAAGTCGGCAACGTTTGCCCGAAACGTTCTGGAATTTGATTTTCGGAAAAATTCTACCAGCTAACGTGCGACGTACGATCCGAGGTGCAAGCCAAAGTAGCAGCCTTGTTTATCACTCTCAAGTGAGTAAGTCTTGGTCTTCAAAACCCAAAGGAAATGAGCTCTTGGTGAGCACCGTTCTTACTTCTACCTGCAAAAAAAACTTGGGAATGAGCCATGCGCTTGGTTCAGTTGAAAAACTTCGTTGGAATAAAAAATCGTCCAGCTGCTTCGTTTCAATGACGCTGAAAACAAGTCTCTTCAACCCGGTTGGGGACAAACAAATCAACGCAGTCGTAGCCCATCGAGCACGGCTCACCGGCAGGTGTTATTAACGCTATCAGCCACAACAAACAATTATTTCCACTTGACTGTTCAGAAGCTGTTTTGTTCGTCCGCGTTCTTCCCAGACAAAATTCGACCGGGTCAAGCGGCCGGCGAGACGTCTTACCCAAACAACGAAGGGATTCAAACAAATCCCCATTTTGGTAATTTGTGTCTGAGAACGCGGGCCGCGAAGGCCGCCGTTGAAACGCTTCTGTAAACAAGCCGCGGATGCCGTCTTACCGCAAGTATTCGCACGTTCCACCCTTAGCTGAGTTCATCCGGCCTTATTTACCACTGCTTTGACCTTTTTTTCTTGGTGAAAACGTCTTGTTCAATCAACAGGAGCCAAGGTCCACTGGAGAAAAAAGTGGTTCGTTGCCCTCACTTTCTGAAGATGCAAAAAAACGACGTGGGCGACTCATTTTATATAAGGCTTCATCTTTGCTAAAAATCGTTTTCTGCTCAAGTTTGCGTGAGCAAGTGGCACAGCGCAAATAACGTAAGAACTACTTTGAAAAAATTATGTTGACCATACTCAGCAAGTATCTTGACCGATAACTGAACTATGCAATTGCAGAACGTAGATGTGTCGATAAATTACGAAATAACGTAAGCATTTGATAAAAGCGAAAGTACATCTCGTTCAAAATCCGAAGCAATTACTGCTTTAGCTCAAACCGGAATGAAAAGGAATAGACGAAACATTGTCAGGAGGTTGAAACTATACCACTTTCGAGTAAATGTGTCTTCATTGCCGTCGATTTTACATAAAAGGAATAGCAAATGATTAGGCGCGAATGTTGTGGGGCGTGTTGTTGGGAAATCCCTAGCAGATTGCTTGCACGCTTGCAGTATCATGCTTCTTGCACAGAGCACAACAGAGGTCGAGGCAGTGACGCACAAGCGCAGGTGACGTTAAAGTGACCGCAAACGTAATAATTATCTTAGCACGGGAGTTTCAAAACGATCTCGATCTTCATCGATAGCTCTTTTTTCGCCACTTACAGTTGATCTTGCTTACACTGAGCTGCTTTAAAAGTGTTTTGTGTAAAGCTGTATTGACACTCTCTCGGACTTCTCGAGGAAAGCACGCCGTACGCCCTTGAACTCAGTTAACGCCCACGTTTAGTAGCGGCTCACAACAGATCTGTTGCATCACTCTGCCTGCAAACATCATGAAAGTGATCGTGGCCGGGTTGCCCAAGACGGGAACCAAGTCCATGGTGGCTGCACTGCAAGAGCTTGGATACACGGTGTACGACTTCATGGAGAACGCCACCCTGCTCAAGCAGAATTGGGAAAATATTATGCTGCGTGGGGGAAGTACCGAAGATTTTCGTCGGATGTATGAAAACGTTGACGCCGTAACCGACGTGCCTGCGTGTTACTACTGGGATGAGATCCACAAAGCTTTTCCGGACGCCAAGGTAACAGATAGCTTTTAACCGCCTTTAAAAGAAGCAATTAACGTTTTACTCTTTACCGACGCAAGCGTCGATGGTTGACGCTCGGTGATAAAGTCTTGCCATGCTTTTGGAAGAAAAACTGCGTGTTTTGTGTCTTCCCACAGATGCGTCTAAGGTTTTAGGATGCAGTGGCGTGATTCGAAATTTAAGTCTTTTTTTCGTAGATTATATTCACAACCCGTGACAACGAAGATACTTGGGTGGAAAGCATGGAGACGCAGCGCCGCGTCTTGAACAGGTGGATCGATCGCTTCGTCGAACTCGTGTCACCCACGGCGAGGACAATGATCCGTTACGGGGAGCTAGTCGGTGAGCAGCCACGTTTTTTTTACTCAGTGAGGAAACTTGACTTGTCTTTTGCTATCGTAGGTTTTAAATTTCACGCTGCCTTTACGAAGGCACTGCTCAGCCAGAAGTGAGCAATATAGTAAGTAAAGTTTGTTTCAGCGCTGTCTAAGCAACAATTGTCTGTTTATATTTATCAAGAGTGTATTGTTTATTCAATCAAATCTGAATAAAAAACAAAAGAATTGTAACGTTAGTTCTTATCGATAATACACGCTACGCAATTTTTATGTGTAATTACATGAAATGTGTTTGTTTTCTAATTGTGCTTGAGCAACTGTAAATATTTTAACTGATTTTAGCCATTTTGTTGAGATGCTTGACATCAAGCACCAACTTTCACAGAAACTTTTAAGGATGGTTTGCAGTCACTTTCCTGACATACGTGTTTTTTTAGAAACTAACCCTTCCACTTGCACTATGCGTGGATAACATAATTTAATCATTAGAAGACATTGCGTGATTGCGTCACATAGCTTTGGCGGGAGGCATTCCTGTATTGCACGGAAAAACAAGAGAACCAAAGAAAACAGATACTGTCGCTGAACACCTAAAACAGTTGGTCATTTTTTTATCAATAAATGCAGGTGTGTCTGACCGCCCGAAATTAGGTGTAACGAAGCGGAACAAATTGTGGAATTGTAGCTGGTTCATCACGGTTCTTTTATACAGTAAAGTGAGATCATGAGCATAACCCGATGCGAAACTAGTACTGAAACTTGTTTATCTTGTTTACAAATACTGAATCTTGCTTATGGAACTTTTCTTTCTAGTCAGTTGCGTTGTCGCCATGGATTTTGCTTTTGATCGATAGGGAGAATGCAAATAAATGCACACAACAAAAACATTAAGATATTTCGGCATACATTTGTTTATATTTCAGTTGTTATTTTTTTGAAATCCGCGACTTTATGTTTGTCTTGTGACTCGTGCAAACGGCAAAATGGATAACCACCGAAGCATTCCCTGCATTTCTTTGTGTCTTTCCGCGTTTATTAGTGAAAAAATGGCAACGAATTTTTCTGTTTCGTATGATAGGCCATTTAAATATAAGCAAAACATATAAAAGTGGAGTTTGTGGAGAGAATACGCAAACGCCAAAGCGGTGACTGACTCCTCTGGTTCTACTGCTTGATAGTAGTTATTAATGTCGCCTTTTGTTTTGCCTGTGACTGATGGAATGGACCACCAAGGTAGTGGTGTGTTCACACGGCTCAGCCAAAGACACAATGATGTTATATGCAAATTATGTTGTAAGAATAAGAGTTGATCTGGCGCCAGGTCAATTTGGGTCAAGCTGCGGATACTGATGCTCGAACATCGAGTAAACACAAAAGTGTGATAAAACTTAGAAAATGTGCAAAGTCTTCTTATTGGTCCGCAGATTTTTACTCTATCACCAACAGTCCAAACATGCTTAAACGCTTGTTATCGTTGAACAACATTTTCTTTGATTAGCTTCAAACATTTGCTGCTGTTTAACGAAATTATGATTGCTTTACACTTGGTTTATATCAATGTGACGTGTGCGCCTCTAAAAATATAAATCGTCATGTGCTTGGAAATAATTTGGAACAACATTTTGAGTAGCTGTTGCGCATTAGATAATTAAGAAGCGGTCCACTGAATGTTTTTCTATTCAGCTTGTGCGAAACATTCCTTGCGTGCAGAGAAAAAGAAGTCTTTTCACTGCAGTCTAGAGGTTATGATAAATGAATTTCACATTATGAAAATGTTAGCTACGTTTGCCATTCTCTTCGCTTTGAAGCTAACATTCTTTTGAAATTTCTCAGTCTGCCACCGAGACTTCCATCGCAATCGCGCAGCGCATATAGTCATCTAATTGCGCATAGAATTATTATGTAATCAATGACTAAACGAGTCAAAGCCATGCAGATTATGTAAACTGATCACCCAGGCGATAGCAAACACCGTTGCCAAATTCTTGAAAGTTCACAATTGCTTTCAATTCGTAATTTCTGTTACATTCCTCGCTGATGGTATGGGGGTGCCGGTCGCGTAGTAAAGCAGGTTGATTTCTGATAAGCAAGCGCAACGGCGTGACAAATTTTCAGACGCTGTTTTGGCTGTGCGGTTTGAACTCAAATACCCTTGGTCGTCTGCAGGAGTTCTGGATTTTCCAAATTCGTAACTACAAAACGACCTAGAGCTGAATGCCCGCAAACGTTACTGCCATTTTTACAAATGCAACATCTCCCGGACTCTTTTGCTGATCTATCGAGATTTTGTTCTCTCTCGCTCCGTATTGTTGTTTTGAAGGAAATTACAGACGTTTAATTTACACACTTTACTGACCATCTCAAATTCAAATCCAGACCAACATAATG
>Ga0210059_1002764_pt1 | contig 27717 bp, 26 predicted proteins | sample Ectturendosymbi2_FD_188042 | JGI IMG/M metagenome (GOLD analysis project Ga0210059, IMG submission 188042) | Ecteinascidia turbinata endosymbiont from Florida, USA - Sample 2 (SPAdes) (version 2) | ecosystem: Host-associated > Tunicates > Ascidians > Unclassified | place: Key West, Florida... | reverse complement strand
CGTGAAACTTGCATATCGGTGTGTTTGACTCAGGCGTTCAATAAATGGGCGGCAAAACAACTGAAACCAGCAAAAGTGTTTCCAGGTGTAAATTTTTCATGAATTTTTCCATGCGTGATACAGTACTTGAGACATGGCATTTTGAGATCAACATGAACAGCCATAGATTTTAAACAAAATATTTGTTTCATGAAGAACTATAAGGTTAGAAGTCGGCTTGAGTGAAAAGTGGAAGGTAAAACATACTGGGACTACAATTACGACGTTCAGCAAACACAGAAATTAGGAAATGACAAATGTCTTTGCAAAAAACGATTCAGACTAATACTTAACGCGGGCACATATACGTGAAAAGGTATATTCGACCAAGCAAGTGCACAGCTTTCGCAAGGTTTTGCCAGCAGCACAGAACGTCTGTTGCAAAGCACAATGCTGATAAACTTTCATCGTGGTTTATGCAACGCTTAAACAAAGGTCCTGGGTGTTCTGTGCCGGGAGACCGGAACAAAGTAGTGCTCAACACGGTGAACAAGTCTTTCCTACGAACTACCGCAATGGTTGAATTGCACAAATCCTTACGGCGATCAAAAATTAAAGATAAGAAAAAATAACGTCGTTTTGTCTATAACGCAAAAAAATAATCATCAACAAGCGCGTAACGCTTATCGCCACACGTCGAAAGCAACGCCAGTCAGTTGTTGTCAGGGTATTTCCAGCACGTCGTATTTGCTGCAGAAAAAAAAGCAGATCTTAACATTAGTTTTCATTTAGACCAAGTACGGAAAATTAACATTTACACCCCAGACACCGCATTTCACTGAACCCTGCAAAAAGTATTTTCAAACGTGTTTTTCGAATTGCAAAAGTCTGTCGAGGTAACCTGTGTCAGAGAAAAGTTTCTCCTTGTCCTCAGTTGATCACCGAACATGGGCGACACTGCCTATTACGTTTCGAAAAATGCGCGCAAGTGAAAATTCAAACCAAAACAGAGCGCGCGCAGTCATAATTCTGTTACGTCACATTCGTCCGGATCGAAATTATTGCGCAGTTCTCAAAAAGCATTGAAGAAATTCGCTCGATACGATCTCATACCAACGATTCCCGATTTTGAAACATGAAACGAGTCTTAACAAATGGCTACGACATTTTTCATTTTCTCTGTCTTTCCAGCGGACCATCACAGGTGGCAACGTTTAAGCAAACCGACCCGCATGTTATCCAAATACTCGCACACAGCAACAACAAACGCATCGCGCGTACCTGTACAGTGTTTGCGAATATTCATAAACGGCATCCATGCTCTCCGAACAGACTTGCATTACTTTTTCAAGCTCGTTCTCGGGCAGGTCCTGGCACATTTGCTTGATGAAAGTTTTCCGATCAGGCAGCATGTAGACAGCGACGCCAACAGCCTTTTGTACGATCCACGGGTGGTACCTGTTTTTCGAAACACAACACTTCGTCATTGAGACGATACCCACGGCGTAAGCAAGCGGAGATGGGCGCCGCAGACCGCTCGTGACGCTCCGAACTAGAGTGATGGCATTTCATTCACGAATAAGGGCAAAGCGATCGAAAAATTAAAACGTAAATCAATCTGCCACCGATCAAGTTCTGCCGAGTTTTGCATTGCTTGCCGCGCGGGTTGACTGTTATTGGTGCAACAGACGATTGAAACGAGTTGGCTGCTGGTCTGTATTGATGGAACGGCCCCAATAAACGAATGCGCCAACACGAGGGTATGGAAGGCGACTGCACGCGACATGACGTAATCTACCGGTGCAAGCCGATACTGAACCAGGTTAACTGTGACATGAAACCAACCGGGCGTGACGAGTCGTGGGGTGGTGGTCAGGTGCGATGGCTTGTTTGATCGACAAGCGTCGATTACGCGTGTTTTGTTTGGCGTAGTGTAGTTCACGATTCCACCAAGGCCTCCTCCTTGATTCCACCCATAACTTATTAACCGAATAACACACGCGGTTGCAAATGTCTTCACAGTGCGGCTGGAAACTCTTTTTGATTTGAAACAGACTCAGGCGTTTAAGGTGTTACCTGCTTTTTTTCGCAAAAACAAGAACTTTAAGCCGGTAGTTTTCGATAGCAACAAACGACCCCAGCCCTGGTTTCTCGAAGTTTCAGCTGCATCGGTTTGACAGTTAAGTACCGAGCTTGCAACGCTTCAACAGCAAGCCATTAAAAATTAATGGGGAAAACCCGGCGTCTATGTAAAGCAGTTTACGTCATGCTTTTCCTAAATTCTGTTCACGCGTGCCAGGTCTTCTTGCGTACAAGCTCACAGCGTAGCACAAATTGTGCATCGCCTTGCGAAGGCTGCCAATGGCTGAACTGAAACGCGTGTTTGGTGAACTCATGTTTTACGAAGAGTGTCTAGCAATGCCTGTCAAGAAACAAGTTTACAATATGTCGATTGTTTTCATAACTGCTGACTTTCTGAAATCTTTTTTCGTGTCATAAGTACTTATTTAGAGATGATATGACGCTGCTAGCAGTTTTTGGACGCACGTTGCTGGACTTGCAGCCACCAGACCGTATTTCAAAAACACGCTTTTTTTGTATAAAACATTTGCGACCACTGTCGCCGAAACGTACCGTCGCCGAACTGTCCTAGATCGCGCCACACAGGGGTGCCAAGCACTCCTAGTCTTACACAGGGCCTACGAGAGGGGAGTACAAGTGGTACATCGTACCCGGTAGGTACTGAGGCCATAGAGCATGTAAGTGCGCACGCGAATTGTTTCTGTGATCAAGCTCAAAAACACTAGAGTTAAGCCAGTTGCCCGTAGAACATGTAATATACTGTATTTCTTAATCTTAGCATGGTAGCTGTTTCATCCATATTCTAATTACCATACAAACAAGTCATACAAGTTTCGAAGATGGGCCCAGTATGGGTCTTCGTACCCCCTGGTAAAATTTCTCTGAGGCCCTGTTCTTACATCTCCAGTCAGCGCTGCATACGCGCAATGCATCCGCAACAATGCCCAGACGCAGAATCACTGGGGTGGCGCCGAAAAGTCCCAACAATGTTGCTAGTACTTTCTGGTATGCCTCATATAATAGGAGAAGCAAGTCTGGTATGCCTCATACAATAGGAGAAGACATTATTCTGCCAGCAGTAATAGAGGTTTTGCACACCGTTCCACACAAGTCACCTGATGACATCATAAGAGCTATTCCTCTCAGTAACAGCTCTGTTCAAAGAAGAGTAAACGAAAAGGCTGAAAATATTGAAGACACACTGTGCAACGTGCTTAAAACAACATAATTTGGCTTGAAGTTAGATGCGTCGACTCTGCTGGGCAATGAATCTTTGCTGCTTGCTTATGAAAGCTTGGTTCAAGAGCTGTTATTTGCAAGAAAACTTGAAACAAACACGGGAGAGTCTGGATTTCATTTTGTTAAAAATTTTTCAAAGAGAAAGGCATCACACTTCCTAACATTCTTGCATGTGCAACTGATGGAGCACCATCAATGATAGATCGCCACTTTATCAGTTTCTTCTGTACCTGGTGTGCTTACGATGCGCTGTGTAATACACAGGGAACATCTGGCAGCAAAAAACTTAACTGGCCGGATGCGCAAATCAGTGAACACCGTTATAACTGCAATATATACTATCAAGGCACACAGTCCCAATTCCAGGTTGTTCCGACAACTCTGTATAGATAATGATAAAGGGTTTGAACGCCTGTTGCTGCACACAGACGTTGGGTGGCAGTCATAGTGTAACTGCCTGAGGCGTTACTGTTCACTGTTTGATACAGTTGTTGAATTCTTTCAAGGCTTCAACTTGGCTCTTTGTACTGAGAAACATCAAATGTGATGTTGCTTATTTGTTTGGTATCTTCACGAAGTTCCATGAAGTTAATTTGCAATTGCAGGGAAATGATGTTAACCTCATTAAAGCCAAATCAACTATCTCCACCTACTTGTCCAAGTTGCTGCTGTTCAAACGAAATCTAGCCCGTCATGGACTCTACCAGTTTCCAAGCCTTTCTGAATTGGAGACCACCAATCCACCATACCAGATGATGTCCTTCAGATTTACTGTGTCCACCTGGATGAGTTGCAAAGAGATTTAGGGATCTTTTAGTGATTATAGGTATCAGATTGGGTGATCAATCCTTTCTTAGATGTAGATGGCGAAGAAGCAGGAGCGGTCGAGGAAGAACTGCTTGCAATCCGAGATGTCATAAGCTGAGACCAAGTTCAGAAAATCTTATCAGGATATTTGACTGCAAAAGAAAGTCTCAGGTTCCTATCCAGCATTGTGGAATACGGCGAAGATTTATTTCATTGCCTTCCCAACGTCATATTTAGTGGAAAAGGGCTTCAGTGCAGTCGTCTTTCTTCTTTCAAAGCAAAGAAACAGACTAAATATTTGTGAACGTGGGGATCTACGACTTCTTTTGAGTGAGTTCCAGTCTGATGTCGAGAAACTGATATCCCTTCACCAAGCACAACCATCTCATTATCAATGAAATTGCCATTAAAGTTGTATTACTTGGTTAGATGCTGATTTCCCTTCCATACCTCGGACATAGCTAAAACTGCTAAATGAGTTAATTCACTAAATTAAGTTTTATCGTGAAATACATCTTTGTGCTCACTCTTGTTTTAATCATTTTGAAGCATACCAAATATACTGTACGAAAAAATTGTGCTGATATGTGTGTTGGGCATGGTAGGGGGGAATAGAAATATGTTTGTCAGAAAAGGGGGCGCTAGCCAAAAAAGGCTGGGTACCACTGGTTTAGGCGAAGCTTATGTGGTGTTCCGCCATTTGCAACGGTTGTGGGGAGTCCCGATTTGAAATTACAAATACCCTTGAAAACGTTCTTTAAAACGACAAACTCCGCGATTCCTCGATAAAGTTCAACTTATACCTCAATACCTTCGCCTTAAGTTACAAAAAAACAACATTTGAAGACGGGATTTTCAAACACACAACAAGAATGTTGTACGGCGAACAGCAAAAACTGTGCGTGCTTTTCAACACGAACTGCACTTCAACCGTTTGAAGGAAAATGTGCGCAAAACTGTAATAACAATGGGACAAAAACATATCACCAATTAAAACAACACGCATTGTCTTTATCAATAGCACCTTGGAAATGCACTTGTATCTTACTTGGACATAGGTGAAGCGTGGTAGGCGTTGTAACCCATCGAAGAAACTTTGCCACCGTCTTCGTTGCGAGCCAGCTTTCCAATGAGTATGAGCAAAAACTTGAGCGCGCGATGCAACCTGAGCAATGTTCTCGTTCCCGAAGCAGGTACCTTGAAGATGCATCAATATGCGCATTGTGTTGATCCATGTTTGTCTCGCCGTCGGAGGTCAAGAATAATTCGGTAACATCCAAGAAAGACAAAAGAGCACGAACACTAGACAGATGATGTCGTTCTCAGCCACTGGCATGGGCGTCGGAAGTGGGGGGGGGTGCAGGGAAGGATCCTGGTCCACCTTGGATTTTGAAAATTTCAGCAAAAAAGGTTGTTTTCTTAGTTTAGAGTGGTAAAAAAGATCTTTCACTACTTTTAGCTTCTCATAGAAAATCTTTTGAAAACTCCGACGCCCCTGGCCACTGGTGAATGCTTCCGGAACGTCAACTTTACGGACAACCTGCACAAACTGTTATATACCCCTTTAAATCTTCCCGCAATGCTTTTTTCTTTACACCGTTAACACGACACTGGTATGCAAAAGGTTCGTTCCTTCGCAATCATGTGGTATGCGAGTGCAGCACATATGCGAGCTTACACCAGACGGAACTAAGTTTTTGTTCGAGATAAAAAACAGTCAAAGCAAGCAGCTATAAAAACCTAAAGGTTTATAAATAATTCAAATAATTCCCAGGCTGGTGATATCTTTTTAAACCCCTTTTAATAACAACCAACGTTCAATAAAAACAATCTTAGGCCTTTGCACAACGTGGCTAAGAATTACCGCAAACGGTTTATTGTGTTTGTTTTATGGAAGTGATTTGAGTCAAAACAAAATGACACTTTTTGAATTTTTGAGCTGTTTCAATCATATTTAGCAAATATTCTACAACTCTAACGACTCAAATATCCTTCATTCTACTTAAAAACCATCGGGGCTAAAATATAACTCGTACCAGTCGGGGTTAAGAGTTATCCAGCTAGAAAAACGAGTGTAACAGAAAACCTTCACAAAGTTCCTTTAAAAAACTAGGCACAACAAGTACAGCTGCTGATGCTCCAAGCGGCCACTGACCTTAAAAAACAAACAAATGCACAACTCTAGCCTGATCCTGATCCGTTTTGCGCCTTCGTGTTATATTTATTGAAACATAAACTCAAATATGCGCTTCTCCCTTTTTTCCTCGAAGACTGCAGGACTTCTAGGTTTCAACCATGGCCACGGTACGGAGTTGGGGCCCAGGCAATTTTGGATAGCTGGACCAGTAGCCTGAAATCTGGGTTCCAGTTCTACAGCCCTAGTTTCTCGGGCAAGCGAGTTGCACAAATAATACAGTGAGTTTCAGCTTTCAATGGACCAAATCATTTTGGAGCCGGAGTCAAAAACTTTTAGATGTTTGATCTGGAGCCATAAAACTTTAGATGCGTGGAACCAGAGCCAGAGCTTGAAATTTTAGTTCCGGCTCCGCAGCCCTGGTTTCAATTATCATAATTGCTACAACTGGGTTAAGCATTCAAGTTAATAACGTCAAAAACATGAAAACGACCGAAGCTAACCAAACAGTCTGGTAACAGTCACTAAAACGGTAACGACCCACAGCAATTGCGTGGGGGGCACAAAGGGTGGTTGAACCTCTTGCATTTAACCTTGCGAGTTGCGGCACTGCTAGATTAATCAAACAACGCTTTCCGAGCAAGTTTATCTCTTGTTTTTCATGAGCCAGTATATGTATTCCCATGTGGGCCGAATGACCCAACTTTGTTTTTCCGTAACAGAACTCTACAATCACCCTAGTGTTGTCGTGTCGAAAATAACATTTTTTGTCAATACAAGCTTTCTTGGCTTTACGTTTAGATTGATATAAACAAGCATGGGCGCAATTTGGTGGCAGACACGGTGGACGTGTCCCCCCACTTTTTTAGGTGGGGGGATATAATATGCCATGTCCCCCCACTTTTTCTATTCAGATTTTGTATTTGGAGAAGTTCCAAAAATAAGTGACGTTTGCCACATTTTGCCTGAAGTGCTTTTCATGTTAGATGTTACACATCTAGCCAAGTTGATGTTGAAACAGAGTTCGGTGTGGTATCACTGGATTCTGTTAGTTCATCAAATTTAGCTTCAATAAAATGATATTTAGCATGTCCGACAATTTACTCTGTGTAGTATACTGTTAGAAAGGTTATTTTCTTGAAACAGTGATAGTTTCACAGCTGCACATGTGTAAGACCACAGTAGAACATGGGATTTAGTTCACGTAGAAATGTATCTGGTTTTGCTGTAACGTTGGTTGCCACTTATGCAGAAACAGACAGCGTAAAATTTAATGATGCCAGTGTATATAGCATATCATATTTTTGTGATTGAAAACCGGGACGCTTCAGAACAATGAGCCTTAGAAGGAAATCAAACAAGTTCCGGTACGAAATAAATCCTTGCAATAACCTATAATTGCAAAAAGAACACCACCTCCTACTAGCCAACTTTACTGAATTAGCCAATGCGTTAACAATCAACCCATTACTGAAACAGTTACCCACTACAATGACGTATCAATTACCTTTACATCTAAAGCAACGAAATAAGATCACGCATCATTCTTCAGCAAGTTGGCTAAACAGACTAAGCATAGCATGCTAATATTCGTGTAGGGCTATGTTGCCTGACTGAATGCCTAACCGGGACTTTTTGGTTGACCAACCGGGACAAAGCCTTTAAACCAGGTCTGTCCATAGGCATAGCCAGGGGAGGGCCAAAGGGGCCATGCCCCCCCCAAAGTTTTAGAAAATATAGTCATTTTGTGCTTTGAGAGGCGTTTTCCTAAACAAAATAGTGTTATTCGCCCAAAATCAAACATTTTGCCCCCCCAATTTTTGGGCTGGCTACGCCACTGGGTCTGTCCTAGTTAAAACAGGACGTCTGGTAAACCTAAGTGTGTAATAATGTTAGAAAGTTACATTTTCAGGAAAATATCTGCAGAGCTTTTGCTTAAGACAAATACAGCACTATTGTGGAGACTTAGTTTTAGGATGGGCAGTTTTGCAAAAGCCTGTCTTCAACCATTAGTAAATAGGATTTCAATCAAAACATTGGAGAACTATTTAACTAGCTATATACATTGGCTTATAGCTCAAAACAAAAGAACTTGACTAGGAATCAAAGATAAAATGTTCATTTATCCTCACTTCTTGTAATGTCGCGACAATGGTGACCAACAAAACCAAAATATATTTTTTCGTGACTCTCACGCTTTGTGCTTGTGCTGAATGCATTGGTTCGTAAGTCATCTGATTTACTTGAGTTTAACCAAAAACATAATGCAGCAATATTTTCATCCAAGTGGGAAACTTTTGCTTTACAGGCAGGCCCGTAGCCAAGAGGGGCATTCCGGGGCAGTGTTCCCCAATTATGTTGTGCCCAGAAAAATTTGTTTTAAACATACAGTAAAAACTAAAATCTTGTCCCCGTAAAAAATTATTTCCCCCCAAAACTTAGTTTCTGATCACACCTAGTTTTGCTGGACATTCTTTTCGTGTTAATCAGGTGAAACTTATGCATTTTTACCAATTCATCGTTGTGCGTTTTTATTTCTGTTTAATCTCAAATCTATTTTCGTGTCATTATGCAAATAGAACTCTTAGAATAAATTTTTGACATTAATTTCATCCATTAAAATCTGATGTTCAACCTGAAAAATTGATTGTGGAAACACTGAGCTAAGCTGGATCATATAAAAAAGTCACAAGACAACAGTCACCAAACGGTCAGGTATGCAGAAATTACATTGTAGGCTCGATGGATATGTATGCAGGGCCAACAAGGGGAGATTGAAAGGAAGCATCCACCACCTGGTAAGAGGATATCAATGGAGATTTTGGTAGGGGTGGGGCTGCAGGCATGATGCGCAGCAGCATTGGAAAGATTTGTCGCTTTTACAAGGAGCGGAAGTGTGCAAAAAAATATTAATCGTCTTTGTAACGTTAAGCAACTTGAACTGCTCCTGTTTGTACCAATGGGGTATAGCCTCCTCTGCGGCCTGTGAGTGTGGCGCAGAAGAACAAACCGTCGACCATATTGTCCTCCAATGTCCAATCCATCGACCTCTTCATGGACTGCATGGCCTGAAGGTTCTGGACGATGAGACAACCGAATGGCTGCTCAACACCTGCCCCGAAATCTAGAGCGGCCAAGCAGGGGATAGAACTCGCTCAAAAGAAGGAACTTGAATAAGACTTCAAATTGCGCTGTAAGCCACACCTCTTATAAAATGCATGAAAACTAATATTTTCTACTATAAGAGAGATATGCGCGTCCGACCAATGCGATTCAACATTTTGTGCACTCCAACTGACAGTTCCGATAAAACTCAATCGATGTATTAGCGTGATTAGTCTTGCTTTTAAAACACCTCCGTAAACAAGATTGGAAATCTGTATTTATAAAACTTTACCTTTGCATCGACTCCATGGCTTCATTGATTTCACACTATACTGTCCCCCCACATTTTACAACAAAATTGCGCCCATGTAAACAAGCGACACGTCAACAGCTTAAGACATGGGAAGAGTCCCGCATCTTATGTTACTCTAGCACCAGATACCACTGGAATGTTGCAAGAGATGAAAATTCTAATATTTTTTAGGTTATATATCACAGCCTCAGCTCATTGCTAATGACAAAACAGCCTAAGAGGAAATACTGAAGCAAAAAGTTTGCCGGCAATTTGAAACAACATCTGAAGCACCTTATCCGATGGAGGATCTTTGTAGTTGATAAGATTGTTCTTCTTTTCATACAGAATCATTTTTTCGATCGTCGCGTATTGACCACTTTCAGATGAACTACGAAACTTTCTCAATATTCCAACTTTCTCGACTACGTCAGATGAAACAAACGAAAACGCCTTTCCCATGGAATTCAAGAACCTATCACATAATGATTGAAATATATTTCATGCAACACTTTACCGGTTGCTTCGTCACCTGGCACAAAAACAAAATTCAGTGGCGAGAAAAACAGGTCATTCGTTTCAGATGACCGAAGTCGTTGCGAATGCCGAATAGTAGACCCCAATCACCAGCGGCGTAACTAGAGGCTTGAGCCAGGGGCGGGAAACCTAGCTGAAGGGGTTCACTGGCCACAGTAGGGGGAAAATAGCCAACACTGAGAAAAAAGGTAATGGTATTGAATCCGGATGGGATGTGGATGTCAATAATAGCTAAACAAACGAAAGCACCCCGAAAAGCTCAAAAAACATCAACCTACTGAAAAACAAAAGCATGTTTTAAAGAGGACCTGATTTTTACATTTAGCTTGCCAGGGCTCCAGAGCTGGGGGTGGCTCGCCCCCATGTCAGTTACGCCACTGCTAATCACCAAGGCCTCTTTTTATCACTTCTCCAACTGCGCTAATCAACTCATTGATTAAACATCATCAAGGGAATAGAATAAAAAAAGTTCAAACACAAAAATAATAATATAAAATGGCAGCCACTAACAATTGTTAGATTACACAAAATGTTGCCTGGTTTGTTACTACAGCATTAAGTTTTGACACTCAAGACGATTCCAAGACAAGTATTGACTTTTTTTTACCAAGCCTGTCATCAAAGAGTTAAACCACGATCCTACCGAATGTTTTCTTGATGTTGATCAGCACCCAAGCGAAAATAGCCATTGTTTGCAGTAAACACGTCAGTTTTTGCTTGTGTTACCTACAAAGTTCCTCCCATGCATCCAGATATTTGTCCATGTCTACTTCTCTTGCCAGATCAGACGATGCACATTTTTGAAATAAATCAGACATGTTGGTAACAGAAAACGTCACTTTTGGACAGGTTGCACTGGTACTTGCCATTTTCTTGTCACTTTCAACCTAAAAACATCAGATTTCAAGAAGCTTTAATTCCACACAATTTAATTTAGGTCAGTAATAGTTTCCAACTTGTCTAGTTTCGATCTCAGTTAGGTCTTCTAATCCAGTTAAGTACTACACCTCTGTTACTTTGACTAAGGGTTTATTGTTAATAACTTGTTTGATGCTCTGTCCTCAGAAAAGTGTTCAGTTGTCACATCATTGCAGAACTTCTGATTGAGGCATAAGCCTAAACGTTGGCATTTAACATTAATGTTGAAGCTCATGTTTTTCATTTTGCACAACTGTGCAGACATTGCGATATAATATCAACTACTGTCAACACATTATATGCCTTCATTTAAAATGTTTGTCAGTGCCATGGTCAGTTTTCCACTAGTAAGTATTTCTGGTCCAAACTTGCACCATAATCAGTTTAATTTCAATCAGCAAAACAAATTGTTGCACTTCCTCCAAGCTGCATAACAAATCTTCTATGTGCCAATGGAACTTTCAATCTGGTCAATACTAATTAAAAATCAAAAAAAAATTTAGGGACATTCACAAAGATTCCCAAACGTTGTACCAAGCCTGATGTGCAATTTACAACATTTTAAATCATTTAATAGCTGGCCATAAGATAAAGTTCTGGACAGCATGCAAAATCAAAGTGACTTTCTGAAATTAAATTGTCTGACTAGCAAGTGCTTCATGCGCTGTTACTAAAAATGGAAACTTTTGTGCTTGATCCTCATTACTGTTTTTACAAGCTGACTAATTCCAGGCACTATTTTGCATGTCTTGATGTAACTTTGCTAGTTTGGTGTAGTTAGGTGAAGTTTCAAGATATCTGTATTAAATCTTGAGATTACCTTCATTTCCTTCAAATTTTGGCCAAACACTGGAAAAATTTAGTTAAGCTTCACAAGCCCCACTAAAATTTTTGTCTCACAATCACAGTTTTAATTTGCATTTCCGAAAGTAGCCTCCCACAGTGTGTAGTTTGGCCCCTCCCACAGCAAAAACCCGGTGGCAGAAAATATGAAAGTAAACCTTACAACTGTGTGCAAACAAACTGGATGGTGGTAAACAATGTGGTTTGGTGTATTAGGAATGCAGGTAATTGTCAGTTAACATGTAGGTCCAGTTATTTGTGAAGGCCGTTGAAAATTTTTGTTTCCTTAGTTAGCCAAATTAGGCTTAGTAGTCACAACACAAATACACATGAGTTTTTCAGTTTTAGATGTATGAGTGTGACATGATTCTTTACATACAGTAGTTGGTAAAATTTGAGTACAAACAAGCAATCCATCTCCATTTTTAAACTGGGAAGAGTAAAAATGATGTCATGAATTAGACAGTAAGCAAACTTTAGCCTTGCGGCAAGCTTCTGAGGAATCTGCCTGCTTTCTGCTTTCATTCTTCTGCAACGATTAAAACTGGCAAGCATATCTATTTTTCCTAGTTAAAGGCCACAAAGATGGCGGCAATAGAATCTATTTGAGTAAGGACTGATGATGCATTGGAAAACGCGAAACTAGTTTCCCGTCATGAATTAGAAACGTCAGTTTTTGGAATGGGTCATTCTATGTCAAATGAACAAAAAAAATGGAAAAGTCAACCCACCATCTCAGACTATCCTCAAATTTAATAAGCAGATAGAACTTTTCACGCTGATTCCAAAAAACTATTTTTTTTTTAAATCGGTTAAGGTTTCACGAAGTTATGGACCATACATAATGACTACTTTCTGTGGTCAATGAAGCATAATGACTAGCAAGAAAATCATCAACTAACTTTAAAACTAAATCATTCCAACTGTAATCATTTAATTGTTGTAAAAACTTGACAAGAGGTTGTCTCAGGTCTCTTAGCTTCACTTGTAAAGAAATATTTCAAAAAATACATGTGCTTGCCCCAATTTTGGAGCAAAGAAAATGGGTAGTCATCAAAATCACTCATGTGTGACATAAATTTTGAATGGTGATAACTCGACGAGCACACATGCTATTGGTATGTGCAATACATCATCTGACAGCTCTCATTGAGGGGATTTTATCTTACAATATTCTCATTGCTTATTTTGTTTCTTATGAATAAACGTCCCACGAATTTTTCCCTAAGATTTTAATGTAGTTATACTTTAACCCTTTCACTCCCACACACCCCACTTTTTGGCTGAACTTTGCACAACCATAACTTGCCAGCCGATTGAGTTGGAGAGCTGTTCAAACCCTCTAAAGATGCAGAAAGTCTTGTAGTTCATATTTTTTCAAAAATTGGAAAAGGGTTTTGTTTTTTTTGTGGGTGACATCATAATGAGGGCAGGTTCACGCATTTTGGCCGAGGTCATCAAAACCTGGGATTAAAAAATCTTCAATTAAAAAAAAACTGGAACCCTTGGCATTCAACAGTATATATCAAATGATATGACATCTATTTATGTTATTGATACTGTTCATCAATATTGTTTTAAATCATCACAAAAATGTGTTTATGAAAGTTTTAAAAAATTACAATATAATTTTCATGCATCAGCACTACAAGAATCAATGAGATTTTGTACTTGAGCATTAAAAGTTAGATGAAATTGTACATTTTCATTATCTTTGCAATTTTTTGCTAAAATAAAGTTGTTGTGCCTAACTTGCTGTACATTATTTCATTTTGCAAACTTCAGCTTGTTTTATAGATTTGGTTTGTCATGTTTTGGAATATTTAATGGTATCCTATAGTCTACTGCAAGGGTCACCAACGTTGTGCCTGCAGGCTCCAGGTCGCCCGAAAGGACCATGTAGGTCACCCGTGGACCTGTTCTACAAATGACATTAGCATGATCAGTGTCTTCATATTAACAAATATCAATACTAAAGTAATTGAAGGTTAATTGAGCAAAATTTTTATTTCAGAAGTGTATATCAAAATAGTAGCCCTTCGCATTAATCCGTACACAAGAAGTAGCTCACAGTTTCAAAAAGGTTGGTGACCCCTGGTCTACTGTTTTGATCAGGAGCTGGCAATTGATTTAACTGTATGTAATTTTTCTGTCTCTTTGTGTAGCATTTCTCACTAATTTTATTAAATAGGGCAGATTGCTGGCTGCTACTAGACATAGTAATTTCAAAATAATATTGAGTTGATTATCATTTACAATAAGATTTTCCTTAAAACCTGGAAAACCTCGGACTTCCTCAGGTTCTTTTTTTAGATACCCAAAAATGAGGTTTTCAAATTAACCTTGATCTGGGAACATGAAGTATCAGAAAAATCACTGCCCAACACCAACTTGTAAACACCAAAACTAAGACTTGATGTGCTTTCTAAAGCACACCCTGAACTAAGGTAGCTTTGAAGTCAATGTTTTCTAGATTTAGAACAGTTATTTATTTAAAATTTCCAGTAAATAAAAATACTGTATGTTGATTAAATTGCATATATAACAACCTTACTGTTTTTGTGGGCTATTTTTATGATGCTTAGGCACTGATTATTGCTTTAGAGAAGGGGTCACCAACCTTTTTGAAACTACAAGCTGCTTCTTGTGTACCGATTATTGCGAAGGGCTACTAATTTGATGCACACTTCCTAAATAAAAATTTTGCTCAATTTACCTTAATTACTTTAGTATTGATATTCATTAATGTGAAGACATTGATCATGCTAATGTTATTTTTAGAACCGGCCCACAGGCGACCTACTTCGTCCTTGCAGGCGACACGGTGCCTGCGGGCACCATGTTGGTGACCCCTGCTTTAGAGCAATTGCTTTTCACCACACAGGATGTTTTTCAGTGGACAATCATTACTTTTGGCTTTGAGGGCCATTTCTAACATCAGCTTTCCATTGTGCCATCCCAAGTCAAAAATAGCCTGACGGTCACAGCTTCCTATCTCTTGCAATAGCTTTTCAATCAAATCTAATTGATCTTCCGCATTTAGTTATGAAAATAAAATCTGCATTATTTGCAACATGGTAGGGATTAGACATGAGCTGTGCCTCAGTCTCACACTGAATTGTATATGTGGTTGTGTGTAGTTATACTACTGCATTGCCATTGCTGCACTGTCACCTGACCTTGTGTCACATCCTCCTGTGACAATATGCTGCAACCAGTTTCAGTGTAATGTGGTGTTGCTGGAGCATTGTGACTGATGTGTGAGTGGGTATGTGGAAGAACATAACCTTTTAAAGTTTTTCAGGCTGACTCCACTCTATTGTTGAAGAAGAAATTGACATGTTAATGTTCTCAATGTTCAGATTCAAATGATATCTGAACGAATGGTCAAAGGAAAACCTGCAGCATGTGAATTGCTACTGGATCCTACTTTTTATTGTAGGTGAGGAGTCCTGGTATTGCTAGATACCTCATAAATCAGTGCTTTTCTTCTTGGAATATATTTTTTCCCTTGAAATATTTTGGTATGCATCATTTACACTTGTTCTGAGTGTTGTCATGTGTCTCACCTGTTTTATGTCCTTGTATACTGCATGTCTAATGGGTAATTTAACATTATTATCAAAAAATACAAGTTTTTAGCCTAAGTTCTTATAAGTTTTTCAGTGATAATACCTTTGGGTGGTGAATAGAATACTATCAATCAAGTTAACAACCAATCTGGCACCACTGAGATGTACTCAATAAGCTCTCTCTCCCTACTAAAACTAACCTAAAAGTAATTTTTCAGTTAACTGGCTAGAATACACCATCAAATGTGTACTAGTGCAAACATTAATTCATACTTCATGGCTAGAATACACTATCAAGTCACTGGACAAACTTCTTACACATTTCTGATATAATTAATTGACAACCTCCTCCTCTCCATTTCCATAGCATTTTCCTTAGTTCTAAGCGTAATGAACATGAAATAAGATACAGGTACCTGGATTTTATCAGTGTTAAAGATTTGCTATCCTTATGCAACAGCACACCAGTGGTGGAAAGTATACCGATTTAAAAGTTTACAATAGCTCAGTCAATGCAGTGTTGTTTCTGTTGATTTGGCTAGGAGCGTGGCTTGCTTTAAAAAACTTTCAGAAAAATTGGCTTCTAGAGAATGCAGGATTCACTGATACATAGCTTTCAAAGTACAAAACCAAAACCCAGTCAGCCATCCACAGCCTAAATGTCGTTTGCAATACTCAAGTTGCAAGAAATTTTGAATCGTCCTCTTGGTGCTTTCGCAGGGCCGAAACTTGTTAACACGTTGGTGAACAAGCTGCGATGCTACGCCTCAGTTCAGATGTGCCAACGATTGTTATTCTTCGCAGACCAGCAGTCAGCTAGGGTGTGGGCGTACGGATCAGCGACACATTGAAATGATCAGCATGCTGCTGCGGCACTCCGCATTGTCATCCGCTAAGAAATTGGAGCCGAAACCGACAAAGGTATTTCAGCTATGATGACAATCAACGACCAGCCTAGCGGAGTTGTAACGGTCACTACACTAGCTCTCAATCTTACCAAACACGTCAGCGGCGGAAACGACCCATTCAAAACGTGCCGCTCTCAATGTAGCACGCTGTTCTAGAAAAAAGCAAAAATAACGTGAAGTCCGGCGTAAAAAAGCATGTGCAGCATGCTGTGCAGCCGAATAACAGTCTAATCGGAATTCGGAACGTAATGCAGCGATTGCTTGCTGTACAGCAGACAGGTTAGTGCTCCACCGATTGTGCCTCGGTTCAGTTCAGGGCTCTCACAAATGCAACTCCTAAAATCCCTAGAACAGTACCAAAAAATCCCTGTTTTTCATAAAAAATACCTAAATCTGTGGTGGTGCAGCATAAAATCGGAGCGCCATGATAAGCGTTTAAAATAGAACGAAACATGGTTTGCAAAATAATCTTAAATGATCATTTCAGACATTTTCAAACCCTTCCGAAAATCCCTAAAAAGGGTCAAAAGTTGCAATCTAGAGACAAATCCCAAAAAGTGAGAGCACTGGTTCAGTTACTCGTTTGATGTCGATGACAATGGAAATGTTGAACCAAGTCGCAGTGGACCACGCAATCTCAGCGTTAGTTGGTGTTGTTCCAGCGTAGGATCAGGTCTGCAAATCCCCTTATGAACAATAGTTCTGTTACGCCGAAGTTTACCAGCTTACCTGGTGAATTCTCGTTGATCTTTTTTCATGGGACAACTCGATTTGTTGGCTTGAGGTACCTGTAATTTTTGCAAATCGCACGCCTTAGCTGAGTTAGCACGACAGAAAACTCGACAATAAACAGTAGGTCTAGGTGCTTACCGTAACAGCGACTTGCGGAAAGAACTGTGAATAAACCCAAAATCCCAAGAACACTGTACGCTACCCACTTGTTCATTCTGCGTTGTTCTAAGAAGCGGAAGCAGAGCGCATGGCGTACAAGACCAATAATATGAGCCAACTTTCTAACTTGTACTTTCAGCCACAAAAGTACGAAAAAAGCCATGCGACGGCCAACGTACCACAAATTTACTGAAGAACGTTTTTCCACGCCTATGTCACAGAACGCGAGGGCACCGTTGCTGGTTTACTTTCACGCTATACCACCTTTGACATCAGTCAAACCACCGCACGACAAGCTTTGCAATGCTGTGCAAGCGCCAGCGCAACTTCAAGTCGCAGTGACCTTTGATCTGCTTGCGTGTGTCGCATGGAACTCACGGGTGTCGCGTAGATTCATCACTCCTAGTTCAAGAATGACGTGCGACAACTGGACCTGCTGATTTCGCGCTGTTTTCATGACAAACGCTTCCGGAAAAGTCAGCTGACATTTGGCAAGTTACAAAGCGCTGAGGTCGGTGGGTGCTATGCAGGGAATATAGGTAGCTTGTCTTTTTGCCTGCTTTTGCTAATTTTTCTTGTAATGCTATTGATGTCTTTTTCGACTGGATGTGCGGGAATATTGCTATTAAACGTAGCTGAAACAAACTGTTTAAAACTAGCTGACAACGCCAGAATATCATACTACGTGATATTCAATTATACTTTGGATAATTTGATTCCTTCAAAACTTCCACCGGAAGTATCGGTTTTGTTGTTCCCCTAAATGCAAGCTTGGGAACATTTTCAACTGTGTGCAGAGAAAATTTGTTTTTATTATTTCGCACGTGGGTGCTTGCAGTATATAAATACAATATGTGCTTGTGCTTGCTGTTTTACTGCTAAAGTTGAAACGTTTGTGACATGCCTGCAACGCAAGATCTTTTGAGCAACTTTGCACCATGACAAATTTTGACAGCACAAAGGTTACCGAGAAGCAGCTTCACAAAAGTTGAGCGTTGGTTCCATTTGATTCAATCGACGCTCCCAAGAATTAGTTGCTTCCTGGCAGGTGACGAGTTACCCAATGTCTAGTCGCAAAGCTTTTCACATTTTATGCTAACTCCAGCGAACGAATTATCTGAAATAAGCCTGCAATTGAACCAACGCGAAATATCCAATGACATCAAAAAAGCAACACAAAATAACCAAATACTTACGGAATCTATCAGTAGACGTGCATTTCTGCTGTGATGCAACACAACTACGCACACATTTTATTCGGAAATAAGGGAAACAAAATGACAGCATCAGGCGCGGATTTACCATCAGGCTAGAAAGGCTTAAGCCTAGGGCCCCCGATTTCGCGGGGCCCCAAATGTTTGGGAGTAAGGACACTTTCCAGCATTTCTGCAAACAATTATATTTGTATTTTTGTTTTGGTTCAACGCACAATTTTTTGCTAGGCCGCTAACATAATATCTCTATACCAGGGGTGGGCGAACTTGTTCAATAGAAGAGCCATTGGCACAAAACCAAAATCACCAGCGAGCCGCAAAATCATTTTGTAGTGTCAAATGCAATTCAATAAAGAATTCCGTTTTTTTCATGAAATGACCTACATGAAATCGCGTAGATCCCTTGGCACCTAACCTTACGAATTCGTGTAAGCAAGTTTATAAATGAAACAAACATTAAACATGAGACAAGTCGCTATCAATTTGAAATAGTGCTATTTAGCTAGAAGAGGCACACAAAACATGTCGGCGAGCCGCAGTTTGCCCACCATTGCACAGAAGAATGAGCGCGAAGGATAGAAGTGAATGACGATGAGCATTCTGTTTTTATGGCGTTGAAGGGCGTACGTAAGGGGATGGGGTTTGGGGCTAAACCCCTTCTTGAGCTTGATATTTTACAAAAACTTTTTAACCTTTGCAAAGGAGATTAATTATTTTCGCATACCTTTTTCTTGTTAATTTGTCGACTTAATGCAAAAACCTGGAATAAATTTACATGCCAATTTCAAGGAACATTGTAAATGGGCCAAAAAGTAATAACTAGGTTTTGGTGGGAATCTGGGTTACCGCCTGCGTCCAGAAACCATCTCACCATTTTTCGCAGATCTTTTGTCCACTACGTATGTTTAAGATTGTGTTCCGCGATAGTTCACTTTATCCGAAACAGTTGTCTTTATTTTGTCTGCTATGGCTGATAAGCGCATGCGCTGATCGAATTGGCTACATTACCAGTTTATGTAGCATGATAGAACTGTTGCACGACTCAAAAACAGCAGTTTTTAACATAGAAGCATTGAGGCATCTGATAATGTCTCAGCAGGGAAAAAGGAAAACTAAAAGTTTGCTGGACTTCTATACATAACAAAACATTGAAAGTTTTCTTTTGCATTTTATGCGCATTCTCAATTCTTGTGTAGTTTAGCAAGATTCGACCTTGCAAACCGAGGTGTGCGCCAGCCAGTCCAGCCGCACACTTTCTATGCTGAACCGCTCGTATTCGACAAAACATTAACGCAGCCTCATTTTGCAGTTGTACATTGCTCTGACGCGGTGATGAGTGTTTTACTACCATGTTTTAACACACAACCTGATGTTTATGGAGTTTGAATTGCTGTGTCGTAGCGTTGAGTTTATTTTCCTCCGATATTCCAACTTGGAGCGCTGATAGTTTATATTCAGTGCAATGACACATAAAATAAGGGGAGTGCGTGTTGAAGAATATACCAATTATGTCAATAAACTTCGCCAAAACGTTGGTTTGGAAACGTGAATGACGTCAAATTGTGACGTCACAAATCACGCACACCAAATACAAATGACCACCATAAGCCACTGAATGAACCCCCCAATGAAAAGTTTCTGCGTACGCCACCGGCTACGTATAATGTGTGGAAGAAAACGCCTGAATCCATTTTTCAGATTACACCAGGCCAGTGAGGTACTCAACAAATATGTAACGGGAGTGTGGTCGGACAACTTCACCGCTGCCTTTTTCGTGACTGTTTTTGTTCCTGATATCAAGGAAATTCAGAATAAAGTAATATGTTTATGAAGTGGAACAACTTGTTCAGTTGATGTAACGAGCACGTGTTGTGATAATTTGTATGACATCAGTCGTCGCAAACCTTCCAGAAGGGCCCCCAATTTTCAATAGCCTACTAGGGCCTCGAAAATGAAAATTCGCCTCTGGACAGCATCAAAATTCAGAGCACAAAACGCATTATTCAAACGCATGCCTTAGCAAAAATGTTTTATGCAAAAAAACACCGCACATTAAATACAACGGCATGGTTCTTTAGCCACTAGCCAGGTGCCTTTTTCATCTTTTTCTGGCTGAGCAATCAGCATACATATGAGAGGAAGGAGAAAATCTGGCTACAATACTGCAAACAAGAATGTAGTGGGTACTGGGTAGGCGACATAAGGCGGTAGATCTCACGCTATAGTAGCACCGCTAGTAAGATCACACTACAGCGGCCAGTTTACGCCATGCCAAAATTTTGTTATATTTTTAAAATAACATTGATTCATTTTCACACCCACTTTAAAAAATAATTCCAAAATTTTTTTTCAAAAAAAAAATTTGGTTTGAAAAAGATTTAAAATTTTTCCAACAAAGCAAAATTTTCTTTTTGAAAAGTATTATTCTAATTGGCAAATTCTTTTAAAGTTAAAAAAAGTTTTTGCCAAAAATTTTTCTTTCCAATAAACACAAATTTCATGAATGATTTTTGCTTCACTGAGTCCAACTGTGTTAAGCAATTGGTTCCCATTTAAATTTGCGAAGAAACCATGTTGTAAATTCAGATGCTGTGTGTTCGTTTTTTTTACGGCAGTCTTTTATCTAATAACTTTACTTCTTCTACGGCAGCGTGTTCGAACTACTTTTGACCTACGGGCCATTTTACAAACACGTGACAACTCGCGGGCCACTTCCAATAACATGATGTGTAAAACAACAGATTCACAACGTTTGAAACAGAAAAGGCAAGACAAGTGAGTGTGTCATTAAAATTATTACACAATATCAATATATTACAAGTCTCTATCAGTGGGATGCCTGTGGCCGAGGCTTCTCTGACACTATCGTTCCTTTATCAATACCTTTGTTGGTGCACGTCGGAGGGTATCGTCCAGTGTTTCGTTCAGGAGCAAACACATTCAGGAGCAAATCCAGGGGTGGGCGATTGGGGCGATCGCTTCCCCTAAAACCTAAGAAACTTTCATTCACCATGATTTTGTTTAATTCGGGAAACAGCATTCGAAATTTAAGACCATTCTGTCCAATGTTTTGTCACATCAGTGTTGTGAAGTATACTTCATCTCTCTTAGAGTAGTGAAGCTGTTATGAGACTGACTACCATATATTATTGAAATCGCCCCCCCTAAACCATATTAGCTGGATACGCTCCTGCTGACATTCGATGTCTGTTTTTAGATTTGGTTGCTTCATCGTACAAACTGCACTCTCGCACAAACATGGGCTTCAGCAGAATTTTTTCCAAGGGGTGTAAAGTCGACATTTTGCTTATCCTTTTCAGGTTGCTGACGATGCACATGGACGTTCACAAAACGCTTTATCCGTTCAACACCACAAAGAAAATGCCCCGTGTTACGACAACAGTTCCCAAAAATGCGCTTCGTTGGCAGCAATGCTTCTTTTTCACTCATGCGTCTTTTCTCGCCGTATCAAACGACGTGGCTTACTGCTATCAACAGTTATTGCCTCGCTTCATTACCTGCTACGTTGCCACAGATGTCTGCCAGTGCTGCCACAGGCTTCTCCGCAAAAATCACTAGATTCACAAAAAAATTCACCAGATCTTAAAGAAAATCGCTAGATTTAAAATTCTTACGTTTAAGATCGCAGTTTTTTTTTAAATATTTAATTATTTACTATATCGCCTAAACATCATTACATCATTTGTAAGTTTATTATAATAGATCATGCTGAAGCCTGGAAAATCTCATACCAAGAATCTTCAGAATTTTTTCAATAGCTAGAAACGACATCACTTACGGAGTATTTTGGACCAATCAACCTAACGTTTAGTTATTGATTATTTCTACTGCAGCGTTTCTCCAAATAAATGAAAATAACGTCATTGCCAACACTGCAGCAACAAACAGCACGGAAGTGACATGAATAAGAAATCCAAATTAGAAACACTTCGTTCTGTTGGTGCAAATCTTCAAACAACGATTCACGTAATCATTTTTTTTTATTGAAAAGGGCTGAAAAGCTGGAGAAAAACAACCGATCGTCTTGAAACAATACTTTGCAAAAAATCACTAGATTACAGTGAAAAATCACTAGGTCAGTCTAAAAATCAATAGATCTAGTGAAAAATCACCAGACGTGGCACCAGTGAGTCTGCGTTCAACAGTCAAATGCGGCAAAACGTCTACTGCCGTAACTTTTTTCAAATTTGAACCTTTGTTGCCATGTGATTGTTACGCAATAAAGACCAGTATTAGAACAATCCGCTCCAAATTTTTGCAACCTGCTTCTGCAGGCAGTGTAGCAGATTTAGTGAACTGCAAGCTATCACTGCATGACACCAGAACAGTGAACCGCGGCTCAGGTGCAGTGTGATTGTCATATCGGCAAATAAAACTGTCATTGCAAGAATTAAGTCGGTTAAGCTGCTGACTTCAGATTTCTAGAATTTTTTTATTCTTTGTCCCAGTTTCGAGCAAATGCCCGTTTTGCCCCCTTGCTGACGCGCAAGTGGGCCCGTTTCAGCTCAGTTTACGCCCCTGGCTTAAACCTCTAAAGTTACTGGTGGACGATTGGGATGATCGACCCCCCTAAAACTCTAGAAAGTAGCTATATTCACCATGATTTTGTACAATTCGGAAAGCAACATTCGCGATATAAGGCCATTTTGTCGTCCCTTGTTTTGTCACGCAGTGTTGTGAAATGTGAAATATACTTCATATCTCTTACAGTAGCGAAGCCGTTGTGAGACTTGGCTGCCAAATGCTGCTGAAATCGCCTCCCTTGGCTTACTGGCTGGAACCGCCCCTGCCATAAAAGCAGCTTGATTAAGCTATCCACTCAGTTCAGGAACATTGTTCACACTTAAAGTCTCATACTAACAATGGATTTTTCAAACATGTGGAAGCATTGCTACAGGTTCACCCATGCTTTTTTTCACTAAGTATAAAATTACGTGCAATTCCGCTGTAGACAAGATGACTGCGTTCAACAGTCACATGCAGTAAAACGCCTTTTACCATTATTTAAAGTGAACCTTTGAAGGTTTGTTGCCATGTTATTGTTACGCACGCAGTAAAGACCAACGATAAAACAATACGCTTGCCAGTTTCGCAACCTGCCTCTGCAGAAAAAAGAGTGGACATGATTGAACTGCAAATTCATCACTGCATGAAGCCAGAATAGTGAACCTGGCTCTTGTGCAGTGTGAGTGTAATATCGGCAAATAAACTGCCAATCCAAGAATTAAACCAATTAATTGGAATTAAGTTTCTGACTTCAGATTTTCTAGAAATTTTTGGGTCGTAATCTCAATCTTCAGGGGGGAGGCAAATGCCTATTTCCACCCCCTGCAGACGACCATGCACACAAATATCGAGTGCATTTTTAAAGCGAAATCTTCCTTTGCTGTGACTAATTTCTAGAAGCTCTCTGTAGTCTCTAACATCGTTAGTATTGTGCATTTTTACTGAAAGATGTTATGTTTGTTCCAATTAAAATTTCCTATTGCAGGGATGCTGGACAATTAATTTGGCTCGCGGGCCACTTTGAGAAGGCCGCATTTAGCGGACAGATAGACAGATTTATTTGACGGTACAGGTTCATTGCGTCAGACGTACTCTTCAAGACAACGAACACCGGGGCACCGAAAAAAACAGAGGTTATCCAGACAGGTGCCCCAGCAGAGTTTGCTGCGGGCCGTACCTTCTAATGTGATCATAAAATAAATAAATAAATAAAACGAGACTGCTGTAAACCTACAGCTACTGCAAACAAGGTGTGTATTGATTCAACATGAACAGGTCAAGACGAGTGTCTGTCGTATTAAAGCTCATGGCATTTCTTTCAACGTAACGTTGTTCAATTCTTGAAAGGTCCTTCTGTTTTGGAAAATTTTAGTTGGTTGCAGGTCATCTGCATTTTGACAAAGGCCTGCAGTTTTGCTTCAAGGCAGATTTTAACATAGAATACGTATTTAAATATCTTGTTTCAAGTTAACTCTGCGGCACTAAAACAAATGACAAAAAATGAAAGGTTGAACTCATGGAAGCCAAAAATCTTATGCAAACCAGAGCAAAATTTTGTGAAGTATTTACACTTCAATTTTTCTCCTTTTCTTCGTTCACAAAATTGTTCCGCTTTGTTTGTGGATCGTGCAAGAACAGTATCATTTACCGCCCCACCAAACGTTCATTGTGTTTTGCCCGTCTTCGAGCGTAAATGTAGGTAGAAAAACCACTACTTCAAAGTTCAGGTTCATAAAAGTAAAGGACGCTAAAGTTGCCCTACAGGTTAACCAGGCAATGCAAAAATTGTGAATGTCATGCAGCCAATTCGTTCCTGTTTATCATTATATTGGGCAGCTGTATGCTTCTATTTCATCAATCAACTAAATGTTTCAACATCTTTGACGTAATAGTTGTAAAATCTTTGTACATTAAATTTCTAATTCGTAGATAACTGTTTGCATTCCAAATCCATGCATTAAGAATAACTGCAAAATTGGGCTTTTGGCGAACTTAGGCGGATGCAGGGGTTGCTCTCTTGTGAAGTCTGTTTTTTTTCTTGTATTGCGTCATAAAGCGGATAGTTGATCGTGCGCCCAGACGTTTCCTTTGTACAAGAACGCCTCTGCGCTTGTGGTTACCGAAAGCGAGAAAGTAATCAGTTCATGTCGGGGGCGGATCCAGCCAGTGACGTTAGACGGGGCGATTTCAGTAATATCAGGTAGTCAAATCTCATAACGGCTTCGCTAATGTAACAGAGATGAAGTATACTTCATAACACTGCTGTGACAAAACAATGGATGACAAAATGGCCTTGTATCGCGAATGCTGGTTTCCGAATCGTACACAATTATGGTAAAAAAAGTTACTTTTGTAGGTTTTAGGGGGGTCGATCGCCCCAATCGCCCCCCCTGGATCCGCCCCTGGTTCATGTTAACAGTTTCTCCAAGTTAGCTGTTCTTCGAACGAAAGTGCCATTCAACACAGTGAAGTAATTGCATTGTAAGTTCAATTCGCTTGTAATTTCGGTTTGAATGACGTAACTTTGCACTGGCGCTCGTAGCTCGGATCTCCATTGCAGAGCTTCCTTTACAACTTTTAGTTTAATTGCGAGTTGTAGCGGTAGGCCTACACTGTCTAATATCAACCACAGCAGCAGGCTATTAGTCATAAATATGGACGTAGCTGGGGGACAAATGAGCCACGTTCCTTCAAAAAAAAAGAAGCTGCTGATACATACAGTACATATTAACACGAATGATTTGCCGTCTTATTTCATAGTCATATAGTTATTTTACTAAAACCTTTCAATTAAAAAGGTCGTAGTACGGTTGACTGAGCATGATGATGTCATAACACCACTGCTCAGAGGGGCCCCGCGGCTGAGTCTTGCATTGGGCCCCGCACCTGCTAGGGCCGGGCCTGGTTCTTGGTACTGTACGCCAAACTTGAGGTGTTTTGTTGCTAACTTTTCTCCAAAAACAAATTCGCTGTGAGAGTTTTCAAATATGCTCTCGTAAATTGAAACCAAGCTTAAAATTTGCTGTTTATATTAGTGTTTTGCACTTGCATGAAAGTTTTTCCCACCATAAATTTTCCTGCTGATGTCCCCGCTGACGTTGCAGTGCATTCTTGATATAATTGGAACCGCGAGCAAAGTACATTTGTTTCGACACTAAAAGAAATTGCGCTTTGTTCATTTCTTACCGGCGTTGTTTCCAACATATTTTCCGATTTTGTCTTTTGTTGTTTGACGCCTTAACACCCATAAACCATCGGGTAGAGCATAAGCACAGATGGCACTCACAAACAACACAGGAACACATCAAAAAACACGAGCATGCAGGCCCGTAGCCAGCTTGGGACACCAGGGGGCGCGAAGAGTTGTCTGAGAGTGGCCCAATTTTTTTAAACTATGTCCAATACTTTCAAACAATATTCAGCATATTTTTCCAGGGGGGCGAAAAACTTTCTTGGGGTGCTTCGCCCCCCTGCGCACCCCCCTGGTTACGGGCTTGCGAATATGGATATGTGGCGGCCAATAACAAAAAAACGTACGCATAAATGGCGCTAACACTGTTACTTTGACGAAACAAAAGCATATTAGATAGATAATGACACGAGCAAACAACACACGCGTAGATGGCGCCAACGAAGTTGCAATAATGATTAGCACCACTGCATAGGGCTGTGATAAATTCCAAGTCTTCATAAATTGTATGGGGAGTGGCTGCGAAGACCAAGGATCGTTTGGGGTGGATACCTCTCCAGGCCAAAGCTATATACATGTAGTGTAACTGTGAAGGGAACGCCTGGTTAAGAAATGCGTTCATACGAAAATGGAAGCAAAATACGATGCAGGCAACTTTAAGCCGACAGAAGGAGCTGGTTTAACTTTTCCAAGTAACATTTTTTGTAGTAGTTTTCGCGTATATTATAAGTATTGGTGATAGCTGAAGATGGAAATGCGTCACGACAAAAGCGAACTAATGCAGTGCTGCGATGTGTGCCACAAAATTTAAGCAAGCTGAGAACGAAGCTTTCATCCGTTCGTTCGGTAAATGGGTTTTCGGGCGATGTGGCGCGACTCACACGTGGAAACAAGATACCGTTTGCTGCTCGGTGCATACACGATTTGCAATGATCGCAATACGATTGCACAGTAAAGGCATTCTACTACATTATTATAGAGTCTAATACAAAAAACACGATCGATCTGCAGTGAACGCAACAAAAGCAAAATAAAAAAGGTGGAAGCAGGGACGGATCCAGGGGGGGCGACTGGGGCGAGCGCCCACCCTAAAACCTACGAAAGTAACCTTATTTACCATAATTTCGTACAATTCGGAAAACAGCATTCGCGATATAAAGTCGTGTATTGCTTTGTCGCAACAGTTTTGTGAAGTATACTTCATCTCTCTTACAGCAACGAAGCTGTTATGAGACTTGACTACCAAATATTACTGAAAACGCACACCCCCTAAACTTACTGGCTGGGCCCGACCTGGGTGGAAGCAATGCCTCATGGAACTACTTGCATATAGTCATGGGCGTCGGAAGGGGGGGAGGGAGGCCTTGGTTCCTCTGGATTTTGAAAGTTTCAGCAAAATAAGGTTGTTTTCTTTATTTCGAGTGGGAAAAAACAAATTTCACCACTTTTGGCCCTCCCCCTGGAAAAATTTTGGAAAAA
>Ga0210059_1002763_pt1 | contig 27717 bp, 15 predicted proteins | sample Ectturendosymbi2_FD_188042 | JGI IMG/M metagenome (GOLD analysis project Ga0210059, IMG submission 188042) | Ecteinascidia turbinata endosymbiont from Florida, USA - Sample 2 (SPAdes) (version 2) | ecosystem: Host-associated > Tunicates > Ascidians > Unclassified | place: Key West, Florida... | reverse complement strand
CCACAAGTTTACTGTAGCCCATCGTCTGCACAAACCAATGTTATTATCAAACCAGTATAATTTAGACCTGAAACCACCTAGCTTTATATGACGCCAGGGAATTCATGCCTTGCAGTAGCCTAGCTTTTGTCTGGAATACTGAAACAGAACACCAAGTTTTTCTTCAGACAGGATACCATGTTTTCCTCCGACACGCTTTAGCGCTATGTATGCATGCAGACTTAGCTAAAAATGTGCAGAGATAGCTAAATGCATGTAGAGATAGCTATCTCTGCGCAGAGATAGCTATCTCTGCGCAGAGGTAGCTAAATGCGCGCAGAAATAGCTATTCCTGCGCATAGATAGCTGAATGCGCGCAGAGATAGCTATCTCTGTGCAGAGACAGCTAAATGCACGCAGAGATAGCTAAAGGCATGCAGAGATAGCTATCTCTGCTTAGAGATATCTAAATGCGCGCAGAGATAGCTAAATGCGCGCAGAGATAGCTAAATGCGCGCAGAGATAGCTAAGTATGCGTAGAGATAATTATCTCTGCGCAGAGATAACACTTTTTGTGCTAAATCTGTCAGATATAATATTTTTACGAACGGCGCCCCATACAAACGATCGACGACCACCGAGATTGGTAGGACTTCACAAGTTTCATAGGTTCATGTCCATCATTCATTGCCATTTCTTAAAGTTCTGCACACGCTTTTTGCCTCGCCGATGATCTTGAAAACCAAGCATATGTTTCATTGATGAGAAATTCTAGGTGTCTTCGCAATGTGCCTGCTCTTGCGTGAGAAATAGCCAATTGGACTGAGTGACACACCAACGGATGTGTGTATCAGGTGAGGCACGAGTTTTTCTGCCTTATAAGTTCAGCAAACACGCTATTATTGATTGCATATATGACACGGGAATTTTCAGCATCAATTCCCACCACATTCGTTAAATTCAAGCCAAAACTTTGTAACGTGGTCTCCAGAGCACAAGCGATGTCCACAGCGTCACATTGAATTATTTGCATTAATTGCAGAAATGCAGATACAATAACCTCTTTTTGAACACTGCAATAATTAATTGCCAGCCTAATCAGTGGATTCATCTATCAACGCGCGGTATTTGCTTTCACCAACTTCATCCTTCACGCTCCCCATAAAATGAGGCCCCAACATATAATGCTGTATATTTTGAGTGATGTAGCAGCAGCTTGCTTCCTTTGTTGTCAGACAGAGTTTTTGACAATTTCTGCTAAATGCCCGCCTGTGTTTAAAGAAAATGTTCTGCGATAAACAGACTGATCGCAGCTTCAGCCCTGCAACTTTCCAAATCTGACCTTTGTAACTCAAAACTTTGTGTTATTTGCACTTGGGTGAACGCACAAAAGTTATCTAGCCATAGCTGAGTGCTTTTTGCTTCCAGCATACCTGTAAGTTCACAATGTATCGCTATGATTGTGTCATTGCAAACTTTGCAATGGGCTGTTCTTGAATCAGCAGGATAGGCACCAAACCAACTTTTAAATTCCGAATCTTGCAGACGTATGCGTCGAACTTCTGACAATGTTGCTTCGGTTTATCGGGGAGTTTTACCAGACATTACAAAGGTTAGCGGAACTTGCTTTTTTATTTGACGCAGACTAACTACCTGCTGATGTAACTGTTACACTTGAAAATATCACCTGTGTAATTTTTTCGTGTTCATACCCTCTTTTCTCTCAGGAGGATCGCGAGAGCAGCATCTCTAGAAAGACTCGAAATACCTGACGGTTTTCAGCAATTTCAAATAGTTCTATTGACTCCACACCAGGAAGATAGCAAGCAAGGTCAGAAATGTAATCATAATCACGTCGCGGTCTTTGGCCGATTTCTGGGTCGCTTTCCCGTGCGTGTAGCCAGCATGACTTGCTCGCCAATCTTTTTTGGGGCCTTCTAGTCATATGGCCGAAAGATCGTAGCTGAGATCTCTTTATTCGGAGAAGTGACTCGACTTTTAGAACTTTACGAATTTCACATCTGCGCACTTTGTCGCGAAGTGTCACGCCGTGAACTCTTCTCAAATATTTTATCTCTGCCACTAGTACTTGAGATAGCACTTGATTCATGATCATAGATTAAGATCGGAACAAAAAACGATTTGAAACCTGACAGCTTTGCGGTATTTGACAGCTCCAGTTTTGTGACCATAGAGCGATAAAGCCCATGAAGAACTGCGCATACTTTACCAAACCATGAATCAATATCCTTGTTCCGCCTTCCGTCACTCGTGAATACCGCCCCAAGGTACTTGATCTGCTCGAAATGCTCCAGTGTAATCCCGCTTACTTGCAGCGTACACTTTTCTTGGTTTACTGGAGAGACGTAATTTTTAATGCTGGTTTTCATTCTCGCTTGGTCGTACACAGCTGAAATCCGAGGAAGCAGATGTTGAAGACCTGTTCAAAGGATGCACCAATTTGTCCGCAAAAGCAAACGGTTGATCCTGTTGCTTCCAACAGTGACACGCTCGTCGACTCGGCTATGACTGGTCAGTGGTCATCCAATTCATATAGACCAGGGTGCACAACTTTTTGCTACTGCCAGCCGCATTACTTTTATTTATACCAGGGGTGGGAACCTATTTACCATCACGGGCCGCATGAATTACGCATTATCGCTGGCGGGTCACAAAACAAATTAATTTTATCCTAAAATTCTACCTTCATCTAACTACATATGTGGAAGAGTGACTTCTCTTGACTTACTATCTAAGTACTTGCTTATCATGGAGCTTCGTTCTGACGCGATGTTGTACTTGAGTAACGAAAATTCTGATGCGGGCCATATGAAGTGTTAACGCGGGCCGCATTTGGTCCGCGAGCCGCAGGTTCCGCACCCCTGATTTATATGAATGACTGATGCAGTGAGTTCAAGATATTTCTATTTTTTGCATTGCTTGTCTTCTGCTTCCGCAAACTAAACGTATCCTGCTTCCACACATCTCTTTGGCCGTCTTTCTGCTAAGTATTCGCATAGAATAGACAAAAGAGTGATTATTGATGTACTGTCGCCATAATGTGTATTTGGAATTATATATGCACAAGGCCGCGTAAGTTTTTATCGAAGGCCGCAGGTTGTACACCCTTGATATCGACCAGAGTGGTGTCATTCGTTACTGCGTCGAAAACGCAGTGCAATTGTTTCAACTCAAATTATTGCCGGTTGCGTACATCGGCACTCTCGCTTGTAGAAAATGAAGATGAGCAATAAACAAAACATTCAGAATATGGTAAAGCCGTGCGAGGGCTGAAAAAAAACACAGCGTCAATATTAACTTCTGTGCATTTAGGGAAATGCATACATTACTTTAGCTTTGAAGTACTCGGAAAATACTGAGGTCACACTGCAATTTTTCAAAGCTTGGTGGAGTCTTAGAGGGGCGAACTTTGAAAATGGGAGGATAATTCGCTCCCGTAGTTAAACCATGGTCGCAGAATATTTGAATACATTTCACTTTGATCCCTTGTTTGGAGCGATTTGTGCTGCGCCACACTTTTCGTTGTTTTTTTTGTTGATTTTCCATTGAAGATAAACAAAAGTCGAACGTTGCACTCAGACAACTTCAGCTACTCACCTCTAAGCCTGAAACATGAACCGGTGTTCTTGAATGTTAAACTAAGCGTGAAAAGAAAAAATCGTGACAGGACAACACTTCCTGCTACGCAGTGGTGGAATTAGGGTTGAGGGCCCGAGGCAAGGTTGAAAAAAGAGCGCCCTCTGATGACGTAATCATATTCACCCAACCGTGGTAAGATCGATCCTGTGAAGGGGATATGCGGGACACCCGACGATATCTTCCTGAGACTACGGCATGACTTACATAACAGAAACTGCAAAAGGGTATTCATGATACACAACTTTAAAAACACTGAAAAGTGGGAAGACAAAGCTAGCAACACTGTCTATGGAAAGAGATCTTTTCTCAGCAAAGAATAAGACACTTTAAGATCTTACAGAGTATATATTTCGCCTACGATGTAGGCATCATCAGCTCTTATTCAAATAGAATCAAGCTAGCAACACATAACAGTTAAGCTATATCAAGCTGGAATCGGCCGCCACTGCTGTGGCCCTTTTGAAAGCAGATTAGCAGATTAATTACGCATTACAGTTGCTATTGGAGGCCCCTTGAAAGCAAAGTACCTACACATTGCAGTTGCTGTTGAGGGCCTTTTGAAAGTAAAGTATCTGTATATTACAGTTGCTGTTTGGGACCGCTTCAAAAGCAGAGTATTTACGCGTTACACTGGCTGTTGGGGCACCTTTGAAAGCAGTGTACTTTGTGGTTTGGAGTATGATATATAAGTGGACAATAAGTTTTTCACCAAAAATGAGGAAAATTTACGCGCGAAACACCTCGAGGGGGAACCGAGGCAAGTACCTCGCTCTCTTTCCCTTAAACACACCGGTGCTGCTACGATTTCCTCACTTAGGAAAACTGTTGCAAATTTGAGTTTGCAGTAATTGACAATGATTAATTAAAAACGTTTTTACATACTGTACAACATTTGAAATTGGCGATAAAACTGAAGAAATAACGGACTCTCCTGAAATATTAACTTTGACATTTAATTGCACAGAGTTTTTTCAACACAAACCTGGTGCCGGTAAATGCTTTGAAAGGTCTATTTGATTGCAGAGATCTGCATCATTGCAACACGATGCATGACATGAAGAAATGTAGTAAGTCGCGTTTGCTTCTTCTTCGATTAGTACTTTTTTAAAATCTGTTAGAAACGACTGACATCCGTTGCTAGATTCAATCAAGCAATGTTCGTCACATGACCTGATGATAAATTGACCTGTAAGACCAAAAACAGTGTCGCTGTGCTTGGTCAGTACATATATGTTATATTTACCCATCATTTGACTTCTAGCTTAACTTAAGACTGAGTTTTAGCTTTTTCTTTTTCTTTTTTTCAGCTTTTTCATTGTTTGCGAGATTCATCAAGACTCAAGGAATTGGCAAAATATTTGTTGTCTAGTATTCTTCGGGGCGGGATTGATCCAATATATATCACCTAATTAGAGGTGTTTGAAAAAAATATCTGAGTGAAATGCTAAATGTTTGGAACAATTCATCCCTGTATTCCGACAAATTTGCATTGATCGGTGTGCGCTGTCTGTTTTTGAATTCTACACTACGCGGTAAATGACCCGATGCAATATTTATTACCAGTTACGCGTAAATTGAAGAGATTTTCTGAGGTAATTCACACAGATTATACATCGGCTCGCTTGAGTCGCTTTTACGAGTTCACAAGCATGTCAGCATTCATTGATTTCAATTAGTGCTTCAACATTTGTGCAATTCGCGCATGAGCATCACTGAAACCGCACTTCAACGCATTCGTGGCTTTCTTGCCATTTGAGCCCAATCACCCGCGTTTTCAGCACGCCACGTGGCCTGCAAGCTCGGGTGTTGGCAAGTTTTTTTCCAAAGAGATCAAATAAAAGAGTTGTTTTTTGGGAGAGCCGTATTGAACCAAAAATTCAAATCTATGAGATAACTTACCACGTGACCCATCCAAGCAGATACTGGATCATATATTGTACAAGCATTAGTAGAGGATACACTTATTGAAAATACTACAAAAATGATAGAAGGCAATCAAAGTTATTAATCTAATTGGTTGTCTGTGTGCACTGCACCCACGTTTGAGTCTGATGCGCACTAAGAAACATTAAAAATAAGAACATACTGAATGCATTTCTAAATTGTCAGAAACAGTTGTTTATAAACATGTCTGTCTCATATTTTGTGAAGCAACAACTTTTTTGAGCGTCATTCAGTGCACCATTGAACTTTTTACATCAACAAACTCTGCCATGATTGAAACACTCACAATCACATTAAAACTACAGCGAATTTTCCGTACTAATAATTGTTGCTTTGGCTTTATATTTTCAAGGTGTTTTGATGTCCAATTTTTGGAGTAAGTTTACCAGCTGAGCACATAACCGCAACCACGGGGCTTGAATTCGAGGCACTGCCCTCAAAGTTGGTTTGGACATTTCTAACGGCAACTGCGCAGCTTGAGCTTATTCACTGAGCCATGGAATTCCACACTCCCACTAATTTCTCCATCTTGTAGCGCAAATATTCTCATTCTCACCACAGCCGCATCAACCATGTTTAGCAACGCATGCACCTTTTCGAGGAAAAGCTTATAGTTAGTTGTTACACCTGCACCATAAGAGGCAGAGATTATTTCGGCTTCTAAAAAAGCGTTGGCTAGACTTAAACAGTTATTTAATGTTCGGAAATAGATTCAAATAATAAAAATACTGCTCCCCCAAAAATTTTGATAGCCCCAAATTTCAACTCTGGCTACAGGCCTGGCTGAAACCACAGCGTATGACGGTTAGTTAGTGCAACGCAGTCTTAAGTCTGACACAGTATACTTTGATCTAATCTTACGTACTGTTCATAAACTATAAATATCACGATGCGTTAGGGCAACTGAACCCCACGAATAGTTCTTGCAGCTGGTTTCGAAACCGAGGTTTTGTCACCTGTACGAAAACAGTACTTTACGTTTTGAAAGGAACCAGACACAAGGCAAACTAACTTAACATCTTACTTAACATCCGAACCTATTTCAACTAGTCACACTTCTACAAAGGACTAATGAAAGGCCAAAGCATTCAACACACACAAACTCATTGTTCGTTGCGAGCAACGACAACAACGCGGCAATTATATTTTGAACTGCGTTCTGGCCTGGTATTACTGATGTCGCCCTAATATTGTCTAGTTCTGGCCAAACTGCAAGCGCCCCCTAAACATCCAAGTTCTTTTGCGGGATTTGCTCCTTGCTCCCTGCGTATCCATGGTGGGAATCTTGGAGGCAGACATGGGGCGATTACAGCACAAATGTAATCGATTACGATTACTTGCCACCTGCTCCATTACGATTACGATCACGCATCAACAAAATCACAATGTAATCCCATTACGATTACATTGAAAGTAATCACGATTACAATCGCGATTACATTTGTCTTGAAACATGTTCAGAATGAAAACGAACCCCATTTGTATGGTTTGATGCAAGTATCTTTTCAGACAACATACGATATTAATGAATGCAATAAAAGAAATTACTAATCTGTAAGGATCAAGCATTGGAAAAAATTACAATACGTTTCTAATGAGATGTTCGTACAGTCAATGAACTAGTGGTGGAACTAGAGGTTTGAGCTAGAGGGAAACTTAGCTGAAAGAGGCCAATTGGCCTCTGTAGGTGACCTATAAGTCAACACTCAGAAAAAAACGTTGAGAAATAATGGTGAATCCGGGTGTGGATTGCCATACCAAAACCCAATTCAACGGAAAATGCCCGAAAAACGCAAAAAGACGACAACCTACCGAAAACCAATTAAAAGAATATTAAAACCGAAATATAAGTTAAGTGGGGCCCTGGTTTTTGCATTTAGCTGGCCAGCGGAGTCAAATCGCCCCTCATCCCTCCTGTCAGTTACTCCATTGCAGCAAACACTTTATATATTATTAAACAAAAATGATCAATGTTTAAAATCTTTGTTACAGTTGATAAACATCAAGGCTTCAAATCTTTAACAGTCAAATAACATCTATCAGGCTTGAACATTCGTTCAGTGACGCTGAAAATTTGTTTGTTAATAATTTCAAAATTGCTGACTGTATCTTCTAACTGCGGGTTGCGACTATTGGACCAAATGTCAATGGTCAACAAAACCTCACTAGTTTCGTTGAGTTTTTCTAGCAGTATCTGGTGGATCACGGCTGACATACTAGTTATCAGTGTTGTGGAAAAGTACTTTCGACTTGGATTAAAGTATCTTATTCTTCTGAAAAAAAAATTTACTGTAGATAAATTACTGTACTAATTTATATACATAGCCTACTCCAGCACTTCATTCATAAGTTCACTCTGAATTTAAATAGATAAAACCAACACCTCTCCTCGTAATGTCCCGCTGTTCTGCTGCCGGAGTGTCAACCCGTTTTAAGTGAAGCTCTTCTTTGTCGCTACGTCTAACTAGACTCGCTACGTTACTTCTGGCCGCCAACACGAAGGGTAGCTGCAACAAAGCGAGAATGCGCTACGAAGACTGTGCAGGCCGCTGGACTATCTGGATTTAACGCACACAGACGGGAAATGACCTTCCCTGAAACATAACCATAACAAATGATGATAAAGAGCATAGGTGGCGGAACTGGGGGGGGGCGCATGGGCGCCCCCCACTATTTTTCTGGGAGGCCTGCCCCCCACTTTTTTGCCTAAATATCATAAATTTAAGTAACGCAATTAGTATTGGGTCCAGTGATGAAGTAAATCGTTTAATCAAAAAAACGTTGCAGAATTTTCGCAGTATTTTGTCGATATTGTTTCTAATGTATTATTTGTAATTTGGCAGGATTTCGTAATTGTTTGGCAGAATACACAGTGCACAGTCTGTCACCCTGCTTTGGATTGCTTACCGCACTGGTGTTGAAGGAATTTTTCCAGGGGGGGACTAGTGGATTTTTCCAAACGTTTTTCTGCGGGGGGCCAAATGTGGAGAAATTTGTTTCTTACCACTCGATTTTAAGAAAACAGCGTTTTTTGCTGAAGTTTTCAAATTCCTGCCCCTCTTCAGACATCCATATGCTTGTGTGTAGGAAAAGTTCGTGCCACACCATTAAAAATTTTGGGTAATTTCAAGCGTTTTAACACCATTCCAAATAGTGAAATTTTACTGAGTCTTATACACAAAATGAACTATTTGACAGAGCAATTTCAACTGTGTTTTCGTTTTTATATTGGCAACGCTAAATAGCTATAATTTATTTCTGCATTGGCAACACAATTAGCATCCTTACGGACAACTTGCTAGTTGCTACGTGTGTTTTGTCTTGTCTTTGCATTCCGGTATGTAATGCAGATGTAGAATGCATAGGCGGATCCAGGGGAGGCTAAGGGGGCTGAACCCTCCCTAAATTTTATCAGATACGTTTTTTGATCGATGGTTTCCCGACGCAGAAACGTCCTTTGCTGTGATTTTTTGTACAGCCTTTAAATAAACCATGTCTTGCACAGAGATAGGGGAGAACATATCAATATTCAAATCTTATTTTGCTTTAATTTGGGCAGTCCGAATGTGTTTATTTCGCTAAAAATGCAACTTCTAATAAGCAAGTTTTTATACAAAACTATGGTCCCAATGTTACATAAACCGCACGTAAGTATTTAAACTCTTGTTTCATTTGGGTAAGATTGGACTTCCTGTGGTCACAATTTGAATAAGAAAAAAGTTGAATAAGCAGTAAACTACAGGCCTACTGTGTTTTTTCTACAAGCTTTCATGAATGACAGCAGCTCATTTTATTAATTAAGCGAAGACATCAAAATACAACAATAAACGCAACAACAAACTTAACAATGCAGTTAACTACAGGCTAAGTCAGAGCACTCAGTGACAGCATAAATTCCATAACAGCAAACTTAACCGTGAAACGTAGCCTACATTGTCAGGTAGGCTAGAAACGAAGTGTGGTAGATTAGCTATAGGCTATGCCAGAGGTGGGCAAACCCATAGGTGTAGGAGCAGGCAAATTTTGGGGGGTGCAAAGAATTTTTGTCCAAATTTCCCCAAACTTGCCAGAAAAGACTCCAATGCAAATGACTTCAAAAAAAAAAAAAAGCAGAAACGATTGAATTTCATTTTATTTTGGGCGTTTTTTTCAAATGAAAGCATTTCAAACACCATTTTTGCCCAAATTTCCCCTAACTTGCCCGACAAATACGAAAAAAATCATGATGTCCAAAATAAAAAAACGAAAACGTCTGCATTTTCATTTCGGGCACCATCTTTGTAAAATCAAAGCACATAAAACGATTTTGCGAAGGCTTTCACACATTTTGCCCGACCTTCCACAGATTTTTCACGGATTTTTAAGGTATTTTACCCGGATTTTCACCAAATCAAAATTTTCGGGGCTGCGCTTGCACTCCCTGCACCCCCGCCTCCTACACCACTGGCCAAACCTACTCTATGTATGGGCCGCATATCGTAAAACTCAGGTTACAAAGAGCCGCAACAAAAAAATCTGAAAACCACCAATTTATTTGGAATCTACGCTTCTGTGATATCATAATTCTTTTTGGAACGATTCAATTCTTTTTGTAAGGATAATGTAATACTATACGGCACGCTAGGTACAACAGTACCATTTTACAATTTTTCTACACTTTGTAATAGAAATAAAAAATAAAGAACAAATATCTAATTTTTCGAATAGCTCAAAGAGCTGCATGTGGCTCGCGAGCCGCAGTTTAGCCACGCCTGGATGCTAAAAATGACTACTGATTGGCATCAGACCTGCCAGCAACAATTTTTGGACAAAAGTTCAGCTCAGCACGAAATCAGATGCTTTTTTCGACCCATATTCTGCTGTCTCTTAAAAAATTTTTCAACCTTCTGCACAGTATTTCTAAAATATTGCATTACCTCGATATAGTCGCGTTTCGTACAAAAAAATTGAATGGATGAGCAGAAGTTGGTCATTGACTCGCTGCAAAAACTTAACATTTTCCGCTGTGACGTGAGAAACATTGTCTGATTATTCTCATTGCCATTTTCGAACATTTTACGGCATGGGCCTTGTGCAGACTGCCAACAAACATTACTGGCGGTATTTCGTTTTTTTCGTGTATTTTTTGTATCACTTTTATGCCTGGACCACGCGTTTTTTTCGGCGCGGACCTGTGTTTACTTTGCTAATAATAACATTTTTCGACAATCCTTACTTTTTTAAGGTTAGGTAAGTTTGAGAATAATTTCTGAATTGTTGTGATGGCCGCTTCTGCTCCGGTAATGTCCCAGGCAGCCTGGGTAATGGTTAGAATGCGATTTGGTCAAAATGTCTGTGGGTATTAACCGTGTTTGTTAAAAAAAGTTACCTGGGCAGTTGGGTCTTCACCGCTATGCAGTCAATACACATCCGGATGAATTTTTCCCTAAGCCACCCCCTAAAAAAATCCTGGATCCGCCTGTGGAATGAGTATTTAGCCATGATACTTTTGTGTTCAAGATGAAGAAAAGTTGTGATTTTGAATGTGTTAAGACAGGTATAAATGCTGTGTCATTTTTGCCTGTTTTTTAAGCAGTGTTCGTGGTGTTTTTAACACCCCAGTGGCTACTCCGGCACACGGGCTCCTCGGGCTTTGCCCGAGTTTTCGATTACAATTTACCGGTATGTCGGAGAACGCAAGCTTGCTTGCTTCGTATGTTTGTTCCACCACCCACGGTTCCACTTCACTAAGTTGTTAACTCAGCCTCTTCTTTGGGCCTTGTCACTGTTCATATATTTTCGTTCTATGTCTGGCCTTTCGCGTTCATGTTGCAGGTGACCTGAATAAAAGAATATCGTTCGTAGTAGGCGCTCTCACGACTTCGTTCGCTCGCGCTTTATGCGGGCTCATCCATTAGAGTCCGAGCTGTCCTATGCAGCTAAGTATTTTTGAAACATAATTCATATCGGACTGAATGCTTTTTTAAAGCAATGGATTTGTATACAACATTGGATTTGAAGTTCAACCCAATGGACAGTTCCCATTTCGAGAGTAATTTCAAACGAACGATAAGTTGTCCAACAACTCGGGCTAATATCAATGAACCTACTAAGCGGATGACTTCCTGGCGTTACAGTGGCGATTCTAGAATGAAAAAAATGGGGAGCACTGCTGGGCCAAGGAAAAACATAGGGGAGCCAACATAAATGACTCTCCTGCTTGGTGATTTTCCACTGTAATGAAGATTGATTTGCTATGATTAAACCTAGCAAACCTAGCATAGGCTTGTGAATATCGTCAGAACCGTCGCCAGAGTATTACAAATCGTTTAAAATTTTGTTGACTGAAAGTTACCTGCTGTATATGTCAATCAAACGAACTTGAATGTGAAATTAAGCAAAAAACTGGGGTAGGCAAGCAGAGGGCCAGCCAAAAATCTGGTAGGGGCCATGGCTCACCCAGGCCCCCTCTTAGAACCGCCACTGTGGCGTTATCATTGCTCTGTGACGTACGTTACTCGACAATGGAGAGGTTATCATGAGATTTTCTCATTTATTGTTACATAGCATCACGTCACAGGGCAACGATAATGCCAGCCAGAATGACAGCAAATGGAAATTTCAGTGACGTAAGTGTCGAACGGTTTTATTCAGTCAGTCAGAATAAATGGTATGATTAGCCCGAGTGACGCTGATGACCTGGGTCGCCCCTGTAACAGCCTGTTTGAATTTCACGTGGTTCACCGATACGTTTTCATAGTGGTGTAGTTTTGTCTAAAATAGTGTAATTTAGACCTTTATTCATACGTTGTATAGGTAATGACGCAATACTTCAATGTTTGTGACGTCATAGTTGCCAATGCAAACCACAAAAATGCTCTATAGTTCTTCAACCTGCACTTGTGCTCCCCCACTTTGAAAAAGGTTCCGCCACCCATGTAAAGGAGGAAACCCGGCCACCACAATCGCCGTTCATCGCACAGTGATGTAGGGTGAGGATTTCCAAGTTTAATCGCGAAAGTAATCGTCGATTACGATTAAATTGGCAATGTAATCGATTGCGATTACATTTCATTTTTGGTGAATTCAATCGATTACGATTACGATTACTCAAAAAACTGTAATCGATTGTAATCGATTACGATTGACGATTATGATTACCCCATGTCTGCTTGGAGGCATTTCATAAAAGGTAAAAAAAATGGTGAAAAATTTCAACAGCTAAGGAAAGCGTTTTTCGGAGTTGCTGGAAACTAACCTCAGCATGATAAAATTTAATTGGTTGGACTCTTTATCGCTTATGTCGAAAAATACTCGCAATTATAAAACAAGACTACATAAAATAGCAACAACAGTCCTCTGTAGTCATTCTGAAGTGTGGGTTATAACAAGAAAAGCAAAATGATCAGAAACATCCAAACGCTTGTGTTATCATGTAGATATGTTGGAGTGCTTTGTCTTGGACGAAAGGTATCCTGCTTGCTTTTGTTTGTTTTCCCCGCCATGCCAGATGGGATAGAGAACACGCACTGCTGCAGGATACGGAGTGAGCAACAGCTAATGTATACCATATTACGAAACCGCCTTTCAGACGGCAGATCTGCAAACTTGGTTCATGAAAGCTTGACAAGTGTCTGACGACAAACCTGCTTTCTCTTTTTAGCAAGCTACATCCACAGGTCAAATGTAGCGCTTGAAATAACACTAAGCACTTGTTTATGCATCAGTCAACAACTATTTTACAGTTCATGGTGAAATGGTTTACAGTTGGTGATCAATATGTTTATTACATAACATTGACAATAGTTCGTTTAAAAATCGAAGTTTATAAAATGGAAATTTTTTTGTTGGCGTGCTACGCAGAAGCCACTGCTTTCTCCCAAGAAAATGTATTTATTTTATTCTAACATGTTTTTGATACCAGGTACAAATAAGCAAAACATAGTTTGATGGCCATAGGCTTCATCCGAAGCTCTGCAGTTGGAGTCGAAAGATGATGGTGCGCTTTTTCTTGATGTTAGTTTTTAGCGAAGTTTTTTACACTGTCCATTGATCTATCTCATCTGCCTTGGTGCAAGAAGATGGCATATTTGAGCTACTGCTAATATCTCCGATCTGACATGAATCAGCCTTTAAAACCTATTTAAATTGAAACCAAGCTTTCTCACTAATGCAATCTAGGAAAAAAAATTCTTAAGTCGTTTTTGTCACGACATGATAGACATCCAGTCGATCAAGTCGCGTACAACCTAAAAAGGCAAAACATTGCAAAAAATGTCAAAGCGTTGCCATGATGATTGACGTCAAGCATGCTATAAGCAAGTACATTTGCAAACTGAATTGTTTTTCGGCACTTTAAACGCAAACAAATCGCGTCTTTAAAACTTTGGCGGCTTAATCCATACAACTGCACCTTTCATCAAACATTTCGTTGATGTCAAACTAGACTATAATATAATTTCATCGTAATCATGGTGAAAGCACCACATAAGTGCAGCAATGGCAAGTGTACCGCAGAGATGAGCGGACTGTGAAATATTTCAGTCCGAGTCCAGTCCTGATCCGATAAAATTGAATCCGATCCAGTCCTGATTCGCAACATTTTTGAAAATCACCAGTCCGATCCAGTCCTGATCCGCCAATGTAAAATCATGCATGTTTATTTTGCCTCATGAGGCAAAAGAACTGCTGGAGCTGTTTTGCCTTTAGCCAAATATGATTGGTTGAAGGCAAAATAGTTGTAGGAGTGCTTTTGCCTCATGAGGCAAAACAGACACAGCCTTTTGGCAATTACAAAATTTAAAAAGTGTCCATTTGGCATCAGAGGAAAAAGCACTGCTGGATTTATTTTGCCATTAGGAGAATCGGATTGCTTGGGTTGGTCAAGTGACAAGGACGATACACTTGGATTAGCATAAGGTCCTTGTTACATGACCTAAAACTCTAAACCCAAAACTTAAACCTAATAAAACCAAACCTGAAACCTGTACCCAAAACCTAAACCCAAAATCGAATCCCAAAACTTAAACTCAAAACTTCAACCTAAACCCAAAATTCAAACCTAAAACCTAAACGTAAAAGTTGAACCTAAAACCTAATAACCCGAAACCTATTATGTAAACCTAAACCCTAAACCGAAACTTAAACATACACCCTAAACGTAAACCTAAACTTTTTGAAAAAGTACATCAAAAGCACTCCTATCAAAGGTGTAACCTCTACAAGCTAAGCCAAAGGAACTGGTGAGAGCAGAACAATGGAACAATCACACAGTAGGTATAGACACTAATCACTCAATTATGTTCACGTTGTTACCAGAACTCAACGTTATATGTGAACAAAGGTGGATACATTCGAATCCCAAAATAGTCCCAGAAAAGTTTTTCATTTGCTGTCAAAATATGCACTGCCATTTAGCAAACCTGTGAAATCGGATCACAACTAAAATTTTTGACATTTTCAGAATAATCACATTACAATGAAAAAATTTCTCAGTCCGATCCAGTCCTGATCCGCCAATTTTCAAAAAAATTGCAGTCCGATCCTTTCCTGATCCGGCCAAAATTGGGTTCAGTCCTGATCCAGTCTGATCCAGTCCTGATCCGTGCTCATCTCTGACGTACCGCTCTAGTTTTCCCTGCCTGCTGCTTATATTTAAGCTGGATTGTTACTCTATCTTACTGGGTTGTTCGTTGATGTTTATGAACACGGTAAACGTCGCGCAGTATTGGTCCGGTCCACCCATGCATGTCTCCTCGGAGCTTTCCTTGGACACTACTTCTCCGTTGAATAACGAAACAGTTCCTTTGTGGCACTTCAATGCCAAAATTGCTGCGAAACAAAAGATTCGTTTTCTTCTATTATCTGGTTTTGTGACAGGATAAATTTATTTTCCTAAACCAAGCTCCATTTTTCTCAAGCGAGTGTCTCGAACTGTTGCTTAAACTTTTTTTATCGCTTGTCATTACAACCAAAACCAATAATTGGGATCCACTTGCCAAGTTTGCCGAAATAATTTAAAACGTAACCAGATGTTTTTTTTTATAACGGAATAGGAACAAACGAACAACACACAATAAGATTTAAGGACTGAGGATGCGTGTATATGCGTGAAATCGACTTTCTCTTTAAAAAATTTTGCTGATAGATTTAAGTCGTCACCCTTGTGGAGACTATACTTGAACGTAGATACGTGCAAGTCCGAAATATTGCAAAGTCATGAAAGCGGAGCCCAGTCCGCTGATCCCTCGAAAACGTGCAGCAGACCTCGAGCCATTCATTGTGATACGCTTTTGGTGATCTTTTGCACAAAACGGATTGACTCTAAGCTTTCTTGCGGGAAAGGTTTACCATTTGCAGGGGCCTCCAAACATTTTTTGTCAGAGGGCAACATAAGACATTCCACAACAATTCGAGGGCCGGTCATCTTACGTAATGTGATGGTTTCGAGATGTGTTACATTCCACCAAAGCAATAAAGTTTTCGCAACTATGTACTTTTTCCTTATTGACAATATGCCTGCGCGGGCCGAATGAAATGGCTTCGCGGGCCGTAGTTTCGAGACCCTTGATAAGAACAAATCAATTTCACCATACCGTCTCACCGATACGTGCATGCACAGGCTATTCATTGCAAACACGTCCAATATAAATAAAACAAGCCACTGAAGGAAATATGAGTTACTGTACGGAAAGCATTTTACCGTGTCAATTCAACACATCACGAAAAATTTAAGCACTTTCCTAAGTGCTTAACAAACGTTATCATGTGTAAGAAGTGCCCTAAATTATGAAACGAGTGACAGCTTATAATTTTTCGAATAATCAAATGCCAAAATTTGTTTTTTTGCGGACATCTGTGCTTTGTTTACTGAACTGTTCATTGCATATGCCTTCAGCCTCTATGACGAAAGGCACGGTGGCTCCGACCAAATTTTGGACCGAAATTATTGAACCGTTGAGCAAAAATTTTCATGAATGCGTAAAGCCAATATTTATTCAAGTGGACAATTCTCGCCCCTCCCAACTTTTTCTGGCTACGCGCCTTTGTGTCTTCGCATTTATATGCATTAGATTATGGCTTCACGTTTTTCACCTTTCGGTATGAAGTAATCATTCATTATCGCGTTTATTGGTTTTAACTGATTGGCATCTATCCCTCGAGAGTGTCCCTGTTCAGTTAAGACACATCTATCTCTCCAATATTGCCCATTCGCGTTTACGCACAGTGACAGTGATCTCCAAGACATCTGCCAATGATGTTACGAGCGCTTCGCATGCCACACCACATACCATGAAGATAGCACGCAGAAGGGACATAACTCTTGCTCGGATTATTGCTTGCTCGGATTATTGAAAGCTGCTCTCAGCTATTGTCAACACTTTGTAGTATCAAGCCCATGACTAGGTTTTGATTGCTGGATGGGCCAAACAGCAAATGGAGAGACCACATTTATAATGCTATCCGAAACATTAGTGAAATAGAAATTTTTGGAGGCCAACAAAAGGCAAACAAATTTTGCACACTGTTTATCCAAATGTCTTTTAAACTTTAAGTGAGTAACTAAGGAAAGAAAATATCATCACTAGATTTTAAAACGTTTCGCCAGCAAATCATTAAACCAACAAGCAGTAAATGATGAGCCCGCACCTTTGGTCCCCACGACCTTGTGTAGTATGATTTTGATCTAAAGCAACCGAGCCCAAAAAAATATCAAAACGGATCTTTGGGTCTTGCTGTGAAAGTAATCTACGAATCCGTTCATTCCACTCTTGGAATTGGGAAATATTTAAAAAGAAGCCATGGGTTCACGCGTCTGAGGCATTTAAAATCATTTTAGGACAACTGTTGAGTATAAAAGGTAAAATATCATTAAAATTCTTAAGTGGTGCGTAGCCATGTTCAACCTCTCATTTATCACCTGAAATTACAGAAAAACTAAAGCATCTCCGATAAATTTACACGCAGTAAATATTTAAAAGGTATTGCATTGCAGTTATTTGGTTTTGGCGCAGCACAGATATGGACTTGTCGTACTTCGTTGACGTCGCATTCCTAACCCTACAATGCACTTTTTTAGAATTCTTCAGTATTCGTTCTATCTCGTGGTGACAGTCAGACCTGTAACCAACTTGGGACACTAGGTGGGGCGAAGAGTTTTCCGAGAGGGGCCCAAATTTCAGGGGGGCACCGAAAAGTCCCAACAATGTTACAAATACTTTCTTCAATGCAGTACATTTGCTTCCGAAAGGCCTCAGGTTCGATCATGGGAGTGTCAAACTTGCTTCTTGCCCCGGGCGACATCTAACCTCGTTACGCCCCTGCCCACAAACTGTCTGTGGAAACGGGTCATAAATTTTAGGTTCCGACTCCGGTTCCAGCCATCCAAAATTGCTTGAGCTCCAGGCTCCAGCTCCAAAGCCCTGGTGACGACACGACTTACCGAACTGCGAATGCAATTGTCTGTTTTTCGTCTATTACTCGATACAACGTTTCATCTAAACATGATTTCGACCAACAAACTGGCTGGCCAGATGGCGCGCCATGGTCGCCGGCTTCATTTGATTTGTCATTTGAGCCTTTGTTTACAGCATGACGCATACAAGCGCGCGCCATGTCGCGCGCAAAAACAAGAAAGCTGACTTACCTTGTGGAAGGCATAACATGACCAAAAGAGTCGTTTTTATCTCATGCGACGTGCAGGGCATTGCTGTCATCTTCAAACCGTAAAGGCAGAATCATTCCAGTTAGTGATCGGAGAAGTACGCACGTGCGCAGCAGTAAATACAAAAAATGTCTTTTAAACTTTATGACACAAAAAATAAAAAACAACCAAGAGTTCCTTCTTTGCGATGAAAATCAGATGCTCTCAGGAAAAAGCAACGGCTGAATTAAAACAGTTATGTTGTAAGCAATAAACAATGTCTGCCTGCTTCAACTATGTTCTCACCAAGTGGGAAAGAAAATATCGTACGTGTTTAAGATGCACGAATATATTCTCTGTTTTTAACGGAAAAGCTTCTTTGCCAGGAAGTGTTTGTTAATTGTGAACTAAGTGACTGCAAAACTTTTGTGACGAAGAAAGCATAGTCACTTAATTCACATCGCGTGCTTTCCTCTGGCATAGGCTCAAGCTTGCACAGTTTACAGTATAGTAGACTGGAAGTTGTCTGACGTTTCCCTTTTGTGAATTTCATGCATTATTAAACCTTTGGCTTGGGCGGGTGCTGTCACTTAATTATACGAAGGCGTTTTTTTAATTTCACGCAATAGTTCCTCAGGCATTTGAACCAAACCCTTGTTGAAACCTGAAGATTAACACAAAGTATTTTCGTAGTACCAGGACCATGGCTTTGTCATACGTTGTGCTGAAAAGTTTCAACAAAGTTTCTTAATGTCGGTAACGCCAACCAGTTGGATGAAACGAATTTCAAAATAAACATTGCTTATGTTTCCCGTTGCTAACACGATAAATGGTTTTTGTTCTGCAAGCTATTTTGAGCAGTTTTGACGGATTCACTTCTTTACTTCGAATGAATTTCGATCACTTCAATCCTACGTTTGCAACGTCTATATCAGGGATCTCCAAACCTTCTCTGACCGTGTACCTATTCAGCATGTCGACAGATGAGCATGTACCACTAAAAGTTCTGTATGAGCTCTCACAACTCCCACGCTTCAGACAACCACACTAACTCACTCACGGTTTGCAAGCAACTGGAGGCGTTATGAAATGCAAAGTTAAAGAAGACGAGGCGAGTGCAGGTCCGTGCCAAACTGGAACTTGTTTGATACTCATTTGGTCGACTTTTTCCCAAATGTTTTATCATGACTAATCGTAGATATGTTTGACAATAGGCATATAATTATTTTTGAAAATAATATTCACTGATATATTCATGGATATTTGGAAATAAATAATATATAAATATATATTTCCCTTTTATTGCTAACCTTATATCTACGCCTTCAGATAGGCAAGTATTCGACTAGTTCGCAAGAACCTGTTCCTGTACTTTCTTTAATCCCGAGAACCGGTTGTTGGCATGGTTGCCTTTGGAGACTGTGATAATGAGAGAACCTGTTGTTAATGAGTCTTGGAGTGAGAGAACATCTTCTTAAAAAATTTGAATCCCACTACTGAATGTACCCAGAATGGTACATGTACCCAGAACCGCCGTCAGAAAGGCTTCAATAGAGGGGCTTTACGTTTGTGCCGGGGGGCTTGACATTGTGAAAATTTGATAAAAACTCCACTGATTTATAGTGTTTCATATTTCAACTGCGGGGGGTTAGAGCTTTGCTTGGGGGTCTAAGCCAACAAAAGCCTCCCCATGGAGGTGGGACTTCATGTACCCCAAGTTGGGAACCCCCGGTCTACATTGTGGGTAAGACGGGTAAGCTTGCTTTGCGAAGGTTAGATTTCCTGATGGAATGGGCGTTTGGGAACTTAAGAACTAACATGAAATTTTAAAGTAATAAGAACAAACAGTTTATCTTTCCAGTGCTTCAGATTAAGGTTGATTTTATCAAGACCAGCCGTCGTGCTGAAACTGATGCTCTGAGGCCGCAGATTCGCGATTGCCTTCAACTCTTTGATGAGAGCGTGTGGCTTAAGTCTCATATTTGAAACAAAACATTTTGTGGATTTGAAACTCTTCGATTGTCTCACGGCCTAGCCAAGTTCGAAGGCGAAGGCTTTTTGAACAAGCTAAACATTTTTAATGATTACACGTTGTCAACGTCCGCAAACATACTTTTTTCCATTGGAATTTCTAAAAGTAACAAAAAATTTTAACCACCTTTTCAAAATGACAAGAATTTAACATGGCTCTGGGCTTTTTGATTACAACTCAATAAAGTCTGCAGCTCATTTTCAAAGATTTCTGTCATCGATGGCTATCAATATCTGATGAAAACAAACATCTTTTGTCTCAAGAATACTTGACATTATCTGACCAAACAGTTAATCAACAAGACATGCCTTGGTAGTACCTTCTTTTCAAACTCTTTTATGGGCTGACGTTAGACCGGCACACTAGCAGATCAGCCTACGATGCCGCAAGATATAGCGCCGTTAGTGAATCCGCTTAAAAAATCAATAGCTGCAAATTAGCCACTGCAGTGTAGTTTCAAACTGAGGTAATTTGTAGTTTTGCAATCAAGATGTTGCAGTTTTCATGGCGCCTTAAAAAGCTTTGCACACAGATAGAAAACAAACGATCTGCTGATTAAAATCATGCGCAAAGCCTGTAATGCTCTCCGCATCAATGGTCTTCTCCGTTGCATGACCAAACTTACTTTATCGTCTGAAGTAGGTCGTGTTTTTTATTAATTTATAGCGTAGGGTGCAAGAGCTGTAACATGGTCCAATTAGCTTCATAACAGCGCTTTAATCTAAGTTAACTAGTGGCGTTTGGTGTGTCAGCGACTTCAACCCCAGAAAAATTCAATATCTGCAAAAATTGGCAAAGAACCAGTGCCAAACTTTTAAGTCTATTCGTTAGCACTTCGAATAAACTTCAAAAAACTGAAACACTATACAAGAAAACATGCTTGGTAAACATGGCAAGCCACATTTATTGCAAGTAAAACACAAAAAACTTATGCACCTACTAAAGCATACAGAATTGTCCGAGTATTACGCCCTAGTAGACATCCTGCCATCAGTCACTCTTTCAACGTTGTATAACCGCGCATTTATGAAAAATCACCGCTGGACTTCAGGTGTCGTTCCAACTGCAAATATTCCTACCCTACAGACTCTAAAAAATAGGTGCGAACCTGCTGGTCTGGCTGTAATAGCCCGTTATGCACGAGAGCAGTCACTTCACAACTTAAGACTATCAAACATGCTTAAAAACCACATCAGCAGCCACAACAAACTTGATTTAAAAGTGCTCATAAATTGGCAATAAAGCTGCCACACTCACCAGTGGTCCCACAAGGCGGGCAGTAGAACAATAGCGTAGCGAGAGCGCAACCGTCGCCGCCGCGCTCCCATAAAGGCATAACAAAACAACTGTATGTTCTTCAAGTTCTTCAACGCGAGTTTGCCTAGAGTTAACGTCGAGAAACGCGTTGGGCACTTGTGCAGTGACACTGACAAGTTGTCAGCAAAACTTGCTCCTAAAAGTTCGTTTACTTGCAAATGTCGTCAGGGTCGCGAAGCTAGTTTTATCATCCTAATAACCTTTCTTGAGAAGATACATTGTTCACCATTTTCTTGCAGACACGGTGTGCACCGAAACGTTCGGACTTGGTATAGTATGATTTGATATGGTTGACTTATGCATTTTTGTGACTTAAATCACGAAACAACACGAATGCACCAAGAGGTAAAACAATAACATCAAAGATTACCAGTTAATTTCATGTTGATGAGAATCTAAAAACATCAGAAATTTCAGCTTTCACAGTTAAATTATCGTGTTCTAACATGTTGAATCACAAAGCGTTGGCGAAAGAACACCTGGATCAAGCTCTCAGTCAGCCATGTTGCTAGCACAAACCAATTTTTAATTGAAGACGTTTTACAAGTGGTAAAAAAGTAACAAAATGCATCAAACCAACGTCAGGTAAAATAAGCAAAAAACAGTGGGGGAAAAGCATGCCGATGAACAGCGGGTGGGGTGAGCAGTTGTAGAGGCAAATGATAATAGGAGGTAAAAGAGGGGCATCAACACAATATTACAGAAAGTGACAAACATATAAAACGAAAATCAACAGGAATTCTGGCAGGATAGCAGAATGTTCTTATATTGTTTTCCACATGAATAAGGCGAAAGAGCTTTCAAATTTTTAGAAATATCAGACCAAATTTTGCGACCCACACACTTTAACGAAAGTTGACCCTGATAAAGGGCGATCTTGTAACAAGCCAAGAAATACTTTTGTTTGTTGTGAGCTGCTTTGCGCTTAACTGCAGTTAAATTCATTCCACTGTATGCTTGCGAATTGTGGAACAGTACACAGTCTGATTTTAAACGCCTCGCGTTGCCAATTACAATGTTTATCGAATCTTGGATTGTGTCCCCAAGAATGTAAGTGTTCACCAACTTCAAGGTACCTGCTGTTTAGCCAGGATATTTGATATCTTGGTAAGAAACAATTTGTATGCATTTGCTCAACGATGTGGATTTTCATGTAATATTTTTCTGCGCTTATGCCTGGTGCTTCTCAAAAGCCTCCATTTTTATCCCATTGTGTAACGCTTCTGTATGACGATGACCGAATGCAATACTGCAGCATTGCCTCCACGCAGTGGCGTAACTGACGGGGACAGGGAGGCAAGCCGCCCCCCCGGCAAGTTAAATGTAAAAACTGGGCCCCCTTTAGTCGACATTTTGATATTTAGTATTATTTAGGTTGTTGTTTTTTTGCGTTTTTCGGGATATTTTCGTTTTTTTATCTAGTATGGACATCCACGACATCCAGAAATTCGCTATTATTTCTTAACCTTTTTTCTGAGTTTTGGCTAGTGGGCCCCCTTCGGTGACCAGCTGGCCCCTTTCAGCTAAGCTTTGCCCTCCCTGACTCAAACCTCTTGTTACGCCACTGCTTCCATGTACCAGAGATGAGCACGGATCAGGACTGGATTGGACTGGATCAGGACTGAAGCCAATTTCGGCCGGATCGGGACTGGACCAGACTGCAATATTTTTGAAAATTGGTGGATCAGGACTGGATCGGACTGAGAAAATTTTTGTTGTTAATCTGGCAGAACATATTAAAAATTTTAGTTGTGATCCGATTTTACAGATTTGTTAAGGTAGCGTAGGCCTATATGTTGCCATCAATGGCAAAAGCTCTGCTGGGGCTATTTTGCATTTCGAACTGTATCCACCTTTGTCCATAGCACTGGTTTCTAATAACAACGTGAACACAGCAGAGTGGTTAGTGTCTGTGCCTGCTGTGCGAGTGCACGTTGGTTCTTCTCTCACCATTTCCTTTACCTTAGCTAGTAGAGATTAGACCTTTGATGGGGTGCTCTTATGAACTTTTTCAAAATGTTTAGGGTTTAAGGGGTAACCTATGTTTTTTTAGGGTTTACATTTAGGGTTTAGATTTAGGGATTAGCTTTCGGGTTTAGGTTTTAGGCTCAGTTTTCAGATTTAGACTAAGTTTTGGGTTTAGGTTTGGGTTTTGGATTTGCTTTTAGGTTTAGGGTTTTAGTTCATGTTACAAGGACCTTATGCTGATCTAAGTGCATCATCCTTGTCACTTGACCAATCCAACCAATTGGGTTCTCCTAATGGCAAAATAACTCCAGCAGGGCTTTGATGGCAAAAGAGACACTGTCTTGTTAAATTTTGGAAATGCCAAAAGGCTGGGTATATTTTGCTTCATGACACAAAGTCACTACTGGAACTCTTTTGCTTTCAACAAATCATATTTGGCTAAAGGCAAAACAGCTCCAGTAGTACTTTTGCCTCATGAGGCAAAATAAAAATACAGGATTTTGCATGGGCGGATCAGGACTGGATCGGACTGAAAAATTTCACAGTCCGCTCATCTCTGCCACGTACCAACTAACACCTCCCCTGTGAGTGTGATGGGTTACTTCTCAGGACTTCTGTATTCTTGCGTTCTTTGACTAACACTGTGACGTGCACCACTTCTCTTAACCAAACACGTAAGCAAATACATAAAAAATTAGCTTGTCAACCGACACGCACACAAACGCTTCTGTGTTTTGACAGTTTCAGTTATTACTGGGAGCGACGTCTCGCTATAGTTTATCTGCGTAGCATTGTTGGTATTGTAAGCTACGTTTAAGACGTATGCGTTGTGTCAACCTGAAACCTTGAGCGATCCTAACAAAGGTCGTTGCATGAAATCGATCGTTATTGCCACATTGGTGAAGTTACATTGATCTTTGGGGAGAGATGCACTGCGTTTCTATTGTATTTTACCGTTTGTTGCTGAAAACGCGGTAGAAATTCAATTGCAAGAGCCTCGCATTAACCGATATTGACATTTTTCACTAAATTCTCTGGTCTACTCAGACAAACACTTCGGAACTACTGCTTGAGACATCGTGAGGTTTTCACCGCACATAAGGATTTGCACGGATCGTGTAAGGTTTGGTCGGTTTATTACGTGTAAGGTTTGGTCGGTTTATCACTTTTATCTGACAATGCAAATCACAAACAGCAAATTGAGAATAATTTTTGTGTGGACCATCGCGTTTCGCAACAAAATGAAACTTTGCAAATACAACCACTTAATGAAAATCGGCGGCAGTACACCAGGTTCTTTTATGCTGAAGGTATTGGTAAGTAATGGGATGTGGCACACCGAGACTAACTTAGATTCATGAAATGTATTCTTTCATTTCTGATTACTTCTTGGTCAGCGAACGGACTACAAATGCGCCATTTGAATATACAGTACTACAGTTTATCTGCGGGCCGGTAGTTCACCTGCTTCATCAGGCACCAGCTCAACACATTTGATTCAACATTTCAAAATATCCAAAATATCCGAGAAAGAAACATTTTTCTATTTATCATTTATCATCTTTGTACCTGGAGGCGTCTGGTATGGTCTTGCAGAAGTGTTCAACATAACATTTGTGAAAATGAACGGTATATCTCAGCCTCGAGCTGATGCCGGGAAGAAAAATGAACTTTGCTAATTGTCGCAGCTTGCAATTCCCACTGCAGAAAACATGTGGGGAGAGACAACAAAATCTTCACAAGTTGTTTCTACGCCACACCTTCTGCCCTGCCACAGCCTCAGAAGTTCGTATAAGTTTATTTCTACTTCAATTCGACATTAGTTACAAAGCGGTAAACCATGGAAAACGATAAACTACTACTCATTGTAGGCACATAAAATTTTTTTATTGATATTCTTATTTTATGTTCAACCATGTAAAAACAGCAAACCACAAGGATAACACAAATAAGAATTTACAGGGAAAACAACACAATCACAATATAATTAGTTATCTCTAAAGTACTGAAATGCCAATTTTTTACATTTCGGGCAAGAGAGATTTCCAGATTAAATTTATATCGGACGCTGGTAAAAAGCAGCAGGTTGGGATATTTTTCGAAAGATGGCGCGATGTCCATTGATGTTTACTTCGTATTGCGCCATATTCATTTGTTTTGCAAATCACGCACATTTTGCCAATCAGGCAGAGCTCAAAGCACATATCCGAACAAATAGACTTGATTGCATCGACCCGGGTAAGCATTCGCAACTTTTCACGGTACATGTTGTTGAACTTTTTTGCATTCCAACAGTCATAAACCTACAAAGTATGCTGAAATTAAGCAAAATAATATAACACTTTAAGTGTATTAGAATCCACGTGGATGCATCTTCATAGCAATGTCAGTAGCAGAAGAGTTATTTATAAACTTGACCACAGCAGCATTTCCTTCCAACCCATGCAGGAATTCCAAAGTCATTAATAATATTACTTTCAGTGGCAAATCGACTTTGAGTCGAGTGGATCTTCGTTGATGGCGAAAGGTGATCTAAAAGGGATATTTCGCCATTAACAAGTTGAATTTGTGGAATCGGAACCACAAGGTTTGTTTGTAATCAATATTTTAATCATTAGTTCTGGTAATTGACTATATCCCAACAGCAGAAACCGGTTGATTGATAATGCTCTAGCTTTGGGCGAAAGTTTCAGTCGAAGTAATTGAAAGAAGTAGAGCGTTACTAGCAAGTAAATGTGCATTTGTAGTTGGCGACATTGGAAAATTCGGTAAGTTTTTCGAACCGGAAATCGAAATCGTAATTGTAAAACCCTCGGAAATCAGACTTTGATTCGATGAAAGCCTTAAGGATCAAGGTTTGCACCAAGCCCCAGCCAACTGGAGCTTAAATACATCGAGAAATAATCACAACAGAGTCGAAATTAAACACATATGAAAATCCAAGAACAGAACGCATCGAGTGATTAAGAAACGGAAGCCTAGCATAGAAAAAATATCTGCATTTAATGTTGCAGAGGTCGGCAGAAAATTGCCTAACGTGATGCAATCAACTGCATGTATTTCATAGGTGAAATGCGTGTTGCAATGGCAACGATATATTTGATGCACACTAAAGTGAAACGTTTTTTTGCGGTAACTACTCGGAATACGGCGTATTTGAAAAGAACCCCGCAAGGTTTTCGCAAGTAAAGCTTATGGCTGAACCTCGACTGATGCAATGTTTATCACGGGTTAACCCTAACCTCAAGCATTTATTATTCCCTACTATTGCGTTAATGAACTTTTGCTGTATCCGGTAGCAGGCTAGCCACGAATTCCCGAGAGGATGACTTGCTGATGCAATGAGATCAGTGACGTGCGGTGAGGTTCGCGGCTGGGGAGGCACTGTCTCTTTCAAAACCAATTTTGCGAGTGTATGAATTGAATGGAGTAGCATAATTTCACCACTCAAGTGGCTGCTTGCAGATTGACTATTGTTTTTACTTTCTATTCCATATCATAATTTTTAAACACACATAGGTACACAGGCAATTCCAGATTTGAAAAAAGGTAAAATAGAGGAGGACCAAACTGAAGTTACTTATCAGCAACTTGTTTATTAAACAGTTGATAATCTTATAACTTATGCATACGTTTACAATGCATACAGTGATCCAATCGTGAATGCTGACCATCAGTATGGTCGGCAGCTGCAGAAAGCTTCAATGAAACATGTAAATTACGCTGTTCTTTTTGCTACTCATGTTGTTTCGTAGCGTTTGCCACCAGGTTTCAAATCAAACAAACAAATGAATAAGCTCTTCTGGTGATTATATTTTATTATCAGCCAACGTTTCGCCCATCTACTCAGCAGTGGTGGGTTTAGGGTTGGGGGGGCCCGAGGCAAGACTAAAAAGGGGTCCCTCTGATGACGTCATCGTAATCAGCCAACCGTGATAATCACGTTTGATTTGCCTAAGATACAGTCATCCAAGGATATGTTCCTCAGGCTACGGCAAAACTGAAATAGCAGGAGAAAATACAAAAGGGTGTTCATGATCCACAACTTTGAAAGCACTGAAAGTTGGGAAGACATGGCTAAAAGTTAGGCAATAGGAAGTTGGCATCGCCCCCACTTTGTTTTCGCGCCCCTTTTCTCTGCATTCACCATCAATAAACTACACAGTTTACCCCTTTGAAAGTTTCACACTTTCCC